>Ga0247837_1003930_pt1 | contig 24784 bp, 25 predicted proteins | sample LaCtaG_2_FD_187115 | JGI IMG/M metagenome (GOLD analysis project Ga0247837, IMG submission 187115) | Freshwater microbial communities from meromictic Lake La Cruz, Castile-La Mancha, Spain - LaCruzMarch2015_14.5m | ecosystem: Environmental > Aquatic > Freshwater > Lake | place: Spain: Castile-La...
CAACTGCACTTCACTAGCGGTCAAATCCTTCAAACTTTGCTTCCAGCCCTCCACTCCGGCCCTATAAACCGCCTTCGTCTGCTTATTCAGTGTATTTTTCGCCAATTTTGTCCCATTTTGTCCCTTTTCCGTTGGATAATACTCAAATCTGAGTCCTTTTACTACCATTTTCTTCGTTTCCCCTCCTACCAACTCACTCAACGACTCCACACTGCCCGTCAATTCACTTTCCGACCACTTATCAGGCTGGCCAGGAGTAGACACACTGCACTGACTCAGAGCAAAGGACTGCAGGGGGGTGATTTGCAGGTCCCAGCTGGACTGGTAGGAGTGGAAGTCAGGCTGCAGGGAGGCAGTGGCAGGGCTGGAGAGGTGGACTTGAGGGGCGGTGGCAGCGATTCGAGAGGCTAAGTCGGGCTGTTTTCCTGATAAGAGCCGCAATAAGGCAGTTTCCAGGTGATTTCTGCACTTCAAAAGACGCTGAATTAGACGTTGGGGCTGGTACTGCTTTAATAAAAGCGACTTGAGGTGGTAAAAGCGGTAGAGCAACGGCTCAGTCCTGCTGTCTCCCTGCAGAGGTCGCCTGCACTCGCCACTGCCTGCGAGTTCACTGCCGCTCGGCACTGGCAGCAGGTCCTGGGCTGAACTGCGGCCAGCCCGCTTCAACCTTTCCCCGTCTCCTTCCATCAACTCCCCGAGGTCAGTTTTGACCCTTCCGCAAGCAGTTGCCAGGGCTCTGAGGCGGTTCTCTCTCACCACCGCTGCCATTCCCTGCCCTCCATCCAGTGGCAAGCAAGTGCGGGCACTATACGCCAATTGCTCTGGCAAGTGCTCTACATGCGACATCAACTTCAACCCTTCGCTCGCTATACTCTCTGCGAGGTCTTTCACTCGGTCCAACACCGCAAAAAGGTCCTTATCAGTCGCTATTTCCAGTTTTATCAATTGCCCGTGTTCCCGCTTACTACCGTAAAGCTGCAGTTTCAGCTGCAAGTTCCCTAACAAGCCACTCAGCACTTGCGCTAAAGTCCCGAAATGCAGCTTTATATATAGCAGAATTTGCTTCAAGTTCAGGAAATTCGATAGGCAGATTGCTGCATTCGTGAAAATGTGGTCGATGTGGGGCATTGCCCTGCATTGGTCGGTTTCCTTAGGACAGCGAAGCAGCGGCTGGCTTAAATTTCTGCAGAAATCTGTTTTGATGCTCTGGGAAAAGCGGATTTCTGCTCGAATGGGGGATTTGGACCTGTGGGTGGTGGATTTGTCGAGGAATTTGCGGATTGTGGAGGGAGAGTTTGTGTCTTCCCATAATAAAACTCCTGAAAAGCTGGGAATTGACTCGATTAGTTTGGTAGTTTTGGCTTGTAAAGCGGTTGTTTCCCTCTCCAAAGCCTCTTGCACCTGAAAAAAGTACTCAGAAGCGTCCTCCCGCGAGCTGAAAATAGTGCGAAGAACCCTCGCAACTAGCGTTTCCGCCACTCCAGCCTGGCTTTCCAAGCCCTTTAGGGCAGTTATCAGGTCCATTTCCGCTGAATTCGCCTGGTCTATTGCTGCTTTCCCTTGCAAGCATAGGTCCGCTACCTGTGTTAAGCCCTGGTCTTCGGCCAGCGCTATCAGTACGTGCAGGTCTTGGCCTATTCCGGAGACTTTTTGACACATGGTGTTGAAATACCGGCTTTGGAACTGGGTTAAGGCTGGAAAGACGGCCGCCAGACTGGATTTATAGTCCCCAGTGTGTCTGTTACGAGGTTTGTCCAGCTTCCCACTCGCTGCCATCATACAATGGCCTACCAAGCCCGGCTGGACGAAGTGCACCAAAAGGCAGTGTCTGCCTACCGCAGCTTCAAACCACTGCCAGTGGAGTATCGACTCTCTCAGCTGCAGAGACTGAAAGCAGCGCTGGAAGCACTCAACGAGGATATGAATGCGGCGCTGTTAACTGACTTAGGCAGGTCGCATATGAGTGCGAGGATATCGGAGTCGGATGCAGTGGTGGATATGTGCTCGCATGCGATTGAGCATTTACGTACCTGGGTGCAGCCAGAACCCCGCGAGTCTATTCCCCTGTTCATCACTGCCTCTGCCGAGGTCTATCCCCAGCCCTACGGCGCCGCTCTAATCATCGGCAGTTGGAACTTCCCCTTCGATGTAACTCTCGGTCCTCTGATCGATGCCATTGCTGCAGGGAACTCAGTCGTTGTGAAGCCCAGTGAATTGTCCCCTGCCTGTTCGGACGTTATTGAGAAGGCGGTTAGTTCGTTGGATAAGGACTGCTATCAGAGTGTGCAGGGAGGGCCGGAGGTCGTGACGTATTTGCTGACGAAGAGATGGGATGTGATCTGCTTCACAGGGTCCGGAGCCAAGGGGAAACTAGTAGCCCAGGCCGCCGCCGAGCACATGACCCCGACCATCCTCGAACTCGGCGGCAAAAACCCTGCCATCGTGGACGAAACCGCCGACCTGACCAACGCAGCTCTCAGAATCACTCAAGGCCGCTTCCTGAACGCAGGCCAACTCTGCTTGTCCCCAGAATACGTCCTAGTCCACAAGAGCATCGAGCAGCCTTTCTGCACTGCTCTAATTAAGACCATCGGAGACTTCTATGGTCCGGACGCCCGGCTGAGTCCAGACCTTGGGAGAATGATCAGTGAGGGGGCGACTAAGCGAGCAGCGGCTCTGCTGGAAGGGCATGGGGGGGAAACCCTCATAGGCGGGCAAGTCAGTATAGAGGAGAAATACGTCCCACCCACTGTTATCCGCAACCCCAGTCTCAACTCCGCCCTAATGCAAGAAGAGAACTTCGCCCCAATCCTCACTTTACTGACTTATACAGATTTCTCCGAATGTGTGGATTTCATCAACAGCAGACCGCGGCCATTGGGAGTGTACTACTTCGGCAGTAGTGCAGGTCACTTCAGCCAGCTGAAGCATAAGACCTGTGCAGGCGCTTTGCTGCAGAATGAGTGTGCGTTTCACTTCACAGTGCTGGACCTGCCTTTCGGAGGTGTGGGGGAGTCGGGACATGGCAGGACGCATGGCAGGGCCGGATTCAATGCGTTTAGCAATGAGAAAGCTGTGTTTCGCAATGATACACTCAATATGTTTCCGATATCGAGTCGCTATCCGCCCTATACTCCGCAGAAAGAACTGACCTTTTTTAGGGCGAAAGGCTTGTTTGGGTGTTTAGTAGCTATAGTGAGATGCAGGCAAATGCGCTGGGTGAGACGACACTGGCTAGCGCTGCTATTGGCAGTTCTATGGCTGTTGGAGCCGAAGCACCACCTAGCTGCTCAATTGATCAAGAGAATTAGCACTTAATCACTAGCAGTTAGGGCCTATTTGGCCTTGTGCAGACTATGGAAACTCATATATATGGGCAACAAGCAGAGTGAAGAAACTGAAGCACTGCCTGGAATAGTCACAGTGATCCCTAAGGAACAGCCACTGCCCAGTCTCCCCCACCCCTTACAGCAGAAGCTGGACACTCTGGCGGTGGATAAACCGCTGCTAGGCAATTCGCAGTTGCTGGGCCTGGATGAGGAAATCCCCGCTGCGATCTGGAATAGCCTGAAAGAGGCTTTGGAACACCGCGCTGGCGTCCTTTCTGCTCGCCAAAGTGACCTCAGAGGGAAGATTAAGGAAGTCGAGAAAGTCTCTGAAGCAGTTTTAAGCCCTGCGCAACTGACCAGTCTCGTGCTAACCAAGCGAATGATTGAGGCATCCAGTCTCCTGAGCGACTTCAACAAGTTGAAATGCGAGCTAATCAGTGTGCAGAGCGAAGTGGACCAACTGAGTGCCAAGACACTGGAACTGGACTGGATCTTGAGTGGGCGAATGCCAGTGGGAGAAATAGACATAGGGAAGTCAGATTAGCTGCTAATAGTAGGAATATGGGAGTGAGGCTATCAGTGCTGCCCAGGCCGAGGTCTAGTACGAGGGCGATGCTGTGCTTACTATGGGCGAAGAAGCTGCCGAAGGAAAACAAGCTGCAATGTCTCAGTATCAACGTTATCAGAGAGATACATGCCTACTTTGTCTGCAAGCCTCCCATTCTAGTGGCTTGCTTCAATGACCAAATGATGCATTTCGAAGTAGCCCTAGTCCCAGCAGTCCCCCGGACTTTAATTGAAATTCGAACCGAGCGACTGAAGGGCTTGGAAGAGGACGACGAAGCGGTATTCGTCATAGGAGAGTACCTAGTGGACGACCAAAATGCTGGATTCGCCCTGAGTCAGGCCGCTTTCCAGAGTCTACAGGAGAGAATTGGCTTGGGACCTAGAGACTTCGACAAGTGCTTGCCTCGGTAACCGCCTAGCACTCTATTCCTCCATGATTACATATACTTAGTTATCCAGTCTGCAGTTCTCACACCTGCCCTCCAACTCCACAAACACGGGCAGCCGCCTGCCCCTCTGGTCCTGCATGCACCTGGTCACACTCACCGCCAACTCCGCACTCGTAAAGGTCTCGTCCTGGTGTCGGAACTGACACCTGGGTCCATAGCTGCAGAACCCCAGGTCGAAGAACTGCTTGCAGTTCTTGGTCTTGTAGGCCGTGGAAAGGTGCGTTTTGGGCCGGAGCTCATAGGAGCCGTGGGCGAAAGTGCACTTTTCCCCGTACTCGCAGTGCCCCTCTTCCCAGTTGCGACACAGCTCGGTCTTGTACTTGGTCGCGAGGTCGTGCGGCTTCGTGGGGCGACTGCGGCCTTTGCAGGCCTCATCAGTGTCCAGCATTATCATGGCGCGTTGCAGCTCTAGAGCCCGCTTTGATATGGAAAGGATGCTTTGTGCGGGTGGAAGGCCGGGCTTGCCTGCTCGGAGTACTGCTTTCTGGTGTATATTTGCACGATCAGGCTGCTATTTCCAGACCTTTTAGTGCCTATTAATGTTTTTTATTTATTATTTCGGCGGAATAGGGGCTGGAAGTCGTTTCTGACTCGGAGAAATTCGGTTAGTTGTATTAAATGAAGATAGAGGAGGTTTTTTGCCTTCTCTAATAGTGATTTTCGCAATAAATTCAAATTTCGACCTTATTTTTAGTGTTTTTCGACTGTATAAGTACTTAAGAGGCGCTTCCTTTACGATTAAAGAAAGCAACGCAGTGGAAATTTGTGAAATATGCGAAAATCCACCGCTAGTTCGCAAAACCGTCCCAAAATATATGCAAATCCAGCCTCAAACCGCAGTTTTTTTTACCTAAACTCAGGCCTCCTAATCAAAACTCAGCAAAGACTCTTACCCCCAACTCACCTGAACTTTTCCATCGTCCCACTCATCAATCCTAGTGCATCCTTTCAGCTTCTTAGTCCTAGCCTTGGACACATTCCAGTTTATGCACCTTTCCATAATAGCCATATATGGAAGCACCGCTTAGGACTGAACGCCGAAAGTTTAAGCGCCCTTCCACCCTGGCTCCTCGCAGTTCCACAGGCAGCCTGCTACTGCCACTAGAGACTTGGAAGGAAGAGCCTGAAGACTTCAGCAAGTGCAGAATTCGCAGAAGTGAGGGGTGCTTTGACGTCCAGATCTAGGTAGTTTATAGCCTTGGGATTAGAAGGGGAAGGGCGGTGTCTGGTAGTTAGGTGTTGCAGGTATTTTGCCCTAGCTTTCTCATTTTTGCGAAATCCGGACTTTCGCTAACTGAATTTCCCTGTTTACGTGGTTTTATAGGATGAAGAAGCCTCTAACTCTAAATAGCTATATGCGGAAATGCAAGCAGGAGAAAAGCAGCGGAAGTAAGAAATCTCACTGAATCCGGACATCTAGAAATGATGTCCCGCCACTTTCATATGCACACGACCCCTGGATATCCTACTATTAGGCACCGTACTCAGCGCTCTTTATCACATTGAAGCCTGCAGAGTTAGTGCGAATCCCACCTTTCGACTATGAAGCATAGTACGATTAGGCTAAGGAGTAGTAGAAAGACGGTTAAAGTAGCTACTAGGTACCATAACCGTCCAAAAGTGGCCTGTTTCACTAAGCATTTCTATATGCTTCCTGCCTTTCAGGTCCTCTGCAGCTACGCTTCCTTGCAGCAAGTCTAGCAACGGCCAAGAAAGAGCCAGACTTGGATCGAGAAAAGAGCTTGAAGGGTGCAAGCTGCAGGGAGTGCAGTGCAGAGAAAGTGTCTGCAGCCACTGGATTGCAGGCAAAGCAATATGGAAGAGGGCCAGGAGAACAAATTCGAAGCACAAGGACCAAGTGATCAGCCCGCCCTGTGTCCACATTCCGCCTTTCAACCCTCCTATGCCCTACCCTCCTCCCACCTCTCCCCCCTTTCCCTTTTCCCAAGCTCTTCCGTCCATATGTACTCTCTCTTCCAAAACTACCTCTGGAAGCAATGCGCTGCGGATGGGAACCACGCCAAGCCGGACTCTCCCATAGCGCCTGCGTCTACTGAAGAATCAGAAGCTGGCGGCGCTCTCGAACAACAGGCGCCCAAGATAGCGTGTGTGAGAGTGATATATGAGGCTGGGAAGAGCAAGCGAGGGAGGAAGCCGCTGCGTCCGCAGGACCCGATAAGGCGTAAGACTGAGGAGAAGGATAAGTACTGGTTGAGGGCCTTTCGGTCGTATATGCAGGGCCGCTTTCATGAAGAAAAGAAAAGTATGAACTCGGAGGACCGCTTCTTCTGGCGGGAATACCTAAGTCCCGAAGGCAAGCCCGATAAAGGCAACAAGTACCTCTCTTACGGCCAGCGATACAAAGACTTCCTCTTCGGTCACTCCACCTTCATCTCCCACTTCCACGAGTGGTTCCAGCACTTCGGCCAAATCACCCTCGAGAACAAGTACAAGTCCACCAGTGACCTCTACTTCGTATATTACGACTATGCAGTCAAGGAACTACTCGGGTATCCTTCTCAGTCAGTAGAGTAGCTTTATATGGGAGATTCTGAGAAGGCAGGGAGGACTGCACTGTGTTTCGGCGGAATTGTACTGTTACTAGGAAAATATAGGGGAGGGAAAAGAGAAATAAGCACAAATATCGAGGTAAATTAGGGAAATAGCAACTCGCTAAGATGGAAATCGAGGAATTTGCAACTCTAGCAGGTATTTACTGGACCAAAGGCGCTTTAATGGATGGCAATTCCAGCCAGTACCGAGCTGCTGTTTTCTTCGTGCTAAATATGCAGAAATTATTTAAAATTACTGAGAAATCTTCCCGCTAAGCCCTTTACCAAGCACTGCAGTCTGCGCCAATATCTGAGTTCAGTACTAATCCTGCCTATTATTCTACTTCGCACTGATTGTCTGCGTGCGGGAATCCAGACTCAGACAGTAGCACTTCCCATCACTCACACAGTGCAGTGCATTGCTGTCCTCGTCATATACAGGCGGCGTACTCAGACTGTTCTGTATGCTGCACCAGCTCATCTCATTGGGATCTAGTGGCTTTAGCTGGCCTTCTAGCTTCCTTTTTAGTCCGAATCGCACTAGAGTGCGGGTGGAGTGGACCACCAAAGCGTTGTCTTCGATGTATAGCAAGCACGCATTCGGCTGTGGAATGCGGACTTTACCCTCCACAAATAGGTTCTTTTCCGGACAAAAGCCCTCTATTAGGCAAGACCCAAAGCCACACACATATATAACATCATTGAACAGACAAGGGTTAAACCTGCACTTTCCCTCTTGCATACTGGCTACTCGCTCCCACTGCTTGCCCTGCTGGACTACCAGCTGTTCACAGGTCACAGTCAGCTCTGTTCCCGTCCCTACATGAATCTTACACCCTCCAAAGGCTATAACCGTCTTTTTCCACTCTATTAGGCCGTGTTCATATCGAGGGACTGAAAGGGCGGACAGGAACTCCACACTGCCGTCTGGACTAATTAGGAAGGTAAGGATTGAAATTGCGCCGAGAAGTAAAGACAGTTTCCCTCCACAGCAGAGAACTTTATCGCTGAGGAGGGAAAGCCACCGTAGGTCGGAGACTCCTTGCACCATTTCCTGCTTTAGGGGTATGCGAGCGCCCCAGGAACGCTGTTTATAGCTGAAAATCCGCATATAGTTAGCCCGCAGGTCCACTAAAGTCAGCATATCTGCACGGTAGTAGCCACACACTTCCCTAATTATGTTCCCGCTCACCTTCCCATATAGTCCGCAACTCAATTTCGTCCAAATCAGCTGTATTTTTGACCTTTTATACGTGACATCCTGCCTCCCCCTCCCTTTCCCCATTTATTTCCCTACTCTAAAGCCCACACCGGCCCTTTGTACCGAGTGGTCATTTTGAAGGAGTAGCACTTGCCGTTGCACACTGTATACACCACTTTGTGGGTGTGGTCGAGGACTGGGTGGGAGTTCTGCACTCGCATGATTTCCTCTCGATATACAACTCTAGGCGCTAGTTCCACTAAGTGTCCAGTGGAATTGACGCTGAAACGGAGGAGATAGGTGGTGGTGTAGACCAAAAGAACGGAGTTGGAGACGTATAGGAGACAGGTGTGGGCTTCTGGTAGTGCTAGATTTAGCTCCTCAAAGCAGCTGTTTGCCGGGTTGAAGGCCTCTATTGCAGTCGACCCGAACCCACACAGGTATATAAGTTCTTGGTAAAGACAGGGGTTGAAGACGCTTTTGCCTTCCAACATGTCTGGTAGCTGTTTCCAGCCTCTGGGCAGAGCCAGGGTCAGGGCTTCGCAGTGGACGGTCAAGTCTTTGCCGCTCCCTATGTAGTGCTCACAGCCGCCAAATACGAACACATGTGTACTCCGCCATACGATTACGCCGTGGTGAGACCTGGCGAACAGCATATTTGCCTGAGGGATTACAAGTCCTTCCAGGCTGATTTCATATACAGAGTTCAGCTCTTTGTCTGCTTGGTGGCCTGAGTGGCAGCTTACCGCCACTGCAGAGGACTGTATTGTCCTCGAGCAGTACCCACCGACTGAAGCTGTCTACAGGGATGGACTGGCTGAGAGGGACGGGAGGGCGCCAGGCCCTGTCTTCGTAGCTAAACCACCTGATGTAGTCTCTGTGCAGGTCGACTAGCAGGGGAAGATGAGGCAGGAGGTAGTCCAATACAGCCCGGACTACGTCTAGACAGAGACGGTGGAGGTGCAGGACGTGCGATTGCGCCCAGATCAGTCTGAGAATTGCAGTTTTGCTGGTTTGGCGAGTCCTCGAGGTTTGGCGTTGCTCTTTTGACATATACGAAATAGCATCACTCAGGCCAAACTAAGGGAAATTGGAGGAAAGGGTAACTGAGTCCTGCAGGAAGACTGGGAAAGCAGAGTTCGAAAAGCAAGTGATGGGACTAATCGCTATCTCTTACTAGGTGTCTAGCTCCAGGAATCGGGGTTTTCTCACCTCAAGCCTTGCAAAGTTTCTGTGATAACCTGGTAACCCGTCCAGTGAGTCTTTGGTTTCCTCTAGGGTTCGCTTGATGAGAGCGGGAGGGAGTGAACATGGGAGAATTGGCTTGGATGCCAGTCTGATTGACCATAGAACCAGGCTGGAATGATGGAAAACTGGGAATCGGAGGTAGGACAGTGTCTTGACTTGCTCGTTAGTTGGCGGACTCCATTATTAGCTTGAGTAGTAACATGTCTAGTATGCTGGAACTTGGATAAATCAACGTAATTATCTCTGCAGTATACACCATGCTAGTTATGAGGCAAGTAGTACTTAATTGCGGATATGGACATCACTTAGACGGAGAACATATAGAAGGAAGTGCTAATCTAATGCTAGTCAGGCAACAGCAAGTTGTGGTCTCTATCTCTCTTCTGCTGAATTGTAAAGGTGTCCACTAGTGCATTGAGCCTAATCATGTGCATTGCCATACTGTCCTCGTGTCCTCGCATACTCTCCCTCCAGAGTACTGCACTTCTCACTTTTAGATTCCTCAACTGCAGTTGAAGCGCGCTGATTTGCTCATATAGATTCGTGGCTACTTCCACTTTCTTCACATCCACAAGGTCTGCAGCAGTGACATCCGCCCCTACGAGTAGGACAGGGTCAGTCGGAAGACCAAGTTGCTCGGCCCTCAACTCTATGACTTCAGATCTAAAGCGCAAGTTATCGGCCTGCACTCTCCGCTGGGCAGCGATGCTCTTACAGAGTCGGGCGAATTCGCTATAGCCGTCACTTGCGTTGGCTTGTGGGTCCATGCTATTATAACCATCCAAAGTATATGTTGGGATTTTCCTAAACTACCTATTGGAATAGGGCTTACTATGCATTCAAGCTAATTATTTGCTAGTATTTCGCCTTAAAGGCCAATTTGTGAATTCTCTACTCTGTCGGATTTGGAAGGAAAAGGAGATGCACAGTATTGCAGTTTCCTGTTAGTTGCCAGGCTGTTTCGCTAGTCTCTGAGCACGGCTGGATACTGCGTATTATGCAATATTTGGCTTTTTGGACAGAATGATAGAGGAAATCACAGGAATGGTGATTATTGCCTTGATAAAATATAGTTGATTTAGTATACAATTTGCAATTTTGACCATATTTCGCAAAATTCCCCTAATTTCAGTGATTGCAGAATTCCTATGTTTGCTACATTATAAACAGCTGCTAGTTCCTGTCTTTAAGCAGATAGTTTGTCCTGGTCAATCGAGGATATATATACATGTCTCAGCCCAAATAAGAACTCTTCATACTGATTAGCGCTAGTTGGCTACTTGAATTCTCTCAGTTCCATCCGTCTTCAAGCTGTAACACTGGCCAGCCCAGGACAGGTAAACCAGCCCAGTGGCACTCAGCACTGGCACACAGTTGCTGCCCACTTCCCACTTCTGATGCTTGGCCTTCCCTACTTGCTGCAATTGTCCTCCCTTACCCACTCTATATCTGCTCACGTACTTCCCCGATATGACCACTAGTTCCCCCTTCTCTAGTACTACGCAGCAAGCACTCTCTTCAGGCAGTAGAGCTTCCACTCTACTGAACTCCATGGTCAGCACGTCATATACTTCCATCCGCTCGGAGCCATCACCACACAGGTATAGGAAGTGGGAGCACTCGCAGACACTCACTCGGGAGCGAGTTTCGGACATGCTGGGCATGTCTTGCCACTTCGACCCTGGCTGCAGGTGCAGTTGCTCGCACTTGTTGAGACCTGGGTAGGTTGTACGGCCTGGATGGAAGATACCGGATGCTGACTAGAGACTACTCCAGGCTGCATAGGTCTTACAGTGGCCTGGATAAGCCTTACCTCCGAAGACGAGAGCTTGGCACTGGCTGCCCAGCCACCAAAGTCCGTGGTGGTATCTAGGCGTTTTCATACTTTCCAGTTCCCTCACTTCCCACTCTATTCCCCTCTTCAGTACATAAGTCTCCCTTCTCCCCTCACAGCACTTCCCCACCGCTGCTTAGCGACTACCACCACAGCAGAGCAGTTCCACGCCCGCCCACACATAGCGAGTGCCGACGTCTACGGACACAGGCGCTTTCAGCGGGCAGCAGTCCCAGCGGCTATCCACACTGTTGAAGACCTTGACTCGAGTAGGCTCGATGTAGACAGGACTTTGAGGGGTGGAGAGACTGGAAAGCAGGAGGGCGAAGTCGTTGTGATAGGAGACCAAGGACTGAGTGAAGAGATTTACGTCTGGAGAAGTCACGGAGAAGCGGACCACTGCAAACTGCTCGATTGGCAGCGTCCACAGAGCCTTTGTGAGGGGACAGGTGGGCTCGGGTCCTCCGGCCAAGTACTCATTGGCTTCTTTCACCGCCGCTTCAACCACTTCCTCCATTGCGTTCTTCTCAGTCCGCAGCTGACTTGTCAGCTTCTCTCGGTACTGTACAAGGGATGCAATCGCAGTTTCTACTGACGTCACCATCTCTTCCTCGCACTGAGCGAATTTGGCTAAATTCCCTCTCAGCGCAGCAATGCCCCTATCCAAAGCAGCGGCTTTCTGCATGTACGTCCCAGGGTCGGTCTTCGCGGGAATAGGCAGAAGGGTATGCGTAATAGAGAAGTATTTGGCTTGGTGCACTGAGAGACAAGTGGCGCACAGGGAAGCCGGGCACTGACACCAGCAGTAGTAGACGGCGGACGCAGCCTCGCAGGCCTGACAAGCGCAGTTGCAGAGGTATAGAGACTCCATTCTATTATAGTCCTTGGTCTATAGTGCTGCTTAGTTGAAACGCCCGTCTTCGTACACTGTTTCCCAGCAGAACTGCTGCATTGCTCCATTGTAGGATAGGTAGAAATTGCCGTCTACAGCCACAGGCGGCGATTGCTGTATCTTGATACTCTCTTCGCAGACTCCTCGATGCGTTTCTACGAGTCTCTCCCCTGCAGCCTTCCTAAAGTGAACGAAAGTCTTCTGAGCCACCAGTAGAAGTTCCAGTCCATTGGTCAGCATCAGATAGGCGCAGTTTCCCTCGATATTGAGGGTGGTAGGCAACAAGGAAAAGACTTCGCTGGGCAAGTGGAAGGCTTCGAGTCGACTGCTGCCATAGCCGTAGAGGTACACATAGCCCTGGAAGAAACAGGGATTGGACCAGCACTTGGGCTCGTTTAGGTCGCTTGTTTGCCTCCAGTTCCCTCGCTGTAAGCAGTACTTTTCAGCCTTGCGGCCTGCTTCCCACTTCTGACCTCGGTTGACTGCCTAGCAGGTACTGAAGCCTGCCTATTCCTTACCTCCGAATGCATACACCAGGTCTGCAGCCGCATAGAAGTACAGACCATGTCGGTCTCTGCCCACCTGCATGTCTTCTTTGCGTTCAGTCCTGCCACTACAGTCCATCAGGTAGGTGTCTGCCCAGTAGACGTAGCTAGAGCCATTGGGAGAGTCTGCCTACTGCTTACTGCCCCCGCAGGATAGGAGGGACTGGTCGTTTAGTAGGAGATAACTGGTGGCTTCGCAGTATCTGATAGGCCGGGACAGGGCAGTGGTCGCAGTCCAGCGCTTTGTAAGGACATTAAACAGGCGAAAAGAGCCTTTTTCCAGACTGGGGAGGTAGGAGTCGCAGTTGATTGCCTGGACAAGACCTGCAGAGGGGTGGGTTGGAGAGCTAAGAAACTGCTCTATGCACTGCAAGTCCTTGTTAAGTAGTCTCTTCCTAAGAACCACTGAATTCAGCCCTGTTATGTAAGGATTTTCTGGTATTTCCCTCCCCAGTAGGACGGAAACTAACAGAAAAGCGCACATTTCTCCCTTATTTAGTCCCTCAAAAAGCAAACTTGCCAAATCTTCATTGAGATAGTCGCTCCGGCATAGTGTATTCAGCAGTTCCATTGCTAATTGCCTATTTTCTTTATGTTCCTGCACATATTTACTGAACTCAGCCAAGAGGCGTGCGCAAATGAAGGGATTTGGAAGGCTGAGCAGCCTTTGGAAGGACGAAAATACCTCTAAATCCTCACTTTGGAGCCTGGAAAGACTCTCCAAAGCCTCAATATAGGCCGGTTGGAAGCCAGATTGGTACATAAGAGTCAGATATTCAGTCAAAAAAGCCTCGTTTTCAGGTAAAGTGCCTAATAACTCCATCCAGACTGGTATAGAGCCAGTCCTAAGGCAGTATTCTATAGTCGCCAGACTAAAGGCACAGAAGATTGAGGGTGAAACTGCCTTTTTGTCTGCAAATATAGGCAATATATCCACAAAAAGGCGATTTTCAGGCTGAAATAGCAGACAAAGGAGCTGCTTGCCGGCTCCATCTCTACCCGCCTTCTTAGCTATAGTCCCTACGCAGCGTATATAGTGGGCTCCAAGCGTCACATCCCTACTCAGCTTTTCCACTGTATATTGGCCGAATTGGACCAAAGCAGGGTCTTTGCCCACTACAGTGGCTACTCTCAGTACGACTTTTCTGGCCAATTGCAGAGTGAGGCAGTCCAAGTCGAGACTTAAAAGGCGCATTAGGACCTCGAAGCAGCGCTTTTCTTCCCACCTTTCCTGGACTCTTGGAGGACTGGACAGGAGCAGGCTCAAGTGCATTTGCTCTGCGGGTGATCTGTCTGCCATTCACTTTTCTGTAAATTCGCTATGCAGATTAGGAAACAGCGCTGGATAAGACCTGCCAAACAGACCACTCTTCAAAGAGAAACAACAGTGTTGCCAACTCCACCCTACTCCTAACTACCTGCCATACTTCTCTCTGAGGACGTAGTTACTGCTCAGAGCTCCTTATTGGGAGGTAATAAGGAGCCAAATAGGTGTTATTTGTATGCACTTCTTTAGCTTTGCATAGAACTTGTTTACCTATTTGCGTTTCTCTTGCAGCCTTAGCCTTTCCCGGCCTGTTAATACGAATACACAGTCCTCCACTGCACTCGCTACATACGTCCTGCCTTCGTAATGTATTGGCGGACAACGTGTGCTCAAATCCCACTTCTCCGTCTCCCTCCCAGTCACTGCATCCCTCTCCAAGGACCACCTCTGTTCCAGACTTCTCGAGTAGGTGAGGAAGCTGTCTCCTGTACATACAGTGAGGGCAAAGCCTGTATTTGTGACTAGGGAGAGTTGCTGGTAGGTGAGGGAAGTGGAGTGGAAGGCCTCGCACTGGCCCTGTGGATTGCCTCCGCAGAGGAGAACCATAGAGAGATGTGCACAGGGCTGGAAACTGCTGTGGGGGAAAAGCATGGGAGGCAGTTCCTGCCACTGCGAAGTTTGTAAGTTGTACATCTCTGCACTGTTGTTTCCGCCTCCAAACACATACACAAAGTCTCTATTTTCAAGTAAACATACCCCGTGGAAACAGCGGCGAACTCGCATATCTGCCAATTTCCGCATTTTCCCTTTCCCTATTTCCCACGCATTCCTCCTTATCTGCAGTTCTTTCCCCTTGAATCCATTCCCTCCGCAGCCCACTATCTTCCCATCAGTCAAACACACTACTGAAGCACTGGCATTGAAGTAGGAACTCAACTTGCAGAGAGACACCCAGCGACATAGGGCCAGGTCAAAGAAGAGAGCAGCGATAGAGGTCAATTTGACGAGTTTCGGAGGCTGAGGCAGGTAGCTGCATATTTCCCGAAGCACGTTTTTGCTGATAGGCCTGGAAAGACAGGGAATCGAAGCAGTCCATAGGAGGTAAAGCCGGGCGCAGGGGATGGACTTGGGAAGTGGCTTCGTAGTTCTCATATATGTATACTAGATAGCAACAGGACGTAGATTGGCGCTATTGGGATGGTCCTTTCTAAATTACTGGGAAAGTCTCTCGACACCATAGGCTCAAACTGGAACAATTGAGGCAATCATTACTGTAATGCTCGCTGAAAAGGCTTCCCAGCCTTACTCTCGATATACATATATGGGCAATACAGTACGAAGGAATCCTGACAATTTATGAATCCTTGTCTATAATCAAGTGAGTATTTAAAGGATTTAGAGGAAATCGAAACTTTTCCTTTCCGATTCCCTAATTATAAGCCTCGCACAACACACATTTTCTTTTCTTCACGGAAAACATAATACCGCAGAAGCCCCATTCCCTAGTACAGTCTATAAACCACAATGACATTGCACAATGTTACATCTGAGAAATGACCGAAAGCACTATTTCTAACAGTAGTTAATTCACAGATACATACTTCGATGCACTCCACTGATGTGGCTTCCGTGCATCAGTAGTGACCTTGACAGTGAGTTCTATAGACTTAAGGCTGGTTTCTAAATAAGGAGATGGACCGCTGGGATGAGTGGCCGCAGGTCAATGCAGAGTTACAGCGCGCGTATGCCCCATCTAGTTCCGAAGACCGTCTCGTCCGCGCTGTGCTCTTTTCAGACCTTTGGAGTCCCTTTGCTTCCAGCATGACCACTCTTTTCACCCGCCTCCGTTCCTCTTCCCCCATCCCTCTCTTCCTAGTGGACTCCACCAAGCACTTCAACGTCGCTCTGGAGCTCGGCGTGACCACCACTCCCACTCTCGTGTTCTTCTGGCAAGGCAGACCCATCAAGATCCAGCGCAGCGGCTGGGAGCAGGACACGAAGTGTAAGGCCTATCTAGTCGTGGGCGTCTGTGCGGAGGAGACACTACGGAGACTGCTGGAAACTGCGCAGAGTCAAGTGACGGCTAAGGGCTGTTTAGAGTGCAGTTAGGCTTTATTTCGAAAGCTGCATCGACTATGGGTAAACAGGGACTGGGTATCTAGGGGTGGAGTGGGACTCCTAGGTAACTAGAACTCCCGAAGTCTTGACTTCTCCTTGGCTCTGCACGCCCTGGTCCTGCGCTATGCCCAATTGCTGCTGCAGCTGCAGTAACTCCCTCTCCACTGTCTTCATCTGCCCACTCATCCGCTCCAGCACAGCCTCCATCTGTCCCATATTCTGCTCCAGTGCAGGAATCACCTGCTCCACAGTCCTCTCCACCAACGCCCCGCCCACGAGTCGCCAGCACCTCCGCTCCGGAGCCATTTTCCGCAGGGTTTCCAGGACGATTCTGCCTATTGAATACGAGTGCTCGCGCCTTTCGCCCTCAATTTCCGCCAACTTGCTAAGTCCTGAGGAGTACTCTTGCCGCAGGAGCTGGTAGCGCTGCTGAGCCTGGACCTGTGCCTGGGCAGCCATCTATTACCATTATGCTAGAGTGTGCGGGGTGCGGCACAGCACGCAAGAAAGCCACCTCTCCCAGTGGGGACATATATGCAAGACTGTACCAGGACGCTGCGGAAAGGAAGCAGGGCAAGCCAAAGACACCGACTCAGCCTTCGGTCCTGGGCACTACTTTGACTCAGAGCCAAATGTTCGTGACTTCCCTTGTGCAAAGGCATAGAACTGCACTGGAGAGAGTGGGAGCAATGCGGAAACAGCTGAGAGATGAGGAATTGAAGGAGTTGAAACCTGCTCCGACTATCAACCGGCGGAGTCGAGAACTGGCGAGAGACCGCTCTTTGCGGAAAGTCAAGCCTGTGGCGCGCAGGTCTACTCTGTGTCGCTATGATGGTCCGAAGGAGGTGGAAATCAAGCTGCCAATTGACGATTTCGAGGAGCGATTTTTGCCCCCAGCCCAGCCTTCTCGAGACGACTCCTCAGTCTACCTCGCAGACCTGCTCAGTTCCAAGCCTGCTTCTGACACTGCAATCAGCCCTAAACTCACACAGAGGTAGCTGCTAGTCTCATTAACATACTAACTAGATTGGATGATAAAGCATACCAGTGCAGTGTCAGGGGACCTGCCGGACTACCTCAGGACCAGCTTCGAACTGCGCAACCCTGTGAAGTCCCGGAAAACCCCTGCGAAAGGGAGAAAAGCGGTCCTGGGGCAGGTTAGCTCTGATGCTCCAGCCAGTTTCCTCCTCCGTTACATACATCCCTCGGGCCCAGCGGCTCGCAAGGCAGCGTTTCTATCAGTGCAGAGGGAGGGGAGACTGATACAGGACCTGAAAAGCTCCAAGTACCAGGACTTTACAAGATTTCGATACGAGGATTTCGACAGAGAAGGACCGGTGGTGGACTATGGGACTCTAACACTAAGTACAGGAGCTGACTTGGCGCAGGGAAATGGGGCTGGGGCGAGGGCGAAGCTGCCGTATTACCAGGCCTATGCGCGGGCTGTGGAGAAGAGGCAGTTTCCGGTTAAACAGGGACTGTTCTCCTATAGGTCCAGGCAGAAGGCGGCTGGGCGGGCGGATGGAAGTCTGCTGAGGTCTTTGCGCTCAGTTTCGACTGCGAAAGGGAAATTCCTCCCACCAACGTCCAATAATAGTCGCGAGGAAAGCGGCAGTCCCAAGAGTTCCTACGCCCTGGACTCCTCCCTTCGAGCCAGCTACTCCTCCCTCCGTTCTCGCTCCGTCCGCGCAGTCCTCGGGTCTTCCAGTCACCTCCGTCTGCCCAAAGGCCCCGTCCTCCTCCCATCCCCCGACACCAGCCAAGAAATCGACCACTTCGACCTTCTCCTCCGCACTGACCCCACCTTCCACCCAGTCACCAAGAAGTCCTTAGGGACTTTCTCCTAGTGCCCTATGCGTAGCCTAACCCTTTAACTGGGAACTTAGCTCCAAACTCTAAACGTGCAGTCGCCGCCTGCAGACACGAAGAACTTGAAAGCAGGGTCGAAGACGAGGTCCTGCACGCCCTGTTCATGTCCCTTGAAGGTTTGGATAGTCTCCTGTGAGTCCAGGTTGTAGGCGTATATACTGCCGTCTTCGCTGCCGACCAGCAGGACAGTGCCGCTCTTGTCGAAGGCGCTGGAAGTGGCGGGGAAGCGGCCAGTGTCGAGTTGTGGGAACTTCTCTTGGACCATGCGCAGGTCCCAGATCTTCACCACACCGTCTGCGTCGCAGGAAGCCACTGTGTCAGCCTTGAGGTTGAAAGAGACGCTGTTGATGGAGTTGAGGTGTCCATACAGCGTCTGCACACACTGGTTAGTGCGCATGTCCCACAGCGACACAGTCTTGTCCCCAGACCCAGAGATGAAGCAGTTGGAGTAGGGCTGGAACTTGCAGGAGTTGACCGAGTCCACATGTCCACGGAAAGACCCGCGGCTCTGAGCCGTATTGCAGTCCCACAGCTTCAGCGAATGGTCCATCGAGGCCGACACTAGGAAGTCGCCTGTGTCGTTGAAGTCAATGCTCCAGATCGGCTGGGTGTGCTCGCGGTATATACTTGGCGCACTTTCCGGACTGGTCAAGTCCCACAGACAAATAGTGTTATCAGCAGAGCCGGCTGCTACGAAGCCACCGCCTGGGTGGAAGGCTGTGCACGCCACCCAGTCACTCATTTGGAAGGTAATCAGCAGTTCGCCGTTCATCAGCATCCAGACCTTGCAAGTATTGTCATCGCTTCCAGTGCTCAGGATGGCCTTGCGCGGGTGCAGCGCTACAGACGACACTGCCAGTTGGTGGCCTTTGAAGGTCTTATTGAGCATCCAAGACTCCAATTTGGTGTGATCCGGGACAGAGAGAGACGTGTAGGGGTTGGGACGGCTGTCGGGAGGGAAGGGAGTGTTGCGCTTGGTGGCTGTAGGCTTGGGCTTGGGCTTGGGCTTGATGGCCACTTCCTGGAGCTGCTTCTCGCTCTGCACTTGAGTCAAAGTGTGCTCCAACTGCTCCGCTTTGTTCTTCAAACGGTCTCGCTCGAGCTTTATCAGCATCTTTTCCTTCATAGCGTTTTCGTACTTCACTGCCAGTTCCTTGTACTTGGCTTCCTGCTCGTCTGTGGACTCCTTGATTTGAGAGATTTTGGCGGTTAATTTGCCCTTTTCTTCCTGCACTCTGCGATGCGCGCCCTTGTGGTAGTTCATTTCCCTGGTCAGAATATCGCGGTCTGCCTTGGCCTTTTCCTCTTCAAGTTTCGCACTTTCGAGTTCGTTGTCTAGAGAAGCCACCCGCTCTCTTAGCTCCTGGTTGCGGATGTATACGTCTGGGACTGGACTGAAGTCTTCCTGCTTCAGCTTGCCTTTGGTCTGCAGCTCGTACCACTCTGCCTGGAAGGTCTCCAGAGTCTTCGGCATGCCGAGGCGGACTAGGAAGTTCCTGATGAAGTCGTCAGTGGTGACGTGGCGCTGAGTGAACTTGCTTTCGACCAGCTGCATTTGAACTGGCTTCTCCACCGCTATGCCCTTTGTCACTCTCATAAGCGTTTCATAGTCCTCATCTGCCTCTTGGTCTTCCTCGATTTCCTCATTGACCTCCTCATACCTGACGTCGCCCTCATCACTTTCCGACAGAGTGATCTCTTCCAGAACGTATTGGTTGGCCTGGGTCGCCATTGTTACCAGACCTAACTAGCCGCTTGCAGTGAGTAGTGGAAGGGCTCGAACAGGTTCTGGTCGATCATGAGAGGGAACAGGAAGAAGAACCCCACTAGTCCGATCAAGTACACGAGAGAAACCCAGGTCCGGTACTTGAAGGCGTAGTGGCCGGGCTGGGTCAGGAACCCGAGGTCCGGCACACCCATGAAGCTCAGGAAGCACCGGGAGGTAATCGGACCCACTAGGCTGCCTGTAGCCACCAGCACTCTAGCAGTGAACGCTCCAGTGAGACCTTGAAAAGCGCATTCCGCCAGTAGCCCGGCAAACACTTGCAGTCCCTTTTCCTTCTTTACGAACTTGATATCCGACAGATCTGCGAGGGGCGTGACTGAGGAAGCCAGTCCTGACACCAGCACAGCGCCCATAGGACTCACACCCGCGCCCAAAAGAGCCGCCACCAGCACACCTCTGAACACCACTTCAGTGTATATTGGCGTCACTAGGAAGTTCTTCACTGACTTCAGGTCGCAGTCCGTCTCCATGTCCTCCAAAAAGGCCAACTGAAACAGCGGTCCGCAGTATATGACCAGCACTAGGGAGAAGCTTGTGAGGAAGGACAAGTAGGCGTTCAGCGTCACTCCCAGGCCGAGCCAGGTCCACATGCTCTGTCCTCCTTCCGACGTGCTGAAGAGGAGGCAAAGTGTGGAGGCCCATAGCACTGCGAATAGGGAGTGGATGGTCATGCGACGCCGAATTTCCACGTCTTCATTGCGAGCGGCTCTAGATGGCGCTTACTTGGGAGGACGCTGGATGTGGCTGCAGGCCATGTAGACCAGGGGCGTCAGTATGCTCCATATGGTGGCCTGCCAGGGAGTCAACTGGATCAGCATCTTTTATATGTCTGGTTGGTGCTGGGGAAATATGTGCTGACTCTTCAATTTCTATGCACGAAGATTGAGGCGAGGCTTAGACTTACAGGAAAAGGCGGTTCCTTGCTCTACTTACTTCCTACGCAAAGGCGTAGCGAGTATGTTGTAAATTCACAGAGTTCCCTTGCACTATGACTCCGTCCGCCTCCAGCCGCTTCCTCTGTCCCTCCAAGCCTCCAGCTCCATAGCCACTAGACAGCCTTCCATCCGCGAACACCACTTTATAGCAAGGCACATTCACTGGGTCAGGGTTCCTGTGAAGGATTTGCCCCACTGCCTGGGCTGAATGGACCCTTGCAGCTTTGGATAAGTCTCCGTACGTGGTGACCTGTCCCCGTGGAATGGCCTGTAGGAGGCTGTACACTCTTTGAGCGGCGGAGCCTTCCATTGTTTTTGTCGTGGTATGGGTAAGCTGTCGCATCTGATGACCACGGAAGAAGCCTGGCAGACAGCCAGCTCTCTGCGTCCTGCACTCTGTGGAGAGTTTCACGGAGGCAGCTGTCTGGTCAGTTTCGCCTCTCACTTCATCTCCGGCTTTTTCCGTGCACTGAAGTTCTATTTTCCCCTGCATTTCCTGCCACTGATTCTGCGTTTCCGCCACATGCTAAAGGAGTGAGAACTACACAGGCCGGGGAAAGTACTAGGTGCGACGCTGCGTGCATGTCTGCGGTCTACGCTCATGCTGAGTGGAATGGTTGGACTGGGAAAGCTCGCAGTATGCATTTGGCTGCGGGGGACGGGGTTCACTTACCGTCCCTGGATGATTGTGTTTGGTGGCATCGTGAGTTCCTTTGCCACACTCATAGAGTCTCAGGCTAGAGTCAGCGAAATGAGTCTCTACGTCCTACCCAGATTCCTAGACGCGGTGTGGACTTTCCTAGAGCGTAGAGGCCTGGCCTACTCTCTGCCAGGCGGCAGAACGCTCATTTTCAGCATCGCTATTGCTGTTATTGGCTATTGCCACGAACACGAAGTGAGTTCTAGACAGCCGATGCTTCTCAAGGGGTACTACCAGACCTTGTGCAAGCAACTTTTAGGGTAGATAAGCAGAAAAGACACTTCTGATCCGAAGGCAGACAATTGCGCTAGAAGCCGTGGCTTCTCCATACATTCCAGCCTTAATTCCCAGTCACAGGCTTTCCCAATACATCAAATTCCACATTGTCGGTGAGAAGATGGCTGGGAGCATTCACTTGAGAAAGCCTAGGCCTTTGGCGATACAAAAACTAGGGAATTGAGCAGTGGGACTGGAAGACTATGCATAAGGCGGGAGGTGGAAATTGTAGGGAGTTGTGATTTCTTGTGAATAAGGTGAAAACTCGCTTTTCTGGTTCGGGTTTAATCGCAATCTTCCTTAGGAAGCCCTGTAAAATAGCCTACTTTAGCGATATTTATTAAATTTACCCAGAAATGAGAACTTCCATCAAGGCAAAAAGACACCTATTCCAGTGCTTAGGCTCGGTTGTGGGTAGGCAGAACTCAGTAAATTGCCCAGTAGGAAGAACGGTCGCTGCGGCTTCAACCAAATATACCATTTAAGCTTCGGCGAAGAAGGACAAACAGGTCTTTGCCCTATTCACAGTCTTTCATGTGCTGAAATGATAGTGCCAGGGTAGGCTGTACTGTTCCACTGCTAATGGAAGCTGTACCCACTGGGTCTTATTGCTGATAGTGGTTTGATGTGACTAATGTGTGTCTTTGCATGGACAAAATTGTCTAAACTCTGAACGCAAAAGCCCATTTTCCAGACTTCTATGGGCGAATTCCTGCCTTCTTTGTCCCATTTCACTTCCACTATATAATGCTCACTTCCAAATCGGCAGCCATCGGGTCAGTGCTGGGCGCCTTCATCGGCGACTCCTTGGGGTCTTTCATCGAGTTCCAAAGAGACATTCCGCCTCCACTACTGGAGGAAACGCTCACTATGCCTGGAGGAGGGCCCTTTTCCCTCGGTCCCGGCCAAGTCACTGATGACTCGGAACTGGCGATGTGCCTAATGAGAGGCCTGCTTGCAGGTAATGGCAAGCTGGATATGGACGCTGTGGCCCTCTACTATGGACGCTGGGTGGGCACTGGTCCTTTCGACATTGGAATTACTACGAGAAAGGCGCTATCGCCGCTAATGGAAGGCCGCGCAACTGCCAATGTGTGCATTGCGGCGGCTGAAAGAAGCAATGGCAGTTCCCAAAGCAACGGAAGTCTTATGAGACTAACTCCCTTAGCAGTGTGGGCACACCGACTCGCCCCTGCGCAGGCAGCCCGAGCCGCTCGAATTGAAGCCTCAATGACTCACTCCAGCCCTACAATCCACCACGCAAACGCATGCTACGTCCTCGCAATTCACCACCTCATCAACAGTCCCGGAGACCGGACCGGAGCTTTCGCAGCTGCCAAGAACTATGCGGACACTGAGGGAAATGAGGACATCAAGGACTGGTTCCGCTTCATTTCCAGCGGCTCCCATATGCCCGGGACTCCTCAAATGGGCTGGGCGAAGATAGGCTTCACCCATGCATTCAGTCACTTGGTGAGAGGCAGCGGGTATGTTGACGCACTGCGGGAAACGCTGGCTTTAGGGGGAGATACAGACACAAACGCTGCAATTGTGGGCGGACTGGTGGGGGCGGTCTGTGGGACGGAGGGCCTGCCGACTGAGTATGCGGAGAAGGTGTTGAGGTACACGTATGCGACGAAGAAGGGAAGGAGGAGGCCGGACTTCTTGAATCAGACGGAAGTGATGCAGCAGTTGGAGCAGTTGTATGCTCTGGCGCCCACAACTGCCACTATGGTGATTGGAGAAGCGGAGCAGCCGCTGTGATTGAGGCAGTTCCCTAGGTAAACTTGGCTTTAGGCCAAATGGCTGCTCTTTTTCCATAAGCTCAGCTATATACTTGCAGTATTCAGTCAAATTGTCAAGGCTCAGTTAGTGAGAGTAGGAAACCTGACCACTCAATAGTCCTATTTCAAGGGCAAGCAGCTTCTCCCTGCTGTCCAGTCCTAACTGGTGTATTGGGTTATATTGGCAGCGAAAGAGTGAAAACCACAGATAGCCAATCTTTCCAGCCTATTAGTTCCATAGTCATTTCCTAAGAGCCGAATTTATACCCCTGCACTAGCAGGCCCGTTTCCATGTGGAAGCAGAGACACTGTTCTTTCTGAATCACGAAGAATCGGATGTGAGCTGCATCCAGCACGGGCTGGGAGTTGCTGTACTTCCTCCCTCCTTGCTGGGCCTGCACCATAGAGCCCTGCATCAGTTGTCCAGTTCTTCCCACTGCGAGCCGGGATATATACTGATAAGAGTGCACAACAATGCAATTGGTATGTGCATACAAACAACAGTCGGAGTTTTCAGGGAGAGTGTATGAGAAAGGAAGCCAGGTGCTAGTCTGCACAGAAAGGATCTCTACCAGTCGGGAGCCGTAGCCACATACATACACATTCGCATTGAAAAGACAGGGGTTGAAACACTCCTTGGCTTCTCGCATGTTTGGCAGCGCTGTCCATGTGCGATTGCGGAAGTCTATCCTTTCACAGGTGTTCAGTGTAGAGCGGGCTGTGTGGCTCATACTTGCTGTATGACGAGTACAATTGTCTGCCTAGGACTTACTTCCTCCAATGATGTAGATCGAGTAGTTAATCGATACTTCTATCACTCCATGCTGCTTTCTAGCTGAAAGCATTGGAGGCAGGATCTGCACTCTTCCTTCCTGACCAAGGACATAGGCTTGCTTCAGTCCTCCTGTCTGATCCTTACTCCCTCCACTGCAAAACACTCGTCCGTCCTCAAGCACGACCCAGCTACTGTAGATATCAACTTGAATAGGGGTGAGTAGGGCAACTTGTGCCCACTTCGTGGTTTCGCAGTCGAAGAAGTACAGGCGGGTTTCGGTGACGTGGACAAGCTTTGAGACTTGTGAGTCTATTGGAGGGATGTGGGATAGAGCGGGAGACTTGCTCTCCTCATCCTTAGCTATTTCCACAATTTGGCTCGAAGCAGGTACAGACACTGGTCCCTCCAGCCTCAAAACAGGCAGCGGAGACTGTGCAGCAAGCAGACTACAGACCTCTTCCATACTCGGTCTCAGATTCTCCTCCGAAGCCAACATCCTCCTCATCAGTGTCTTCAGCAGGTAAGAACCAGGTAAACTATGCACCTGCAGACCTACAGCCTCATCCAATTCCTCCGCTTTCAACACCTCTTCGTAAAAGTGAGTGTAGCGAGGTGCATACGGAGCCTCATAAAGCGAACACATCGGTCTGGAATGGG
>Ga0247837_1003932_pt1 | contig 24778 bp, 14 predicted proteins | sample LaCtaG_2_FD_187115 | JGI IMG/M metagenome (GOLD analysis project Ga0247837, IMG submission 187115) | Freshwater microbial communities from meromictic Lake La Cruz, Castile-La Mancha, Spain - LaCruzMarch2015_14.5m | ecosystem: Environmental > Aquatic > Freshwater > Lake | place: Spain: Castile-La...
CGGTGGCATTGAAGGTATAGAGCGTCTGGAAATTGCGCGGGTTGGTGACGCGGGTCTGGGTGGCGCTCAGGTAGGTGAACTGGTCGGCGGCGCCATCGGCGAGGACCTCGCGGGTCACGCGGTCCTGGGTGTCGTAGGTGAGACTGATGGCGGTGTTGCCGCGGGCATCGACGACGGTGCTGAGGTTCCCGCCGGTATAGGTGTAGCGGGTCTCCCCGCCGGCGGGGTCGGTGGCGCGGGTCAGGTACCCGCCGGCATCGTAGGTGTAGCGAAAGACGCGCCCCAGGGGATCGGCGACACTGGCGATGCGCCCGTCGGCACCCTTGGTAAAGGTCAGCGCCCGAGCGTCGGCGGCGGTGGCCGAGGCGATGACACCGGCCGCGTCATAGGCCAGCGTCAGCGCGTTGCCGTTGCGGTCCTGGATGCGGGTGAGCCGGCCGGTGCGATCGAAGGCGTGGAGCGTGCCGTCCTTGTCGCGCAGTTGGGCGTTGCCGTCCGCGGCCACGGTCAGGGTCTGATAGGTACCGGGAGCCGTCGCCCAGACCCCGCCGCCCTGGTGTTCAAAGCGTTTGCGCTTGCCGTCGCCCTGCACCACGATCGCGGTTTCGGTCGTGCCGTCCGTGACCAGGATCAGCCGCGTGGTCAGGTTGGTGTGCCAGCCCTGGCCGAAGGGACCGTCGGCGAGGTCTTGGGAGTGATAGGCACGGATCAGCGCCAGCGTCGGCCCGAAGCCGGGGACGGTGAAATCGACAGAACGCTGCACCTTGTCCCCGGCCCCGATGTCCACCGGGTGGCTGGTTTCGCAGCGGTTGTCCTCGTCGGGGCAGTCAGGCTTCTGGCTGTCGTCGGGGGGATTGGGTTGAAAGGTGTCGTGCCCCTGGTCCCAGGGGAAGTGGAAGGCAACCGCGGGCGCGGCGGCCAACAGGCCTAGCACGAGCGCCGCCATCAGGTGCAGAAAAATGCCGCGGGTCCTCATGATCGGGATCTCCCTGGTCGCTATTCCGCAATGGCGCCGGCGATAGCGGCGCTCAGCGCGTCGATGCGTTGCCGCGCCGGCGGGTGCGCGGACAGGTAGCCGTCGATCGCCTCGCGGTGGGCACTGGTGTAGGCCAGATAGTCGGTCTCGTCGCTGCCGTATCCGGCGAACAGCGCCGCCATGGCTTCGCGGCTGGGCGGCTGTTTGGTGGTGGTCCATGCCTGTTTGGAAAGCTCCAGGCGGGCGATGCTCAGATCGATATAGCGGGTCAGGGTCAAATCCCCGGCCGCGGCGCTCCCGATCCCGCTGAGATTGGCGATCAGGATGGCGAACGGCAGTGCGCCGCACGCGCCGCAGACGAACGTCTTGGTCTTCATCAGTAGAACACCCGGATCAGCAGGTAACGGGTCAAGGAGGTACTGCCGGAGCCGTCGATCGCGGTGAGCGCGAGGCGGTACTCACCCTTGTCCGGGAGGAGTCCGCTGCTGTTGCGCCCATCCCAGCTCAAGACCTTGCCGGCGCCGGCCGTGAAGCCCCGGAAGCGTCCGTTGAACACTACGCCGCCGGTCGCGAGGTTGGTCACGGACAGGTCCAGGTCAGCGGCCTTACTCAGATCGAAGCGGATCTGGAGCGGCCGGCTGCCGTCGCGGGCCGGGCTGTATTGGGTCGGCTGGACCGAGAAACTGGAGATGATCGGCGCCGCGGCGAGATAGATCGCATTGTCCGGCAGCCGATAGCCCCAGATACCGAACAGGAAGCTGTCCCCGGGGGGCGCGACCGCCCGTGACCCGTTGGGCAGCAGGCCGTCCCAATAAATGGTGTGAGTCCCCACCCCGAAGGGCTTGCGATCGAGTAAGGTCACGAGCCGGGTATCGGTATTGAACAGACCGACAAAGGCGAGTATCTCGGAGGCACCCTGACTGCTCGGCACGGTAAAGACGATATCCAGGGGATCGTTGGCGAACGGCGAGAAGGTGCCGCCGACGCTGTTGCGGGTTGGGTTGTAGCGCGTCCCGCCGGTGGTCGCGGTGAGATCGACCTGCTTGGTCGTGGCACCGATGTCGTATTGCAGTACCGCGTAGTAGTTACCGTCCGGTAACAGCGTGCCGGAGTCGTTGCGGCCGTCCCAACTGTCGTTGTAGGTGCCGGCGACGCGCGACCCGTTGATCAGGCTACGCACGGTCGTCCCGGCGCCGTCGCGAATGACGATCCGCACCGGCACGGTGCCCGACAGCGTGGTGCGCACCGTCGCCGTTCCGCCGCTGTCGGGCAGGAAGGTGTCGGTCGGAATTGCGAGGGTGGCGGTGACATCGACCTCGATGGCAATGCTGTCGGCGCTGGTCTGACCCGCATCGTCGGTCACGCGCAAGGTCGGGCCGAAGACCCCGCCGGCCTGGTAGCTGTGACTGATGCTCGCCGAGGTGGTCGAGGAATAATCGAAGCTGCCATCGCCCTCGAAGTCCCATTCGTACAGTCCGATGGCACCGCCGCCCACCACCGTGCCGCCTAAGGTGACGGCGACCGGGGCAATACCGCTGGTGCGGTTGGCGGTCGCCGTCACCGTAGGAGAGCCCTGCGGGCGGGGGCGCACGGTCGTATTGATGACGCCCGAAACCCCGATCAGGCCAGCCGCATCGGTGACGCGGCAACGGGCCGAGAAATCGCCGACCGTCGCATAGGTATGCGCGACAGTTCCGCTGGTGGTCGACGTGTAGTCGTAGACGCCATCGCCCTCGTAGTCCCACTCCCAGCGCGTAATGGAACCATTCTGGGTCTGCCCCGCGCAGGTGAGGGTAACCGCAAGGGGTACGGGTCCGTTGGAGGGTGTGGCGGACGCGCTCGCCGTGGGTCCTTGCCGTTGTACCGTCACGGCGCAGCTCTCCGTGGCCACGGCACCGAGGTTGTTCTGGACCTCGAGCACGGCGTTATAGGTGCCGGGGCTGTTGAAGATCCAGGTGTAGTCAGCGGGCACCGAGTCGCTGGTGTCGTAGGTCCCATTGCCGTCGCGGTCCCAGCGATAGCGTACGATACTGCCGCCGGTGAACTGGCCGCGGCTGCGGTAGGTCACCGTGTGCGGTGCCGTCCCCAGCGTCGGACCACAATCGGCGATGGCGCGGAATACGGTAATGCTGAAGCGATGGCTCGCCTGGCCCAGGTTGCCCGTGCGGTCGGTGACGCGGGCAGTTACCTCGTTCGCACCGCCGGGCAGGTCGACCACGGGGGTATAGCTGGCACTGTCCTCGTTGACGCTCGCGGCGCTGGTGACATCGGCCCCGTTCACCAAGAGTTGGAAACTGTCTTTATCGATTCCGGCACCGTCATCACTGAATGCGACCGTGATCGTTGGCCGTCTGGACGCCAAGACGGCTCCCTCGCCCGGATAGGAGATCGTAACCGTCGGTGGCGTGTCGTCCGCAAGAACCGCGGTATTGTCCCCATCCTGAGACTGACCATCGTCGACCTCGATGCGCGCGACATAGATGCCCTCGACGTCCGGGGTGACGCGCGCGACTGCACGGTCGGCGTCCACGATGTCCTGCGAGCCGATGGCACTTGCGGATGGCCGCGCGACCAGCCTCCAGCGATGGGTGAGCGCGGCCGGCGCGTGGTCCGGATCACGGCTGGCACTGCCATCGAGGGTCGCGGCGTCGCCAAGCTTGACGGCGGTATCGGGACCCGCGACCGCGGTCGGCGGCACATTGGCCTGTCGGACATCGACCTGCATGCCGTCGCCGGCGTTAAGTAGGCCGTTACCGACCGTCAGGGCGAGGCCGTAGAGCCCGGTGACATCCGGGACGAAGTGGGCCTGGGCACTGGTCGCGGAGACAATATCGCTGGTGGTCAGCAGACTGCCGGAGGGGATTGCCGAGAAGGTCCAGGCGAATGTCAGCGGCAGGTCGTTCGGCTCGCGGCTGCCCGCTCCATCCAACTGGACCGTCTCACCAAGGCTGACCCATTGGTCGCGCCCCGCGTTGGCGTTCGGAGCCGCCATCGTTGCGGCCGCCGTCACAACGGTTTCGTCGGGCTGGCTGAACAGGACGCCATCCGCAACCGTCAGCGCAAACCGGTACTCGCCCGGCAGATCAGGCGTGAAACGGGGATTGGGAAGGGTGTCGTCGTCAAAGGCTACGGCGCTCCCACCCGGTGACTGAACGAGGTCCCACGCGAAGGTGATAAGGTCGCCATCCGGATCGTAACTGTCCGTGCCATCGAGCGCGACGGGGGTACCGACGTGAGCATGTTGATCCAAGCCGGCATCGGCGGTTGGCGCCGCGTTGGCGGGAACGACCGTTACCAGGATCTCGGCCGGCTGACTCCAAAGGTCGCCGTCGAAAACCGTCAGGGTGAGCGTGTAGTCACCCGGCAAGTCAGGCGTAAAGCGGGGTCTTGGCTTGGCAAGGTCATCAAGCGCACTCCCGCTGCCCACCGGCCCGGCTAGCCTCCACGCGAAGGTGAGTGGCCGCGGTCCGCGGTCCGGGTCATAGCTGGCGGTGCCGTCGAGCGTTACGGGCGCCCCCAAGCTGCCACTGGCGTCGCCGTCGGCAATGGCCACGGGCCGCTGATTGGCAGGGGCTTGTCGGTAGACGTTCGCGTCTACATCGAAGGGAGGCAGGCGGGCGCCGGTGCTGGGGGCAAAAACGACATCCCGGGAAGCGTGCTGACCGGGAGCAAAGGACGCGGTCATTACGACTCGGAATGTAAAAATTCCTGACACTGTAAGGGATCAGTTCAGGGGTCTCAGGCGCAACGGAACAGAAAACCTCGGTGAGCCCGCCCACCATCGTTGTTGAGCATTAACACGATTTCAACCGCTTGCCAGACCATCATCGACCGGCCGGTCGCGGTCGCGCAGAACCGCCGCGAACCGGACGAGCGTCTGCCGGCGGTCGTCGTCATCGGCACCCTGACCACATGAAGCGGCCCAGTTACCCTCGGGCCTTTCGCCCGCGGCTTCGCGCCCGCGGGTTCAGATGGCGCGGTTCCAGTCGGGCCGTCCAACGCCTGAAGGAGGCGGTGGTGGAGATCAAGGCGGTCAGCCGGCAGGACCCGCTGGGAGCGGCCCTGGCCGGCGCTCCAGCAGATCGATAGTTCGTCCGGGGCCTTGGGTAGCGCGGTCGTAACTTCTCAATAAGTCACGTCACGGCGGCGACCGCCAGGGCACGTTCACGGACGATATCCGCCAGAGGAGGGATGGTCCCGTGCTGCTCGATCCGATCGGTCAGGTAGTCCCAGAACGAGATGCCCAGTTTTCGGCACGTCTCATTCAAACTGGCGAAAGTGTAGCGACATTGCTTTCCGCGGTCGCTACGCCTACCGCCGCTGACCTTGCGCCATTTGACGTAAGCCCGGATGTCGTTTTCGCTGCCGTTGGTGTGCAGCGGGATGTCGGGTCGCTGCAGCACCGGCAGCAGCTTCTGTCGGTGGGGGTGCAGGCGTTTGAGGGTCTGATTGAGAGTCTCAAAGCAGCTGCGTTGGATGAAGATGGCATCGAAGCTGCCAGGAGCGGCGCCCGCGTCGGCTCGGGGTCGCGCCGGTGGCAGGCATTTAGCTCAGCGTACAGTTCCCAGATCTCCGCCCGGCCCCGCTGCTGGTCCTGCGCTGGGCCATGGAGTGCAAGGCCCCGGCGATCCTGTAGCGCTCCCGGCGGCTCCTGCTGACCTCCCTCGCGGAGGGCTGCCCCGAGTACGCCTGGGGCCGGGCCGACGCCCTGCTGGGGCTGCTCGCCGAGCGGCGCCTGGGGGACGCCCACGAGGCGCGGCAGACCCGGCAGGAGGCACTGCGCCAGCGCAAGACTCTTGGCCACCGAGGGGTGGAAGAGACCCGTGCCGCCCTGTCGGGTTGACGCCCACGGCGCCCTGCAGCGCAGGATCCGCTGCGTCCTGAGGTCCGCCGCGCGGACCGGCAACCGCGCACCCGGCCGGACGACGGGGTTATGATCGCAGCAGGCTCGCCGGGCCGCCGCGCGCTGACCTCAGTCCGTCGCCGTGCGGCCCTGGTCCGGTAGTGGCCAGGTGTCGGCCAACACGGTCGGCACGGCCGGCGGCGGCGGTGCGGCCGGGGCCTCATCGGCGCAATACTCCGCGTAGTCCCGATCCTCGACGATCACATGGTTGAAGAACCAGCGTTTGAAGGCTTGCAGGGTCTCCGGGTTCAGGCCGGGGGCGCCGTCCTGCTCCAGGGTGCGGCGCAGGTCCGTAAACTCGGCCAGTTGCAGCGCGTGCTCGCAGCGGTGGCCGTGGTATCCGGGCAGGCGGACCTCCAGCAGAAAGTCCTCTTCGGCCCGGATGTGGCGGCGGGTGCGCTCGATCAAGGCGTCCAGGACGGCGAGGACCTCGCGCCCGGCGGTCTCCGGGTCCTGGGTCGGCGCCCGCCCGTTCACCTCCACGATCCGGTTGAGCATACCCGTGATCTCCCGGTGGTCGTCGTCGACCCAAGCAACACCGGTCTGCCACTTGGTGAGCCAGGTCAGGAATAAGGCCATCGGGGGTACCAAAGGTTGCGGGCGGACAAGACTCGGCGGCCAGACGGGACCGGCGGGCGGTCCCAAATACCGCCCGGCCGGCGCAGCTTAGCCGACCAGGGGGCGGAGGGTACAACCCCTTTGTGCCCCTCGCCGCCGCGTCGCGGACGCCAAGCCCCGGGCAGGCGCGACCGCCTGAGCCCGATCCGGGCGCGCGCGGGGTGCCTGAGCGGGGCGGATTCGCGTTAGCATGGGCGCCGGTCGGCGGGGGCGCGGATCCAAGCCCCGTCGGCCCCCTGGAACGGGGAGGTCCGAGACCTGCCGGACCTCCGGCCGGGAAACACGGCCGCCCACCCGCCGGGGTGGCAATCGAACAGTCATCTGCGGCCCCCCCCGATCGGACCCGATCCGGGAACGCCGCGCACATCCGGAGACCGAAAGTCCATGGGGCGTCTGTTTCGCATCAGCGGTTTCCTGTCCTTCATCGGGATGATATTCCTTAATGCCTTCGTGGACCTGGGCCACAAGATCGTCATCCAGAACACCGTCTTCAAGACCTACGACGGCGAGGCCCAGATCCTCTTCACGGCCATCGTCAACGCCCTGATCCTGCTGCCCTTCGTCCTGCTGTTCTCGCCCAGCGGCTTCCTCTCGGACCGCTTCCCCAAACCGCGGGTGATGCGGCTCGCGGCCTGGGCGGCGGTGGCCATCACGCTCGCGATCACTGCCTGTTATTACCTGGGGCTCTTCTGGCCGGCCTTCTGGCTGACCTTCGTGCTGGCGATCCAGGCGGCCATCTACTCCCCGGCCAAGTATGGCTACATCAAGGAGCTGGCGGGCAAGGAGTCCCTGGCGGCGGCCAACGGCTGGGTCCAGGCGACGACCACGACCGCGATCCTGGGCGGCATCTTCGTCTTCTCGGTGCTGTTCGAGGGCCACCTGGCAGGCGCCGTCTACAGTACCCCCGGGGAGGTCATGCACCTGGTCGCGCCGCTGGGCTGGCTGCTGGTCCTGTGCTCGCTGGTGGAGGCCGGCCTGGCCTACCGCCTGCCGCTGACCGCGCCGGGGGAGCCGATGCCTTTCGACTGGGCGCGCTACGCCCGCGGGCGCTATCTGCACGACAACCTCAAGGCCGCCTGGGACAACCGAGTGATTTGGCTGTCGATCATCGGGCTCGGGGTCTTCTGGTCTATCTCCCAGGTGATCCTGGCGGTCTTCCCGGCCTTTGCCAAGGAGACGCTGGGGGAGACGAACGTGGTGGTGATCCAGGGCCTGCTCGCCTGCTCCGGGATCGGCATCATCGGCGGCTCCATCGTCGCCGGGCGGGTCTCGCGCGATCACATCGAGACGGCCCTGATTCCGGTGGGGGCCATCGGGATCGCCGTAGCCCTGTTCCTGCTTCCGGGGCTGCACTCGACCCTGGCGCACGCGGTCAACTTCCTGCTCATCGGCTTCCTGGGCGGCCTCTTCCTGGTGCCGCTCAATGCCCTGATCCAGTTCAATGCCGGGGAGCAGGGCCTGGGCCGGGTACTGGCCGCCAGCAACTTCGTGCAAAACCTCTGGATGCTGGCCTTCCTGGGGCTGACGGTGGCCGCCGCCTACGCCCAGGTGAGCGGCTTCGCCCTGTTGATCGCGCTCGCCCTGGTGGCCCTGGCGGGGGCGATCTACACGCTCTACCAACTCCCCCAGTCGCTGGTGCGCTTCGTCATCCTGCGCCTCATCGCCACCCGCTACCGGCTGCGGGTCATCGGGCTCGACCGGCTGCCGGCCCAGGGCGGCGTCATGCTGCTCGGCAATCACATCAGTTGGCTGGACTGGGCCATGGTGCAGATGGCCTGCCCGCGCCCGGTGCGCTTCGTAATGGAGCGCGAGATCTACGAGCGTTGGTACCTCAAGTGGTTCCTGGATTTCTTCGGGGTGGTGCCGATCTCGCGCGGCAGCAGCCGCCACGCCATCGCGATCGTCGCGCGGCTGCTCGAGCAGGGGGAGGTGGTGTGTATCTTCCCCGAGGGGACGATCAGCAAGAACGGCCAACTCTCGGAGTTCAAGCGCGGCTATGAACTGTCGGCGCGCCAGGTGGCGGCAGGGACCGGGGCGGCGATCGTGCCCTTCTACCTGCGCGGCCTCTGGGGCAGCCGCTTCTCCTATGCCAGCGCCAAGTTGCAGGAGAATCGCGGGGAGGGCCAGGTGCGCGATGTGGTGGTCGCCTTCGGGACACCCCTGCCGCTGGAAGCAGGTGCGGAGGAGGTCAAGCAGGCGGTCTTCGAGTTGTCGGTGCGCTCCTGGGAGGACTATGTGCTGCGCCTGCCGACCCTGCCGGTGGCCTGGCTGCACAACGCCAAGCGCGACCCGGGTCGGGTGTCGGTGATCGAGTCCAGCGGCACCACGCTCACCAACCGGCGCCTCATCACCGCCGTCCTGCTCTTCACCGGGCGGGTCAGGCGCCTGGCCCCGGAACCGGCGCTCGGCATCCTGCTGCCCGCCAGCGGCGCCTGCGCCATCGCCAACCTGGCCGGGCTCATGGCCGGCAAGCAGGTGGTGAACCTCAACTACACCGCCAGCCCCGCGGCGCTGCGCGCGGCCATCGCCGCCGCCGGCATCCGCCATGTAGTCACCGCGGACCGCTTCCTGACGCGGCTCACGGCGCGCGGCATCGATCTCAGCACCGCCTTCGGGGACGTTACCCTGCATCCGATGGAGGAGTTACGCGCCGGCATCGGCAAGCTCGCCTCGCTGTGGATGCTGACGCTGGCCGCCCTGCTCCCGGCCCGCGCCCTGCTTGCCCTGTTCGCCAGCCGGAGCCGGGCCGAGGACACCGCCGCCATCCTCTTCTCGAGCGGCAGCGAGGGCACCCCCAAGGGCGTGGAACTGACGCACCGCAATATCATGGCCAACCTGCGGCAGATCTCGGACATGCTCAACACCGAGGCCGCCGACGTGATGATGGCCAACCTGCCGCCCTTCCACGCCTTCGGTCTCACCGTAACCACCTTCCTGCCGCTGGTGGAGGGCATCCCCATGGTCTGCCACCCGGACCCCACCGACGCCCCCGGCACCGCCAAGGCCATCGCCCGCTACCGCGCCACCGTGCTGTGCAGCACCTCCACCTTCCTGCGGCTCTATACCAAAAATCGTAAGGTCCACCCGCTCATGCTGGACTCACTGCGGGTGGTGGTGGCCGGGGCCGAGCGCCTGGCGCCGGACGTGCGCGAGGCCTTCGTGCTCAAGTTCCAGCGGCCCATTTTCGAGGGCTATGGGGCGACCGAGACCACGCCGGTGGCGAGCGTGAATGTGCCCGACACCCTGGATCTGGACAATTGGAAGGTCCAGACCGGCTCGCGTCCCGGCACCGTGGGCATGCCGCTGCCCGGCACCAGCTTCCGGGTAGTGGACCCGCTGACGCTTGAGACCCTGACGCCCGGGACCGATGGACTGATCCTGATCGGCGGCGTGCAGGTCATGAAGGGCTACCTCAAGGCCCCGGACCAGACCGTGGCCGCGGTCACACAATTGGACGGCCGGCGCTGGTACAAGACCGGGGACAAGGGGCATCTGGACGAGGACGGCTTCCTGACCATCGTCGACCGCTACTCGCGCTTCGCCAAGATCGGCGGTGAGATGATCAGCCTGGGGGCGGTGGAAGAGCAGGTGCGGCGCGTCCTGGTCCAGCCGGAACTGGAGGTGGCGGCGGTGAATCTGCCCGACGAGAAGAAGGGCGAGCGCATCCTGCTCCTGGCGGCCGCGGACCTCGACCTCGAGGCCCTGCGCCGCGCCCTGCTCGCGGCCGGGGTGAACCCCTTGAGCATCCCGTCTGACGTGCGCCGGGTGGACGCCATTCCCAAACTCGGCAGCGGCAAAACGGACTTTGGCGGGGCGCGGCGCCTGGCGCTGCCCCCTGGTAGCGAGTCGGAAATGGCTAAGAACGAATAGAATCGTTGTCGTTGTCGTTGTCGTTGTCGTAATCGGAGAAGCAATGCAATTCGGGCATAAGCGGCGCGATGTCGATCGGGTTGCGATTTGCTGCTTAACAAGCTCGGACAGCGACACAATGGAGTGCGAGAGAATCCTGGCCGATATTCTTAGCTCGATTACGACAACGACAACGATGCGGATAAAGACAGCGACGCCGAGAGCATTCCCTAATTGACCGGTTTAGCTAATTAGCGAACCGCTCCCTTCTATGCAGCGCGACCTCAGAATGAACCATCAAGACCAGCCCGACATGAACGCACGTCAACGCAACGCCGGCCGCGAGCCGGCCGGTTCCAGCGCAAGGCCGGCGCCGTCGCGGTGCCGGGCATGAGCCGGGCGCCCGCACCCCGACCGGACAGCGGCAACCCCCTGACCCCGGAGGCGAAGTCGGCCGCGGACGGCGCGCACCCCTTCGCGCGCGCCCTGGTCCCGCTGGCCCTGATACTCGTCGGTTTTCTGGTGGTGATCGGGATCGATCTCTATTGGGATCGCGCAAGCGCCGAACTGGAAGGTCCGATCGAGGAGGGACGGGCACGACTGCGGGACGCGGAGTTGGTCGTCGCGGACCTGAGTCGCATCGAAGCGGCCGTCTACAAGATGGCCGGGACCCGCGGCGGCCCCGCCCAGGCGCGCATCGCCCGCAGCCTCCACAGTCTGATCGAGGCCACCGGGGCGCGGCTCACGGTGCTTGGGGAGGGTGGGGCGGTCGCCCCGCTGGATTCCCGGGACCAGGACGGACCCTACGGCCTGGCACCCCAGCCTGCGGACGTCCGACACCAGGCCCTGGGTCATTACCCGCTGGACATCGGCGACCTGGCGCCCAAGCTCACCGCGGTGAGCGAGAAGGTGGCCGTCCTCGCCGGGCTCCTGAGCGAGCGCGACGCCGCCTGGGAACAGCGCAACGCCGTGGCTGAGTCGCAGGCCGTCGATGCGGTACAGGTCTTTCTGGGCAACCTGCCGCCCACCTTCTATCGCTTAAACGAGCAGGCCGACCGGCTGCTCGATGACGGCCGCCAGCGCTTTGCCGACCTGCAACTGCAGATCGAGGCGCAACGGCGCCACCAGGGCGGCATCGAGGGGCTGCTGGTGACGCTGGTGGTGCTGACGGTCCTGGCGCTCGCCTATGCCCATACGCTGCGGATCGAACGCGACAACCAGCGCCTGCGCTTGGCGCGCGACGCCATGGCGCGGGCGCGCGATGCCGCGGAGGCCGCCAACCGCAGCAAGTCGGTCTTCCTGGCCAACATGAGCCACGAGATCCGCACCCCGATGAACGCCGTCATCGGTATGACTTCGCTGGTACTCGACAGCGAGCTCGCGCCCAAACAGCGCCACGACGTCAAGACCATCCTGAACTCCGCCAATGCCTTGCTTGGACTCTTGAACGACATCCTGGATTTCTCCCGGATCGAGGCCCAGCAGGTCCAATTGGAGCGGCGCTCATTCGACCTGGTCGAGGTGATCGAAGAGGTCGTGCGCACCTTCTCCGACATCAGCCGACGCAGCGGCGTAGCCCTCTATTACCGCATCGACCCGAACTTTCCGCGCGCGGCCGTCGGCGACTCCCTGCGCCTGCGCCAGGTCCTGGTCAACCTGGTCGGCAACGCCTTCAAGTTCACCACCCGCGGCTATGTGCGCATCGACGCCGGGCTCGACGAAGAGCGCGCGGGGCTCGTCACGCTCCGCCTGCAGGTCAGCGACACCGGGGTGGGGATCCCCAGGAACCGTCAGGCCGGCATCTTCTCCCGCTTCACCCAGGCCGACGAGACCATCTACCGCAAGCACGGGGGCTCCGGGCTCGGGCTCTCCATCTCCCAGAAACTGGCCGAACTCATGGACGGGCGCATGTGGGTGGAGAGCGAGCCGGGCGCGGGCAGCCGCTTCCAGTTCACCGTGCGCCTGCCCCGCGCCGAGGGCCGCCCGCTGCCGGACCTGGGGGGCCCGCGGCTCCTGGTCGCCGGCACCGACGCCATCGCCATGGGACTGGTGTGCGAACGCCTGATCCAACTGGGCTGCCGCGCCGAGTGCGTCTTCGAGGCCGCCGCCGCCGACGCCCGGCTCAAGGCGGCGGCGGCGGCCCGCGACCCCTTCCGCATCGTGGTGCTGGAAAAGTGTCTGTGCGACGCCACCACCACCGACATCCTCACCTTCCTGCGTGAGATCCCGGTGGCCCCTGACCTGGCCCTGATCGCCCTGTCCGAGCCGGACAAGGACGAAAGCGAGCGCCTGGCCGACGGCAGCCATGTCCTGTGCGTGACCGAACCCCTGATCGTCGGGGAGTTGCTCACCCACATGCAGGATTTCGCCGCGGCCCAGCGCCTGGCGGCCACCCGCACCGACGCGCCCGCCAAGGCGCACCAGCGCGGGGCCTACCGCATCCTCCTGGTGGAAGACAATCACGTCAACAGCGTCATCGCCCGCCGCGTCCTGGAGAAGGACAACCACCAGGTGACCGAGGCCCTGGACGGCGCCGTGGCCCTGGCGGCCATGGCGGGCGCAGACTACGACCTGGTCTTGATGGACGTGCAGATGCCGACGCTGGACGGCCTGGAGGCCACCCGGATCATCCGTGCCCTGGAGAACGGGCAGACCCCGGAGTGCCCGGAGGCGGTGTCCGCGGCCCTGTCCGCGCGCCTGGCCGGGCGCCACACCCCGGTGATCGCCATGACCGCCAATGCCATGGCCGGCGACCGGGAGCTGTGCCTCACCGCCGGGATGGACGACTACATCACCAAACCCTTCAAGCGCGAGGAGATGCTGGAGACGATCCACCGGGTCATGGACCAGTGCCAGAGGGCGGATGGCGCCGCGGCGCCGACCGCCGTGGATTTGCGCGCAACACCTTGACTTACGGTTAGGGGCATCTACCCTTATGCTGCGCTGCATCAGAGTGTGGGAATTACGGCGGCCCGTCGCTGGTACCGCCAGGATTCGCATCCGTTGCCTGCCGACCGTGCGCCAGCCGCCCCGTGCGACCTGCACCGCGATCTGGGCGATGCCCACTGACTGCTGACTGCTGACCGATATCACCTCGCAAACAGGGAGACTCACCATGCCGAGACAGAACCTCCGCCGGAATCCGACACAGTCCTTGGCGACGGTGTGCCTGCTGGCCTTCGCCGGGGCCGCAGCAGGGGCACCGGCATTGGAGCAGGTGGCCGCGGGCGTAAAGGCCGACGCCAACCAGATCTCGGTGTCCGGTATTTCGTCGGGCGGGTTCATGGCCCACCAATTTCACGTCGCACACTCCGAACACGTCATGGGTGCGGGGATCGTCGCGGGCGGCCCCTATTACTGCGCGGAAGGGAACATCTTGGACGCGGTTACCAAGTGTAGCCAGTTCGTCATGCTCGAATGCAAGAAGCTCGGGATCAACGACGCCTGGTGCGGCAAGACGGACCTGGCCCCGAAAACCGAAGCGGAGATCGCGCAAGCCGCCGCCCTCTCGTTTGACGAGGCGAAGCGGCAGGAGCAGCGCGGCAATATCAGCACGCTGGCCAACCTGAAGGACGACCGCGTCTACTTGTTCAGCGGCACCTATGACAGTATCGTCCCGCAGGGGGTGATGGATACCCTCTTCCATTTCTACGCCGATGCCGATAAAGCGGCGGTGGCACCAGGCAACATAAACTACAGCCGGACCTTTCCCGCCCCGCACACGATGGTGAGGGACAGCTTTGATAAACCCACGGGCGGCGCGGTCGGCACCTGTGCCAAGACTGGCTCGAAATCGTTCGGCACGAGCACCTTCATCGACGATTGCGAGGCCGTCGCACGGCAGCAAGAGACACAGAGTAGTTGCGTCTGCCCAACCCCGCCGGCCGCTGCCGCGGGTGGCGCCGCGGGCGGCGCCGACACCTGCCCCCCAAGCGACCGCCAAGACCTGTGCCGCGACCTGCACGACGTCGATCTCGCGGGCGCAATCCTGACGCGCATCTATGCCGCACCGGCGCTCAAGCCCCGCGTCAGCGTGCCGAACAGCGCGGTGCAGGCGTTCGACCAGCGGCAGGTATTCAGCCGCTTCGCGCGCAAGCCCTTTAACGCCCTGCAAGACGCCTCGATGGCAAAGGAGGGGTACATCTTCATCCCCAAGAACTGCAAGCAAGGCCAGCCATGCAAGCTGCATGTCGCCTTCCATGGCTGTTTGCAGGGCGGTCTGACCGGCCGCAAGGTTGGCCGGTCCGGAAATCTCTACTCCCGGTTCGCGGGCTACAACGAATGGGCACAAGCCAACGACATCATCGTCCTCTATCCCCAGGTCGAGCCGCGCAGCGCGTCGGCGCCGATGAATCCGCAGGGTTGCTGGGACTGGTGGGGTCAGAACTACACCCATGAGGGCTACCACACGCAACGCGGCAAGCAGGTCAAGGCCGTGGCGCAGATGATCAACATCCTCACGGGCGAGCCGAAATTGCTTGACCTACCGCCCGAGTGAGGACGGCGCCGTCAGGCACCCTGCGCAGCGCCGGCCGCTCCCTGATGAGCGCGGTGCGGTCGCTGCCCACGCATCAACCCGAGCAGCAAGATCATGAGTGAGTCATCCACATTATTCGGCGATTGGGCCAAGACCATGACCAGCCTGGACCTGACCAAGGGGACCGAGGCGCTGATGGGATTCATGGCGGAACTGCCGGTGCCGGGCGTCGATATGGACGCCCTGGTGGCGAGTCAAAGGGACAACCTCGAGGCGCTGAATGCCGCCAACCAGGCAGCCCTGCAAGGGTTCCAGGCGGTCGGGGAATGGCAGCAGCGATTCCTGCAAGAGACGATGCAGGAACTGACCGGCGCCCTCACCGGGCTCGCCGACGTCACCTCACCGCAGCAGTTGGTTGCGGCCGAGACCGAATTGGCCAGGAAGGCCTTTGAAGCGGCAGTCAAACACATGCGGGAACTCACGCAGATCATCATCGATGCGAATCGCGATGCCACCGACGCCATCGCCCGACGCATCCCCGAGAGTCTGGGCGAGATCAAGGACGTCCTGAAGGTTCCGTACTGACCGGGCGCCCGCTGCGCAGCATCTCAAGCACCTGGGCCGGCGGCCGGGGCCACGCACGACTCGGTAGGATCACTGCACCACCGCCGTTGCAGTTGTGGCTCTTCAGCGCAATCTTCTCGTTGGCCCGGACGCTTGCGCAGTAGTTCCCGGATTCCTGCCTTGTGCTTGCGCCGAGTGGGCGCAGGCTCCACCCCAATACCCGACCCCCACCTGGCTTGATATCGACATGACGACACGGGATTCCGCGGCCGACGTTGCCCGGAACATCGGACTCGACGGCCGCGCGCCCCGGCGTCGGCGCGCGCTCTATTGGCTCACCGGGCTGGTGCTGATCGCCCTGGCCGGCGGCGCCCTGGCGCTGCTGCGCGACGGCCCCCAGGACCAGGTCCGCTTCCGCACCGCGACGGTGGAGCGCGGTGACCTGACGGTCAAGGTCACCGCCACCGGGCAGTTGCAGCCGGTGACCCAGGTGGAGGTCGGCACCGAGGTCTCGGGCACCATCGAAGTAGTCACGGTCAACTTCAATGACCGGGTACGCAAGGGCCAAGTCCTGGCCCGGCTCGACCCGGACCAGGCGCAGGCGAAGCAGCGCCAGTCCAAGGCGGCCCTGTCCCTGGCCGAGGCGGGGGTGGCAGAGGCGCAGGCGACCTTGACCGAGACCGCCGGCAAGCTCAAGCGGGTCCGTAACATGATGGGCAAGCGCATGTCCTCCCAGGAGGAGCTCGACACCGCCGCCGCCGCCGCCGAGCGCGCGGTGGCCGCCCTGGCGGTGGCCAGGGCCAAGGTCGAGCAGGCCCAGGCGCAGCTCGACGCCGACACCCGCACCCTGGAGAAGACCGAGATCCGCTCCCCGATCGACGGCACCGTACTCAAGCGCCAGGTGGAACCCGGCCAGACGGTGGCCGCCTCGCTGCAGACCCCCGTGCTCTTCACCCTGGCCGAGGACCTGACCCAGATGGAGCTGAACGTGGCGGTGGACGAGGCCGATGTGGGCCAGGTGACGGAGGGGCTCAAGGCCGAATTCACTGTGGATGCCTACCCCAACCGCCGCTTCCCGGCCACCATCACCCAGGTGCGCTTCTCCCCGCAGACCGTCAACGGCGTCGTGACCTATGCCGCCCTGCTGTCGCTGGACAATGCGGACCTGTCACTTCGCCCGGGGATGACGGCCACCGCCGAGATCGTGGTGCGGGGGCTGAAGGACGCGCTGCTGGTCCCCAACAGTGCGCTGCGCTTCACCCCGCCGCCGGCGACCGCGGCCAAGGGCAACGACGGCGGCCTGGTGGGGATGCTGCTGCCCCGCCGCCCGCCCGACGCGCGACGCCCCAAGGGCAAGGACGCCAAGACCGTCAAGGCGGCGCGGGTCTGGACCCTACAGGGCGGCGTCCCCACCGCGCTCGAGGTCAAGGCCGGGGTCACCGACGGCACCCTGACCGAGGTACTGGACGGCACCCTGGAGCCCGGGACCGCGGTGCTCGTCGACCTGGAGCGGCCGGCGCGCAAGCCTTGAGCAAGAGTATTGTCCGCAAATGAACGCAAATGAACGCAAATAAGAGAGAATTTGCGGTTGACCAGCAGCCCTTCAGCCGACCCCGAGGCCTGAGCACCGACGATGCCCGAACCCGCGCAAGCCGATGAACCCGCACTGATCGAGTTCCGCCAGGTGACCCGCGTCTACGGCAGCGGTACGGCGGCCGTGCGCGCCCTGGACGGCGTGGATCTGAAGATCCGCGCGGGCGAGTTCGTCGCCGTGATGGGGCCGAGCGGCTCGGGCAAGTCCACCGCGATGAACATCCTGGGCTGCCTGGATACCCCCAGCGCCGGCTCCTACCTGTTTCGCGGGGTGGGCGTAGAGACCCTGAGCCGGGACCAACGCGCCCGCCTGCGGCGCACCTACCTGGGCTTCGTCTTCCAGGGGTTCAATCTGCTCAATCGCACCTCGGCCCTGGAGAACGTGGAGTTGCCGCTCATCTACCGCCACACCCCGCGCGCCGCGCGCCACGCCCAGGCTCGGGCGGCCCTGGCCCTGGTAGGGCTCACCGACTGGGCCAGCCACACCCCGGGGGAACTCTCCGGCGGCCAGCAGCAGCGCGTCGCCATCGCCCGGGCCATCGTCACCGAACCGAGCCTGCTGCTGGCCGACGAGCCCACCGGCAACCTGGACAGCGCCCGCAGCCACGAGATCATGGCGCTGCTCACGGGGCTCAACCGTGACCGGGGAATCACGGTCCTGATGGTCACCCATGAGGCCGAGATGGCCGCCTATGCCCACCGGATCATCCACTTCCGCGACGGCCGGGTGACCGACCAGGGTCCGGCCGAGGGGACACACTGACATGCTGTGGAACGCCCTGCTGCTGGCCCTGCGCGAGATTCGCCGCAACGTCCTGCGCTCCTTCCTGACCATCCTGGGGGTGGTGATCGGGGTGGCAGCGGTCATCGTGATGGTGACCCTGGGCGGCGGGGCCACCTACGTGGTCGCCTCCCAGATCGAGAGCATGGGCACCAACCTGCTGATGATCCGCAAGGGCCAGCACATGGGCCCGGGGTCGACCTCCAGCGCCCCCGCCTTCAACCTGGACGACGCGCAGGCCTTAAGCCGGGAGCTCCCCGCCATCCGTGCGCTGGCCCCCTCCGCCACCGCGAGCCTCACCGCCATCGCCGGCAACAACAGTTGGGCGACCCAGGTCAACGGCACCGATGAGCGCTTTTTCGAGGTCCGCAACTGGACCCTGGAGCAGGGCCGCGTCTTCACCGCCGCCGAGGTGCGCGCCGGCCGGGCGGTCTGTGTCATCGGCGCCACGGTGCGCAAGGAGCTGTTCGGGGGCCAGGACCCGGTCGGCGCCAAGCTGCGCCTGAACACCGTCTCCTGCGAGGTCATCGGCCTGCTGGCGGCCAAGGGTCAGAGCAGCATGGGTCAGGACCAGGACGACCTGATCGTGATGCCGCTGCGCACCCTGCAGCGGCGCATCGCCGGTAATCAGGACGTGACACTGATCCAGGTCTCGGTGCGCGAGGGCGAGTCCACCGAAGGCGCCAAGGCGGACATCGAGCGCCTGCTGCGCGAACGGCGCAAGATCGGCCCCACGGAGCAGGACAACTTCAGCGTGCGCGACATGAAGGAACTCGCCACCATGCTGACCGGCACCACCCAGGTCCTCACCACCCTGCTCAGCGCCGTGGCCGCCGTGAGCCTGTTGGTGGGCGGCATCGGGATCATGAACATCATGCTGGTCTCGGTCACCGAGCGCACGCGCGAGATCGGGATCCGGCTCGCCATCGGCGCCCTGGAGCGGGAGGTGCTGATGCAGTTCCTGGTCGAGGCCGTGGTGCTGTCCTCGCTGGGCGGGGTGCTGGGTATCCTGCTCGCGCTGGGGGCTGCCGTCGGGCTCGCCGGGGTGCTGAAGGTGCCCTTCATCTTCAACGGCGGCATCGTGCTCACCGCCTTCCTGTTCTCCGCCGCCGTGGGCGTCATCTTCGGCTACTTCCCGGCCCGGCGCGCGGCACGGCTCGACCCGATCGAGGCGTTGCGGCGGGAGTAGGTCACAGGCGTTGCCGTAATCCGCATCCGGGCCAAGGCCCGACGAGCGTGAACCTGTGACGCCAGTCTGACGCACTCCGGTCTTTCCGGGGTCGACGGTGACATCAGGAGTCATGCGGCCTGGGTAGGGCGGAGCGCCGTCGGCGGTTCCGCCACGATGCTCATGGCGCAGTGCCGGATCGCCCGGCGGGCATCCGCCCCACCATGCCTGCCCGTCGATGGGCGCGCGCCCGCAGGGCGAACGCCAAGGCCGGCAGGGCGAGGGGCCAGGGGTTTGGCTCCGGCACCAGGCTCGGGTACAGATTGTCCGGCCTCAGGGCGATGGGGCCGGTGTCGCCGCCCGGATCGCCGACACCCTGAAAGGTCCCCAGGTCATCCTGGCTGAGGCCGAAGCCGGGGGTGAAGTCGATGCTGTCGCCGTCCTTGCTGCCGCTCAGGTCCAAGCCAACGAAGAGGTCCGGTTCGAGTGCGACATTGTCCCCGTAGAACCAGGCCCCTTGACCGGTCACATCGGCCACCGCAAAGAGGCTCCCGTCAAAACTGAAGTGAAAGTTCAGGAATTTGTCCAGTGCCAGGACGCCGCCGTCCACCGCGTGATCGGCGCCCCAAACGATGTCGACATCATCGAAGGCAAAGGCGCCTGATCCATAGGGACCCAGATTCAGTTCATAGTTCTGGACCGTGGCCCCGGCCGGGGCGGTCAGGATGACCGCCAGTACCAGGGCGGTTGGAAAGCAGTGACGTGGTAAGGGGCGCATGGGCCTGTACTCCGATTGTGTGGGCTATATGGGGTGGCGCGGCTTGCGGGCCGGTCGCCCGGGCCCGGCGGGGCCCGGGGACCTTTTCGCGAACCTCATCAGAAGTTGAAGTTCGCCCGCTCGCACAGGGTCGCCGACCTGACCCCCGGTCCCTTCACCAGTGCATAAACGGTCGCCGCGCCCCCGCCGGGACCGTCCCTGTCGAGCTTCAGATAGGCCCCGCCGGTCACGGTGTCGCACAGCAGGCGGCCGTCGGCGAGCGGGTTGGTCCCGGTGTAACCCACCGCGGTGAGGACGCCGCGGAGATCCAGCCGGTCCACCCCGGGCTCGAAGTCGTTGATTACGTCACTGTCGGGGTAATAGAGCCAAACCACGACGTCACGACCGGCACCAAGGGTGATCACCTGACGCCCGGGGGCGGACAGGATGACATCGTCCCCGGCCCCGGCCAGGACGCTGGTATTGCTGCGCTGGGTGACGATGGTGTCGGCGCCGTTGGTCCCGGGGACGGTGGCCGCACTCGTCAGGGTCTGCTCATAGGCCCCCATATCGACGGTACCCTGCTGGGTGCGCGGGGCGGCGCCCAGGTCGGTGGTCGAACCGGCCCCCTGGGCCGCGGCATTGCTGCCGGCATTGAGCGCCGCGGATGCGGCACTGCCGAGGCGCAGATCGCCCTTGGCCGCATCGAGATAGAGCGGGTCCGCATCGCGGTTGTTGCCGCCGTCGCCCCCGGCACTCCCGTTCCAGGCCGCGCCGCCGGACCCCTTGACCAGGCTGTAACGGAAGGTCGCGTTCCCGGCCAGGACGGCGACCTCGTGCGGGCCGTCGCCCCACAGGACTGCGTTGGCAAACTCAACGAGGCCCCCGTCCACCGCCAAGGCCCCACCCGTGTCGGTGGCGCTGTTGCCCCCAAAGCTCAGATGGACGGCGCTGGCGCCCGTGCCCGTGAGGTACAGTGCCCCGCCCTGGCGGGCCGCATTGCCGGCAAAGGCGCTGTCGGTCATCCGCGGCGCCCCGTCGCTCCACAGGGCGCCGCCCAAGTCGGCCCGGTTGCCGAGGAACAGCAGGTGCCCGAGCACCGGGGCACCGCCCCCGGTGTCCAGCCAGCCGCCGCCGTGCTCCCCGGCCGCGTCGCCCGCGGTGATGACAAAGCCGTCCAGCACCGTGTTACCGTCGGCCGCCTGGGTCCGCAGCACATGGGCGCTATTGCCCCCGCGGATCTGAGCGGCGCCCTCGGCCACCCGATTGCCATCGGCGTTGGCGTCGTCCTGACGGAGGTCGCCGCTCAGCACCGTCCGGTTCAGGTACCAGTTGCGCCCGACGAGTGCGGTCTCGTCACCGGCAAAGCCGCCCCAGACCCGCACGCCGGAGGGGATGACAAAGCTGTCGGCCGGGTCGTCGGTATCAGTGCCGCCGCGCTGGTCGGGGTAGTAGACCCCCTTCGCCACCCACAGGTCGTCACCGGCCTCGGCTGCCCCCAAGGCGTCGGCCAGACTCGCGTAGGCGTTCGCCCAGTCGCTGCCGTCGCCAGTGCCGCCGACCACCGCCGCGTTGACATAGAGGCGCCGCTCGCAGGCGTCGCCCACGGTATCGGCATCGGCGTCCAATTGGCCGGGATTGGCGATCAGCGGGCAGTTGTCGCTGCCGTCCGCGACACCGTCGCCGTCGTCGTCCGTATCGGCGTTGTCTCCAATGCCGTCGTGGTCGCTGTCGATCTGCTCGGTCGCGTCCAGCGGGAAGGCGTCCGCGAGATCCGGCGTACCGTCAGCGTCGTCGTCCAGGTCGGCGTTGTTGCCGATACCGTCGTGGTCGGTGTCCAGCGACTCGGCGGGGTCGAGGGGGAAGGCGTCCTGGGCGTCGGCAACGCCATCGTTGTCGTCGTCGGGGTCGCAGGCGTCGCCCAGGGAGTCCGTGTCGTGGTTCGCCTGGTCGACATTGGCGATCAGCGGACAGTTGTCGCTGGCATCGGAGACGTCATCGAAGTCGGCATCGGGCGGCGCTCCGGGCATCCGGAAGATCTCCAGCCCCTCATCCCTTTCCGCGACATAGAGATAACCGCCCGCGAGTGCCACGCTGTCAGGGTATGATGACCATTTCCTGAAGCCACCTGCCCGCGCCGGTGCAGCGGGATTACGGACATCAATCACCTCCAGTCGATCAAAATCGGCGAGATAGGCAAGGCCGCCCGCAACGGCGATATCGGTTCCCCTCCCCCAACTCGGATACCAACCCACTCGGTGCGGGCTCGCCGGGCTACTGACATCGATGATATGGACTCCGTTATAAGGCTGGGTCGCATAGGCGTAGTTTCCCACAACTGCGACTGCCTGGATGCTCACGCCTTCATAGCTACCGACCCGAACCGGCCCGCTAGGATCGCTCACGTCGAAGATCTGCAAACCGGTACCCTGTTCCGTGACATAGGCATAGCCGCCAGAGACCGCGACGTCCGTGGCCCAACCGCCGGTGCCATGTCCCCCAACCAAGACCGGGGCGGCGGGATTGCGTACATCTACGACCTGCAAGCCTGCAGAGTCAGCAGCCACATAGGCGTAGCCGCCATCCACCGCCAAGCTCCGTGCGTTGCCCGGAGTGCTGTAGCCGCCGACCCGCACGGGGAGTGTCGGGTCATGGATATCGATGACCTGGAGGCCGGCATTGCCGTCTGCCAGATAGGCGAAGCCGTTCGCGACCGCAACGCCCTGGGTAATACCGGCGCTATCGAAGACGCCAACGCGTACCGGAGCGACGCGGCTTCTGACGTCGATGATCTGGAGTCCCGCGGAGCCGTCCGCTAAATAGGCATAGCCCCCAGAGACCGCCACCTCGATTGCCAGTTCCGCCAGGTCATAACGGCCAATCCATTGAGGGATGACCGGGTTTTCGGCATTGAGCACTTGAAGACCCGACAGCCCGTCCGCGATATAGGCATATCCGCCCTGCACCGCGACACCCCCGGCCGACCCCGAGGTATCGTAGCCACCGACCCTCACCGGGGCGTCCGGGCTGCTGACGTCGATCACCTGAAGCCCAGCCGAAGCGTCCGCAACGTAGGCATAGGCCCCAACAAGCGCTACCTGTTGAGCATAACCCTGCGTATCGTATCCACCCACGGATACCGGAGCGGAGGGAGTGCGGACATTGATCACTTGCAACCCAGCCAGCCCATCGGCAACAAAGGCATAGTCCCCATCGATCGAAACCTTGCGTGCAGATCCCTGCGTATCGTAGCCGCCCACCTGCACCGGGGCAGCGGGATTGCGGACGTCGATTACCAGCAACCCAGCCGTGTCACCTGCAACGAAGGCATAACCCCCCGCGATCGCGACGCCTAGGGCATACCCGGCAACATGCCCCACCAGCGTTGGAGCAGCCGGGTTGCGCACGTCCACGATCTTCAGGCCGGCGAATCCATCGGCGACAAAGGCGTAGCCATCGACGACCGCGACTCCCGAGGCGTAGCCATTGAGATAAATTCTCCCCAGTCCTCTCGGGGCGGCAGGGTTGCTGACATCGACGATCTGCAAACCGGCTTCGTAGTCCGCGACATAGGCGTAGCCACCCGCAACCGCAACGTCCTCGGCGGAGCTAAGGGTGTCGTAGAAGCCGACTCGCATGGGTGTGCCGGGGTTGCTGATGTCAATGATGTCGAGCCCCCCGCCCTTAGCCGCGGCATAGGCATATCGCCCCTCGACGGTCACCGCCTGGTATGCCCCAGTGCCCCATCGCCCGACTGCAGTCCAGCTTGAGTAATCGATGCAATCGGGGATTCCATCCTGGTCCATATCCGGCCTGTCATCCGCCCCGGGGCACTGGTCCGCGGCATCGAGCACTCCATCGTTGTCGTCGTCCGGATCGGCGTTATTGCCGATGCCGTCGCCGTCGGTGTCTACCGACTCGGCCGGATCGAGGGGGAAGGCGTCCTGGGCGTCGGCGACGCCATCGTTGTCGTCGTCGGGGTCGACGTTGTTGCCGATCCCATCGTTGTCGGTGTCCACTGACTCGGCCGGATCGAGCGGGAAGGCATCCTGGGCGTCGGCAACGCCGTCATTATCATCATCCGGGTCGCAGGCATCACCCAAGGCATCCGTGTCATGGTTCGCTTGGTCGGGGTTAGAAACAGTGGGACAGTTATCAGTGCTGTCGGGAATCTCGTCGCCGTCGCTGTCGCTGGTAGAAGAAAGGACATCAACACCGGATGAACCTCGCGCAACATAGACGATACCGCCGGCAACCGTCACGCCATAGGCGCCCCCCCTGAGTTCTCAATTTCAATGGGTTTATTTGGATTGCTAACGTCAATAACCGAGAGAACGCCACACGACAGATAGACGGTACTTCCCGCGATTGCCACGTCATTGCATACACCCAAATCGTTGGTATCGGAATCATCGTATTTCCCGAGCAAGGTCGGGAGAGCGGGATTGCTGACATCAATGATCTGAAGGCCGCCGCAGTCTAAACCCGCCTCAATCCCGCCGCAGATGACCCCCGCGGCCAAATAGGCAATACCATCGGCAACGGTGACTTTGAAGGGAAGGTAAAGATAGTCAGGAGAGTGATACTCCCCCAGCCAAACCGGGCTGGCGGGGTTGCTCACATCGATGATTTGCAGCCCACTAATGTTATCCGTCAGGTAGGCGATATTTCCCGCGACCGCGATGCCTTGGGCAGAGTTTTCAGCATCGTAACCCCCCAAGCGCACGGGTGCAGCCGGAATGCTGACATCAATGATCTCAAGCCCTCCCCCGTCCGCAACATACGCAATCCCGCCCGCAACCGCCACGTCCAAGGCGTCACCCCCGGTGTCATAGCCACCCACCCGCACCGGCGCCATGGGGTTGCTGACATCGATCACCTGAAGGCCAACAGAGCCATCCGCGACATAGGCTAAGTTACCCGCGACTACGACGGCTTCGGCCCGGCCTGGGGTGTCGTAACGCCCTAGTACCGCATGATGGAAGATCTCGGACCATCTCACGCTAGGCAACCAGCGGCTTTCCCTGGTAGGTCCAGCGGAACGGCTTAGCCATCGTCTTGTTGAAATAGTCGATGAAGTTGTTGATTTTCT
>Ga0247837_1003933_pt1 | contig 24770 bp, 20 predicted proteins | sample LaCtaG_2_FD_187115 | JGI IMG/M metagenome (GOLD analysis project Ga0247837, IMG submission 187115) | Freshwater microbial communities from meromictic Lake La Cruz, Castile-La Mancha, Spain - LaCruzMarch2015_14.5m | ecosystem: Environmental > Aquatic > Freshwater > Lake | place: Spain: Castile-La...
TTTCAGATTGTTTAAAATTTGGATCCACATAAGAAAACTCACCTTTAATTTCCTCTGTTGCTAACGTTCCAGTAAAATTAAGATTTATTCCCTGTCCTAGAAAATTTCTCTCATTAATTGATGCCTCGAACAATCCACCATTACTACCATAACCAACTCCGGCGCTTATGCTGCCAGTGGGTTGTTCTTTTATGAATAAATTGAAATCTTTAAAATTTTTCTTTTCAGAATCGACAACCTTATAATCAACTTTACTAAAAAGTTGTCTTGATTTTATATTATCCACTGACTTTTTAACTTTAGTTGAATTTAAATAATCTCCTTCAGCCAATACCATATTATCTCTAATAACTTTTTCCTCTGTGATAGTATTTCCTTGAATATTTATTTTATCTATAAGTATTTTTTGACCTTCATTAAGTTGCAAGGCAATACTAACCACGTCATCAATTTTTTTTGATTCTTGAATGTTAATCTCAAAATTACTGTATTTTTTGGACTCTAAGTAACTTGTAACTTGTCTATTAAGCTTATTAACTAAGTCGGTTGAATAAACCTGATTTTTTAATAATTTATTTGAAAGAGCTTTGATTTCGTTAACTTCTTGATCTTTAAAAGTCGCAGCTGTTGTTTTTATTTCAAAATCTCCAAATTTATATTTTTTTCCAGAATTTATAGAAAAAGTTAAAGAAAAGTTATTACTTTTATCTACGCTAGCAAAAGCACTTTCAATTTGAGCTTCAAAAAATCCTTTATTTTTATAAAAATCTTTTAAAAGTTGTTTATCATATTCAACTCTTTGCTCGCTAAGAGCCGAGGATGTAAAAAGCTTCCACCATGAATCCTCTTTTGAAGTAATGACATCAAGTAATTGGCTATTGCTAAAATATTTATTACCAATGAAATAAATATTCTTAATTTTAGAAATATCTTTCTTATCAATATTAATTATTAAATTAACTTGATTGTTATCAATTTTTATAACTTCAGGTACGATTGTAGCTTGATAGTATCCAGTGGCATTTAAAAATTCTCTAGTATCTTCAATATTTTTTTTTAATTTTGAAGTTGAAAAAATACTATTCTCTTTAAGAGTTATAATTTTGTTAACTTGATCTAGATCAGAGTCTTTGACTCCATTAATATAGAAAAAATTTACAATTGGATTTTCTGTAACGGTGATTGTTAAAATATCTTGGTTATATGAAATTTTTACATCAGAGAAAAATTCTGTATCATAAATTTTTTTTGTTAAATTATTAATATATATAGAATCTACATTAGTTATTTTTTTATCTACTAATGTTTCGATAGTATTAGAGTTTACCCTAGAGTTTCCAACAATGTTAACTTTTTTAATTTCTGCAAAAGAACTTGTCGTTAAAATAAGAAAAAATAATATAAAAAATCTAATCAAATTACTAAGCTCCTACAAAAATTATATGCTTTAAAAACGTCATTTATATGTTGAATCCTGTTACTTTTTAAGTAGTTTTTAATAGCTTTTGAATTTAAAATATTAAGTAATTTATACACTATATCTGTAAAAAGTATCCTATTATTCAAGAACTTTGCTACTAAAATTTCATTTAGAATATTAATTATAATAAAACCTGTTTCATTTAACACTTTAGTTAATTTTAAAATTTTAATAGCCGGAACATTTTTACTATTTGGTTCGTAAAAAGAAAAATTTTTTTTAAATAAATTATTTTGTTCTACTTCCTTATTTAAAAATGAATTTTCATACAAAGAGTTTGCAATGGGAATTTTCATATCATTTTTATGATAAAGCATCGACGAAAGACCATTTCGAAATTCAACAATTGCATGGATTAGTGATTGAGGATGAATCATTATTTTAAACTTATTAATAGGTAAGTTAAAAATTAAAGATGCTTCTATTACCTCTAGTACTTTGTTCATTAAATTAGCAGAATCAATTGATATTTTTTTACCCATTTTCCAGTTAGGATGCCTTGCGGCTTGAACGGGTGTAACTTTTTTTAAATTAATAGATTTTCCAAAAAAAGGTCCGCCAGATGCTAATAAGTAGATTTTTTTTATTAAATTTTTATTTTTATGTTCAATTAAATTAGCAATTGAAAAGTGCTCAGAGTCTATTGGTACAAAAATACAATTATACTTTTTAAGTTCATTTGAAATAAATTTCCAGCCACAAATAATACTTTCTTTATTAGCTATTAAAATTTTTCTAGAAAATTTAATAATATTAATAGTTGGTAACAAACCAGCAATTCCTGAAATGGCTGATACAGTAATATCAAATTTAATTTTTTTTAAAGAATTAAGATCATTGATAATTACAATTTTATTCTTTTTACAAAAATATTTAATTTTATTTTCTAAAATTAAGTTATTTGCATAAATATATTTCGGTTTAAATACTTTTGCTTGTTTTAATAATAATTTAAAATTTTTATTAGCACTAAGTAATACAACTTCAAAATTTTTTTTATCTTTAGATAAAATATTTAAAGTAGAAACACCTATGCTTCCTGTAGAGCCCAAAATACAAACTTTTTTTTTCATCAAATTAAAAAATTTCCAAATATCATTATCCAAATTAGTCCATCTACCCTATCTAAAAAACCACCATGACCAGGGATAAAATTAGATGCTTCCTTTTTATTATTAATACGTTTAACGTATGACATCATTATATCTCCAGCTTGACCTATAATTGATAAAATAAATTGGGTTAATAATATTGAAATACTAAATTTGTAATTAGGATCTAAGAAAAAAATTAAAAATGCAAATTGACTTAAAATAATCGATCCGAATAGTCCAGCCCAGGTCTTATTGGGGCTTATTTTAATTAACTTTGGCCCACCAATTAATTTTCCAAATATATAACCCCCAATGTCTGTCAACCAAGTAATGAGGATTAACCATAAAAATTTTAGATTATATTCCCCAAAATTGTAAATTCTTAGCAAGGAGATAAGGAAAATTACTAAAATAATTAGACCAAAAATAAAAAGTAAATTTTTTTTTTTAAAAATATTTACCCACTCATAAATACAAAAAAGAAATGTAATTATAATTAATATGTTAAATAAATATTTTTGATAAAGAAGAATATAAATTAGTGGAAAAGCTAATGAGGAAATAATTAATCTTTTTTTAAAATTACTCATATAATCCACCAAATTTTCTTTTAGTGACTCTAAAAGTATTAATTATTTTTTTTAAATCCAAAAAATTAAAGTCTGGCCAATTTTTGTTGATAAAAAATAGTTCTGCATACGAAAGTTGCCACAATAAAAAATTGCTCAACCTTTTTTCTCCCCCAGTACGTATGAGAATATCAGGATCAGGGATATTTTTTGTATATAAATTATTATTAATTAAATCCTCATTAATTTTATTAACTTTATTTTTATTTTTTATTATATTTTTAAAAGCATTTACTAATTCTGATTTTGCTCCATAATTAAATGCAAAAATTACTGTTATTGAGTCATTATTTTTAGTCTTATCTTGGATCTTTTTTATAATTACCTTTAAATCTTTTGGAATATTTTTTAAATTTCCGATAAATTTAATTTTAATATTATTTTTATTTAATTTATTAAAATTTTTTTTATAAAAATATTTAAATAAAAAAAAAAGATAATCGATTTCTTTTTTAGGTCTATTCCAATTTTCTGTTGAAAAAGTATAAAGCGTTAAATATTTAATGTTGATTTTTATGCAATCATTAATGATTTTATTTATATTTTGAAGTCCAAAGTAATGGCCTTTATTTCTATCTTTGTATTTTTTTAAACCCCAACGACCATTACCATCCATAATGATGGCGATGTGGGATGGTGAGATCATACTTTTAATATTTCAACTTCTTTTTCACTTAACTTTTTATCAATTTCTGCAATTTTTCCATCTGTGATTTTTTGAACCTCATTAGAATTTTTTTTTAAATCATCTTCGCTTAAATTTTTTTCTTTCTGTTCTTTTTTTAATTCCTCTAATGAATCTCTTCTAATATTTCTTATGGCGACTTTTGCCTTTTCGGCTATAGTTTTTAAAACTTTGATTAACTCTTTTCTTCTTTCCTCTGTCAGTTTTGGTATTGCAATTCTTAATAATTGCCCATCTACAAGTGGGTTTAAATTTAAATCCGATGTTCTTATTGCTTGATCCACGGCTCCAACATTTGCTTTATCCCAAACCTGAACATTAATCATTTGTGGCTCTGGAATAGAAACTGTGGCTAACTGACTGATTGGCATTTTTTGTCCGTAAACCTCAACTCTTACACCATCTAACATTTTTGGATTAGCTCTACCGGTTCTAACAGTAGAAAGTTCTTTGCCATAAGAGCTTAGGGATAAATTCATTCTTTCTTCAATTTTTTTTATAATCATATTAAGCCCCAGCTAATGATTTTACTTCCTCGTTAAAGTCAGTTTTTTTTACTTCGATACCTTCGCCAACTTTGTATTTTATGAAAGATTTAATAATTAAATTCTGTTTAATTTCTTTTCCAAAATCAATAACAGCCTGCTCAACTGTAATATCTTGATTATGTATCCATTTTTGGCCCATCAATGTATTGTCAGAGATAACTTTTTTTAATTTTCCAACTAAAATTTTATCTATCATATCATCTTTTTTACCTTGATTTTTAAGCTCTTCCTTTAAAATTTCTTTTTCTTTATTGATAAAATTTAAACTTAAATCTTTCTCACCCAAAGACATTGGTGACAAAGCTGCAATATGCATACAAATTTTTCTTGAAAACTCTAAAACTTCTTTATTTTTATTTTGGCAATCAATTGAAATAATAACCCCAATTTTACCCATATTTTCATTTTGCTGATTGTGGATGTAGTTTGCCACAATTCCATTTGTATTTTCTAGATAACCAATTCTTCTAATTTTAATATTTTCACCAATTTTAGCTATTAAATTAACCAACTCATCTTTTATTAAACTATTGTTAATTTTAGCGTTCAATAAATTTTCTAGATTAAAATTATTACTTAAAGCTATTTTAGAAATTTCTGAACAAAAATTTATAAATTCTTTATTTTTAGCTACAAAATCTGTTTCGGAATTTACTTCTAGTATACAAGCTTTTGAATTAGTAAATGCGATTACAGCTAGGCCTTCAGCCGCATCGCGCGATGATTTCTTTGCAGCTTTTGTTATTCCTTTTTTACGTAAATATTCAATAGATTTTTCAATGTCGTAATTATTTTCTGATAAAGCTGTCTTACAGTCTTGGATACCTGCTCCTGTTAATTCTCTAAGTTCTTTAACTTTTGCTAAATTATCAGACATTGAATAAACTTTTAATTCTTTAAAGCTTCTTCTTTGTTTTCAGAATCTTTTTTTATTTTAATTTTTAAATTTTCTTTAGCAGCTTTTTTAGGCTTTTCTTCTTCTATAGGCTCAACTATTTTAATATTTTGTTTTGCATCTAAAATAGTTTTTTTAGCTAAATCACAATAAAGATTAATAGATCTTCTTGCATCATCATTTCCTGGAATTGGAAAATCAATATCTTCAGGATTAGAATTGCTATCTACAACTGCAACGATTGGAATTTTTAACTTTTTAGCTTCTGCAATAGCTAAGGACTCAATGTTGGTATCAATAACAAATAGCATATTAGGAACACCTCGCATGTCTGCTATTCCCCCTAATGATCTATTAAGTTTATCACGCTCAAGACTCATCTTTATAAGTTCTTTTTTAGTAAAACCTTTATTTTCCTTATTAAGCTCTTCTGTTAATTTTTTTAATCTTCGAATTGAATTGCTGATAGTCTTCCAATTTGTCAACATTCCGCCTGGCCATCTGTGGTTGACAAAAAATTGTCCTGTTTCTTTTGCAACTTCAGCTATTAATTCACTTGCTTGTTTTTTAGTAGAAACAAATAAAATTTTACCGCCGGAAGCCACACATTTATGCATTTCCAACATTGCATTATTCAATAATTTTACAGTTTGCAGTAAATCAATAATATGAATTGAGTTTTTTTCTCCAAAAATAAACTTCTTCATTTTTGGGTTCCATCTAAAAGTCTTATGTCCTAAATGTACTCCAGCTTCTAAAAGCTCTTTTACGGACGCATTAGGTATGTTCATTTTTTTCTCCGGTTATTTCCACCACAGTTTCTGCCTAAATTGGACCGGGGGGTATTGCTACCCACAACTGTGTGCGAATTTTTAGGGTTTTATATTGAAAATTAAAAAAAAAACAAGTGAATACTAGTGAATTTTACAGTCAAAACCTGAGCTATTTAAAATATTAACTATAGAAGCATCAATAAATTTAGTTGTTTTAAGATTAAACACGTAATTTTTATCTTTTGAATTCATTCTTATTAAAACTTTAGTCTCACCATTGTCTTTTAAAATCTTTTTAAGTTCATTGATGCTTTGTAAATCTTTTAAAATAATTTCAGCATTACTAATCTTTGCTTCTTTTATAGAGTTAATTTCAGTTAATTTTCTAACAGTTAATCTTGCTGTCCCATTTGTCATTTTTTCTTTAACAATATTTATTAAAAAAGAATTACCTGGTGCCATTTTATCTCTGTTAGCAAGTAGAATTTCTGAAAAAATAAAAAGCTCATACATTCTACTTAAATCACTTAATTTAATTATTGCAAATGGTTGACCTCTTGCAGTCTTTTTCTCTTGAACGGCCATTAAAGTTCCAGAAAGAACAAACTCTTTATTTAAATCATTGTCATTAATATCAGAAAATTTTTTTACATTATAAGTTTTTAAAATTTTTTCATAATTTGAAAGAGGATGCTCACTAATAAAAAAACCGATAGACTCAAATTCATTCTTCATTTTTTCATTTTGGTTCCACGTATCTTTTTTACTTACAAAGTTTTCTAATGATGGAAGTTTGCTATTTTTTTCACCTTCAAATAAATTATTCTGCAAAAGGTTTGAGTCTTTATAATTTTTAGATATTTTTATAATTTCCGGTACAGCATCGAATAAAAATTTACGATTAGTTTCTAAACAATCAAAGGATCCAGATTTAATAAGACCTTCCATTTGAAGTTTATTAATTAATTTTGAATCAATTCTTAAAATAAAATCTTCTAAAGATACAAATGGACCATTATCTTTTCGATTGGCTATAATTTGATTAATGGACTCATAACCGACAGCTTTAATTGCAGCTAAAGCATAATAAAGTTTATTTTCCTTAACAACAAATTCTGCAAAGGATTTATTAATGGACGGTAAAACCACATCAATTTTTAATCGTTTTAATTCTTCGTAAAATTCATTTAATTTATCAGTATTAGCTAAATCTAAGTTCATCGAAGCTGCGATAAAATAAATTGGATAATGTGTTTTTAAATATGCTGTTTGATAAGCAATTAATGCATAAGCTGCGGCGTGACTTTTGTTAAATCCATATTGTGCGAATTTCTCAACTAACTGAAATATATAAACAGCCTGATCTTTAGTAATTCCATTATTAACAGCTCCCTCTATAAAATCTTTCTTCTGCCTTTCCATCTCAGCAGATTTCTTTTTACCCATGGCTTTTCTTAATATGTCAGCTTTACCTGCTGAAAAGCCAGAAAGAGATTGGGCAATTTGAATTACCTGTTCTTGATAAATTATAACCCCGTACGTCTCTTTTAAAATATGCTCTATTTTTGGGTGAAGATAGTCGGGTTTTTCCACTCCATGCTTACAGTTATTATATTTTGAAATATTCTGCATCGGACCTGGTCTAAAAAGAGCAACGAGAGCAATAATATCTTCAAATTTATTTGGCTTCATTTGTTTTAAAACCTCTCTCATTCCAGCGCTTTCTAACTGGAATACGCCCATAGTTTCGCCAGAGCATAAAAGTTCAAAAGTTTTAGGATCATCAAGAGGAAGGTCTTTTAAATTTACATTAATATTATTTTCTTTAAGCGAGTTTACTGTTTTCTTAATAACAGTAAGCGTTTTAAGACCAAGAAAATCAAACTTCACAAGTCCCGCATTTTCAGACCACTTCATGTCAAATTGAGTTACGGGAATATCGTGATCTGAATCAAAATCTTTATATAAAGGAACAATTTCTTCTATCTGTCGATCAGCAATCACAATGCCTGCTGCATGGGTTGCAATATTTCTATAAAGTCCCTCAAGTTTTATTGCTAAGTTAATTAATTTATTAATTTTAACATCATTTTTTTGTGCTTCTTGAATTCTGGGTTCTAGTGCAACAGACTCTTGTAATGAAAGAGGTCTTGAGGGGTCAAAGGGAATCATTTTAGAAAGTGAATCTACAACGCTATAAGGAAGACCAATAACACGACCAATGTCACGAATTGCCATTCTTGCTTGAAGTTTTCCAAAGGTAATAATTTGAGCAACACCACCTTTGTATTTATTTTTTACATAATTAATAACTTTGTCACGATCCTCTTGGCAAAAATCGATATCAAAATCTGGGATTGAAATTCGATCAGGATTTAAAAAACGCTCAAAAATTAATCCAAACTTAATTGGATCTAATTCGGTAATAGATAATACCCAGGCAACTAAAGATCCAGCGCCAGAACCCCTTCCGGGTCCAACAGGTATATTATTATTTTTTGCCCATAGTATGTAATCAGAGACAATCAAGAAATAACCAGAAAACTTCATCTGGTTAATCATTTTTACTTCATAATTTAATCGTTCTATGTAAATTTTTTTTATTTCTTCAATTTTTTTTGGATCGGTTATATTTTTAAGAACAACTTCTTTAAGTCTTTTTTCTAAACCTGCTTGCGCTAATTCTTGGAGAACAACCTCAATATTTTTTTCTTTTGATGAAGATGAGGTAAAGTTTGGTAACAAAGGCTTACTGGGCAAAGGTCGAAATAGACACTGATACTTCAAATTATGATTATTTTCTAAAGCATCTGGTAAATCAGCAAACAATTTAAGCATTTCTTCATTGCTTTTAAGATAATGCTGATTTGTATAACTAATTCTATTTTTATCCTCTACATATGCCTTTTGACCAATACAAATATACGCATCATGTGCCTCATACATGTCTTGATGAATATAAAATACTTCATGAGATGCAATAATTGGAATTTTTAAAGACTTTGCATTGTTAATTAAAAAATTTTCTATTCTGTCTTCATTGGGCTCATTATGTCTTTGAATTTCGAAAAATAAGTTTTCTTTAAATACGGACTTTAATTGTCCAACGTTACTTAAAAAAATTTTATCTTGATTATTAAGAATAAGATGTGACGTTAAAGTGTGATTGCCACCTAATAAAACTATAAGACCATTATTGAATTCAAGCAAATCCTTCATTGCACAGTGTGGTGCTTCAGTTGCGTTGATATCAAGATAGGATTTTGAGGATAGTTTTAATAAATTTTTATATCCTTCGATATTCTTAGCAATAAGAGAAATTTTACCTATGATATTATCAGTCTTTATATTAAGCTGTGTTCCAATAATTGGATGCACGCCTGCTTTTGAAAGTTCCTCAGAAAATTCTAAAGCACCACTTAAATTATAAGAATCTGAAACACCAAGGCATAAAAATTTTGAAAGTTTTACATACTTAGCCAGTTCTTCAATTTTCACTGCTCCTTCACAAATTGAATACTGAGTGTGAATTTTAAAGTGGTTAAAATTAATATCTTTGAGTTTCATTTTTCTAATTCAAAATTCTAACATTAGAATCTTGAATAGCTAACTGAATATCAGCTTTATTTGATAATTCTCTATTATGAGTTGCAAAAATAATTAATCTTTCTTTTGATTTTAAACTTAAAAGTATTTCAAAGACTTCATTTGCAGTTTTGCTATCTAAATTACCCGTTGGCTCATCTGCTAAAATTAGTTCAGGCTCATTAATTAAAGCTCTAGCGATTGCAACACGTTGCTGTTCTCCACCGGATAGTTCATGGGGATAATGATTTAATCTTTCTTTCAAGCCGAGCTTATTTAGTAAATTTTCGGCTTTTTTAAAAGATTCATTCTTATTTAAATTGTTGATTAATAAAGGCAGAATAACATTATCAATTGCACGAAGATCAGAAATTAAATTATTGAATTGATAAACGATTGAAATATTTTTTCTTCTATAAATAGTTTTTTGATCGTCTTTTAAATTAATTAAGTTAACATCATTAAATAAGTATTCACCTTGATCAACGATCTCAAGTAAGCCCAAAATATGTAATAATGTTGATTTTCCCGACCCAGAAGGACCAACTAAGGAAATAATGTTATTTTTATTAAATGATAAATTAACTCCATTTAAAACTTGAATATTTTTACTTGCGTCTAAATATTTTTTTTTAATATTTTTTAAAGTTAAAAAGCTATCAGTCATATTTTAACCCCTTGATTGGATTAAGTTTTGATGCTGAAATGGCAGGATACAAACTTGCAAAAAATGTAATTAATACTGAAAAGAAACAGATAATAAGTACAGACTTATAATCTATTAGTGACGGCATTTTACTTAGAAAGTATATTTCTGGTGGAAAAACTCTTACTTGAAAAACATAGCTTACAAACTGCCTAATGGCCTCAATGTTATGAGCGAAAACTATACCTAGTATTACTCCAAATATAGTCCCTGTAATTCCAATAAAAGACCCCATAATAAAAAAGATCTTTGAAATTGAAAACTTCGACATACCAAGAGTGTTAAAAATTGCAATCTCCTTAGTCTTATTCTTAACTAAGATAGTCATGCCTGTTACAATATTAAATGCTGCAACAATAATAATGAGAGTTAAAATAATAAACATCACATTACGCTCAACTAACAAAGCGTCAAAAAACGTTTTATTGTTATCAATCCAAGTGGTAAAATAATAATTTTGAAAATTTTTCTCTAAATCTTTTTTATAAAGATCAACATTATTTAAATCCTTAATTTTAATATCGATGGAAATAAGATTTTTATTTTTTTTTATAAAATCTAGAGCATCATTATAAGGGATGAAAATATAATTATAATCTAACTCAGATAAACCACTTGAAAATGTTGATGCTACTTTGAATGTAAATTGTTGTGGTACTTTTCCAAAAGGAGTTGAAATATTATTAGCTGATAAAACACTAATTTTACTATTTTGTTTAATTCCTAGTTTATCTGCTAAAGCAGAGCCTATTATTACCGACCCTTTCTCATAGCCAGAAAACTCTTTAATAAACTCCTCTTTAGCTAAATCTTCTTTGTTAATTCCTATAATGCCTATCCCAGAATTACTCCGTTCCGTTACTAACAACCCCTGAGCTTTAATAACTTTTCGAATGCTTTTGACCTCAATTTTTTTTTCATTAAAAAACTCAATAATTTTAGGAATACTTAATTCTTCATTACTTATGGATTGAACAATAATATGAGGATTAAATTTTAATAATTTATCAAATAATTCAGCACGAAAACCATTCATGACCGACATTACAATAATTAAAGTTGCAACTCCTATGGCAATACCAAGAAAAGAAAAAACCGAGATAATTTTTAAAAAACTATCTTTTTTCTTTGATCGAATATAATTTTTAATTATTAATAACTCAGCAGAAGAAATCAATTTAACCTTTTAATTTTTTAATTTTTTTTACTATTTCATCAATTGTTAACATTTCTGTTTTTGCATTTAACTCTTTAAACTCAAATTTATCTTCACTGCTCTTTGAGCCAATAATAATTTGGTAAGGCACTCCTATTAAATCAAAATTTTTAAATTTACTTGAAGGACTTTCTAAAGTGTCATCTAATATAACATCAATAGAATTATCTTTTAAAGTCTCGTAAATTTTTCTAGCTTTATCTAAAGGCGCTGTATCTGATTTGTTATTTAGAGGTATTATTGCAATATCAAATGGGGATATCACTAGTGGCCACTTCATGACCCCTTCTATACATTTTGCCTCAATAACCGCTGCAACAAGCCTTGAAACTCCAATTCCGTATGAACCCATTTCAACATTAACGTTCTTTCCCTCTTTGTTTAAAACATTTGCTTTCATGGGTTTTGAATATTTATTTCCAAAATAAAATATATGCCCCACCTCAATTCCTTTAGTTACTAACTGATTAGTTTTAGAAACTTTTTCATTAAATTCTTTTTCAGAATGTTTTTCGTCGGTAGCGCTATAAGGATTTGAAAATGCCAAAATCATTTTGTTAATTGATGTTTCAGAATTATCAAAACTATGAATATCAATATTCAATAATGATTTATCTAAATAAACTTGGCTCTCACCTGTGTCCGCTAAGATAATAAATTCATGGGAGTTATCGCCACCAATTGGACCCGAACTTGCCCGAAGTGGTAATGCTTTTAATTCTAATCTAGAAAATGTTCTAAGATATGCATAAAACATTTTATTATAAGACTTGATCGCATCCTCTTTCGTAAGATCAAAGGAATAAGAATCTTTCATTAAAAATTCTCGACAACGCATGACTCCAAATCTTGGTCTAATCTCATCTCTAAATTTCCACTGAATATGATAAAGAATTAGTGGTAAGGATTTATAAGACTTTATATTATCTCTAAAAATTTCAGTAATAAGTTCTTCATTGGTTGGTCCATATAATAATTCTCGATCACTTCGATCTTTAATTCTAAGCATTTCCTGACCGTAATCATCGTATCGACCACTTTCTTTCCAAATGTCTGCTGATTGAATTGTTGGCATTAACATTTCTTGAGCACCAATATTATCTTGTTCTTCTCTAACTACCTGCTCAATTTTCTTTAAAACTTTAAGTCCTAATGGCAGCCAAGAATAAATACCTGCAGCACTTTGTCTAATCATGCCAGCCTTGAGCATTAATTGATGAGATTTTAACTTAGCATCCGCTGAGACTTCTCTAAGAACAGGGAAAAATAGTTTTGAAATCAGCATTAAAATAATAATTTTCTAATATAAAACAAATCTAATTTGTCTAATGCAAAGATTAAAGAAAAAATAACAGTTGTTAATAGTGTGGTTATTAAAATCTTTTTTTTCATTTTAGATTCAACTGGCGCCCCAGGGTCAGTCCCTTTTTGATAACTTACAGAATCAACTTGGTTTTTAATTCCAAAGGGTAATACCATGAACAATATAATCATCCATAGATTTACATAAATAATAATTCCGCCTGTTATCGACATACACTAAAGTCTGACTAAATTAATATTTACTAAGGGTTTTTTACCTGATTTATCGTTGATTAATTTCCTGCAATTTCCTTTTAAAGTATCGATTAAATTTTTTTCTTGTTTTGAATTATTTAAATTAAAAGTTTTACAAGTATTCATAACTATATCCTCTAAATCATATTCAATCTCACTTGCATCTTCTTCGATTAAGGGAATTCCTTTTAAGGTAATCACTGGATTATTTTTAATTTGTCCATTTTTGGAAATTAAAACAGTTATTTCCATATAGCCGTTAGCTGCCATATTTCGTCTCTCTTTTAATACAGGAGAGTCATTATCAATTAAAACTTTGCCATCTAAATAAACTCTACCCCAAGTAACTTTATCGATTACCTTGGGTTCGCCTGGTGAGAGTCTTATAATTTCGCCATTACTTACTTTGATGGGGAACTTAACGCCCATTTCTTTTGCAAAATTTATATGCTCAGCCATATGTCTTTGTTCACCATGAACTGGTATTAAAATTTTTGGTTTTATCCAATTATACATTTTTTTAAGATCTTCTCGGGCAGGATGTCCTGATACGTGAATCATAGAGTTTTCTTCTGATAAAACATTAATATCATTTTTAGAAAAATCGTTAAAAATTTTAAATAATCTTTTTTCATTTCCTGGAATTATTCGAGATGAAAATATAACATTATCATCTTTTTCAAGTTGAAGATCTGGATGTGTTCCATTTGCAATTCTTGCTAATGCTGCGCGTTGCTCTCCTTGAGATCCAGTACAAAGGAAAACAATTTTGTTTTTTGGAATTTTTTTTGAATCTCTAACGTCAATTGGAACTTTTATGTCTTGTAAGTAATTACACTGCCTTGCTAGTTGATAAATTCTATTCATAGATCTTCCAACTAAACAAACTTGCCGGCCAACTTTTTCTGCAACTTTAAATACCGTTTCCATTCTTGCAACATTGGAGGCAAAGGACGTAATAACGATTCTGTTTTTCATTTTTTCTAAAACAGTAAAAAGTCCTGTTCTAACTAAATTTTCTGAACCAGAGGATCCTAAATTAAAAATATTAGTAGAGTCACAAACCATTGCTAGAACTCCCTTTTTTCCAATATCTGTTAATTTCTTAACGTCAGTTTTTTCCCCAATTAAAGGATCGTCATCAATCTTCCAATCTGCAGTGTGCAGTACAACTCCCTCAGGTGTTGTGATAGCAAGTCCATTGGGTTCTAAAATAGAATGGGTAAGGGTGACGTAATCAATATCAAAGTGTTCAAGTTTAACGTTACCGCCTAATTTAACAATTTTTAAATGACTGCCGATATTAATTTTTAGTTCTTTAAATTTTTCTCTTACAATTGCTGCAGTAAATGGAGTTGCATAAATTGGGCATTCCAGCATAGGCCACAAATGTGCAATCGCGCCAACATGGTCTTCATGAGCGTGAGTTAAAACAATTCCTAATAAATTTTCTTTCTGATCTACAATGAATTCTGGATTAGGCAAAATGACTTCAATGCCTGGAATATTATCATCTGAAAAAGTAACGCCAATATCAACGATAATCCATTTGTACTCACCTGGCTTCCCATAGCCAAATAAGTTCAAATTCATTCCAATCTCACCCGCTCCGCCTAGTGAGCAATAAACTAACTCTTGTCCACCTTTAACCATTAAATATTTTTTAAATTAAATTTTAAAGTTTCAGCTATTCCTCTTAAAGTTATTTGCTGATCAATCACTTTGTCTTTAAATGGAAATGAAGAAAAGAAAATATTTGCAAGTCCACCAGTAAAAATAACTAAATACTTTTTTTTTGTTTCTATAATAATTTTTTGCACTAGTTCTTTAATTAAACCAATATAGCCCCAATACATACCGTTATTCATGGCACTTACAGTATCTTTTCCTATGAATTTGTTAGTTTTTTTTAATTTTATCAAAGGAAGTTTAGCCGTTGCTTCCTTTAAGACCTTTAAGGACAGATTAATACCAGGGGTAATCATTCCACCCACATAAGTATCTTTAATAATAACGTCAAAGGTCGTAGCTGTTCCAAAATCAATGATGATTGAATTTTTTTTATAAATTTTATAGGCTGCAATAGAATTAACCACTCGATCTGAGCCAACTTGTTTAGGTTTGTTAATTTTAATTTTAATAGGTAAATTTACATTTCCATCTTTAACTTCATTTAAATTAATATTTTTACTCTTACATAATTTTTTTAATTTAATAAAAGCATTAGGAACAACACTTGAACACATTGCCCCTTTATAAAAATTTTTTTTAATTTTTTTATCAACAATACTAAGTCGCCCTTTTAAAATATCTGAGGTATCAACAGTAAATTTATTATAAAATTTATTAGTAGATTTATTAAAATTAATAAAATCTATATTTGTATTACCGATATCGATGATTAAATAATTCAAACTATGCTGCCTTGTGTAAAATAATCTTTGCGATTATTGTGCTCTAAAATTAAAGCACCGTTATTGTTAATACCTCTAAAAACTCCTCTATAAATCTTATTTTTTATTTTAAAATTTATAAACTTATTTTTATTAAAAGCATATTTATTCCATTCTTTAAGAGTATTTTTAAATGAATACTTTTTATCAATAATATTATTTACAAAAGCCATCTTTAGTTGATCCACTAGGTCTTTTAGGTTTATTTTTCTACCCGCTTCTTTATTTAAGAAAGTAGTAGGATACTTTCTAATCTTTGGCGATGATTGAATATTTATGCCTATACCAATAATTAAAAAAAACTTCCTAAAAACAACACTTTCCTGCAAAATCCCGCATACTTTTTTATTATTAATATAAAGATCATTTGGCCATTTTAGTGAAAGGTTTTTGATACGATATTTTTTTAAAATATTTCTAATTTGCAATTGGACTAAAAATTGAATTTTTTTTAAATTAGATCTTAAAATAGGAAAAAAAATTGTAAAATATAGATTTCCCTTAGGAGAAGACCATTGATTACCATATCTACCCCGACCTTTAGTTTGCTCATCAGCAGTAATAACTCCTTTATAGATTTTATGTTCAGAAATTAATGATCTAGCAAAATCATTAGTACTTTCTATTTTTGTGAAATTAAAAATAGGCAAGTTCATTTATTTTATATTTTTTGTAATATTATCAACAATAAGGTTGAGAGTGGAAGGATCTATGAAATAAAATAATATTAAAAGCGTTGAAACTCCAATAGAAAATTTAAGACCATATCCTATATCTTTATTATAACTTTCCTTTGCAGGATCAAAGTAGATAACTTTTATTATTCTTAAATAATAAAAAGCAGCAACTACTGCTGACAACAATCCAATTACGGCTAGGTAGTAAATTTTTTGCTCTATGATTGATAAGAAAATATAAAATTTAGCAAAAAAACCAGCTAACGGAGGAATTCCTGCTAATGAAAAAGTTAATATGGTTAAACATAGTGAAATTACAGGATGATGTTTTGAAAGACCTGATAAGTCGGAAATATTTTCAAAATAAACACCGTTTCTATTTAATGACATTATGCATGCAAACACCCCTAATTTCATAAATACATAGATAACTAAATAAATCAAAACAGCACTTAATGCTTGGGGTGTTGCTATCGCAATCCCTGCTAAAATAAACCCTACATGAGTAATTGAACTATAAGCCATAAGTCTTTTTAAGTTAGTTTGTCCAATTGCAGCTACCGCTCCTAAAAACATTGAAGCTATAGATAAAACAATAATAATAGTTTTCCATTCGCTAATAAAATTTCCGTATGGAAAATTTAAAAATTTAATCAAAGCTGCAATCGCTGCAACTTTAGGTGCTACTGTAAAGAAAGTAGTTACAGATGTAGGCGAGCCTTCATAAACATCTGGGGCCCACATATGAAAAGGCACCGCAGCTATTTTGAAAGCGATTCCACAGAGGATAAAAACTAAGCCAAATTTTAGTCCACCACTTTCACCTATCGCAACTTTTGCAATCTCTGTGTAGTCAACAGAGCCTGTAAATCCATAAACTAAGGAACATCCGTATAACAAAAGACCAGATGATAAAGAGCCTAAAACAAAGTATTTTATGCCTGCTTCTGAAGATTTAAGTGATTTAGTGTTAATTGCTGCGAGAATATAAAGGCATAACGACTGAAGTTCTAAACCTAAATAAAAGACAATAAGATTATTAGCACTAATCATCACAAACATTCCAAGAGTAGCAAGTAGTAAAATGATTGGATATTCAAATTGATTAATATTTGTCCTCTCAAGATAAAAATTTGAAATTAAAAATGTAAACAATACTGAAATCAAAACTAGTATTTTCATAAAATTTGATAAAGGATCGATGCTGTAACTATTCCCGAATAACGTAAGAGATGAAGAAAAATTAAAATAAATAAATAAAATTAAAATACCAAGCAACACAGGAATAAAGTAATTAATAATTTTGTTTAAATTTTTAGCAAAAACTCCAATGATCAAAAAAGAAAAAGATCCTAAAAGTATAACTAATTCTGGAATAAGATTTTTCATTTGATAGCAGTTATATTTTTTACAACCAAATCTACAGAAGACGAAATTGGTTCTAAAATTATATTAGGATAAATTCCTAATAAAATAGTTATAAACATTAGTATGAATAAAATAGCAATTTCAGTAAAGTCTAAATCTTTTAATTTTTCGTCAGAATTATTAACTTTAAATTGTCCAAACACTACACGCTTACACAGCCACAAAGAATAAGCCGCAGATAGAATTACTCCGCTTGCTGCAAAAATAGTTACAATATAATTTACTTTAAACGTTCCAATTAAAACTAAAAACTCACCTATAAATCCACTGGTACCTGGCAAACCGACATTTGCAAGAGAGGCGGCTACAAACATAAACGCAAATCTTGGCATACTATTAACTAGACCAGAATAATCTTTAATTAATCTACTATGGACCCGATCATAAAGAACCCCGACACATAAAAATAAAGATGCTGAAATAAGCCCGTGACTGATCATTTGAAAAATTGCTCCATCCATACCTTGTTTAGTAAAAGAAAAAATTCCAATAGTCACATAACCCATATGCGCAACAGATGAGTAAGCTATTAATTTTTTCATATCCGTTTGCATTAACGCGACTAACGATGCGTAAATAATTCCAATAATACTTAATACGAATATAAAATTTGCAAAATAATGTGAGGCGATTGGGAATAATCCCAATGAAAATCTAATAAACCCGTATCCTGAAATTTTTAACAAGATTGTTGCAAGAATTACTGATCCAGGTGTAGGCGCTTCAACATGGGCATCGGGCAACCAAGTATGAAAGGGCCACATAGGTAATTTAATTGCAAGCGAGATAAAAAATCCTAACCACAACCAAGTCTGCAAATTTTCAGGAATTTTTGTATTTAAGAGTTTTACAATATCTAAAGTGTTCATATTCCAATAAACAGCAATGATAGCGATAAGTAGGAAAATCGAGCCTAAAAATGTATATAAAAAAAATTTAAGGGCTGAATATACTCTTCTTTCCCCACCCCAAATTCCAATAATTAAAAACATTGGAATAAGACCACCCTCAAAAAATAAAAAAAATAAAAATAAATCTAATGCACAAAATACGCCAACCATAAAAGTTTGCATAACTAGAATTGCAATTAAGAATTCCTTGGTTCTTTTTTTTAAACTGTTAATTGCTGCAAAAATGCAAATTGGTGAAATAAAAGTTGTAAGTATTACTAAAAAAATAGAAATACCATCAACACCCATTTTATATGTTGCAAAATTTGCAATCCACTTTGACTCCTCAACAAATTGAAAGCCCGGGGTCGTTGGATTAAATTTGCTCCATAAATAACAAGAGACGAAAAAATTTACCAAAGAAACTAAAACTGCAATATTTTTAGCTGAACGTTCTACAACTTCAATACTCCCTTTTCTTAATAAAATAAAAATTACTCCTACTAACGGAAAAAAAGTTAAAAAAGATAAAATTGGAAAACTCATCTTAAATAATCATTTTGAAAAAAATTAATAATATCAGTCCAATGATGATAAATGTTGCATAATGATATAAATATCCAGACTGCATGACGGTTGCTCTATCAGATAAATTTTTTATTAATTTTGCAACTCCATCAGGACCATAAGCATCGATAGTTTTGACATCACCTCTTTGCCACAAAAAATTACCAACGGATCTAAAAGTTTTTACAAAAATAGCATCATAAATTTCATCAAAGAACCATTTTTTAACTAAAAAATTATAAAAAGGTTTATTGTTATTAATAAACCCATCAACAATATCTTTTCTTTTTAAAAATAAAATAAAAGATAAAGGAATTGCAGTAATTACAAGTGTTGGAATTAAAATTAATAGCCAGAGAGGAGCATGGGCCTGAGTTGATTGTTTTAAGAAAAATATTGCCTTACCCCAAAATTTTGTATTTTCACCAATGAATAATTCGTGAAATGCATAGCCTGAGAAGATCGATCCAAATGCGAGAACAACCAAAGGAATAATCATTGTTGGTCCGGACTCATGAATTTTTTCAAAATTTAAAGTATTATTATATTTTCCGTGAAACGTTTTAAAAATTAGCCTCCACGAATAAATTGAAGTAATAAAAGCTGTAGTAAGTCCTATGACAAAAGCATAACCAGAGAAAAAACTTTTAGAAAAATAAGCAGACTCAATAATTGCATCTTTAGAATAGAAGCCTGCAAGCAATGGAAAGCCTGTTAAAGCAAGAGTGCCAATGATCATTAAAGTATAAGTCATTGGAATTTTTTTCCAAACGCCTCCCATTTTTTCTATGTTTTGTTCATCATGAAATGCGTGAATTACCGAACCTGCTCCTAAAAATAATAAAGCCTTAAAAAAAGCGTGGGTAAATAAGTGAAATATAGCGATATTATAAGCCCCCATTCCAGCTGCAAAGAACATGTATCCAAGCTGACTGCAGGTAGAGTAGGCTATAATTCTTTTGATATCAGTTTGGACTATTGCAATGGAGGCTGCAAAAATTGCAGTGGTTGCTCCAACAAAGGCGACTAAATTAAGTGCGTATTGAGAATACTCAAATAAAGGTGAGCATCTTGCAACTAAAAAAACTCCAGCTGTAACCATGGTCGCCGCATGAATTAATGCAGAAACAGGGGTAGGTCCTTCCATGGCATCTGGAAGCCATGTATGAAGAATAATTTGTGCTGATTTTCCCATAGCGCCAATAAATAAAAAAACACAAATTGTAGTTATTAAGTTAAATTCGCCACCAAAAATTTTAATAGTGTTTTTAGATTGATCAGCAGCCTGTGAAAAAACTTCACTAAAAGTTAAAGTTCCAAAAGTTTTAAAAATTATAAACATCGCAATTAAAAGTCCGATATCCCCTACTCTATTAACAATGAAAGCTTTCATAGAGGCGTTATTTGCAGAATCTTTTTTATACCAAAATCCAATTAGCAAATAAGATGCAAGGCCAACACCTTCCCAACCAAAAAATAATTGTAAAAAATTATCAGCGGTTACTAATGATAACATCATAAAAGTAAATAGAGACAGATATGACATGAATCTTGGTTTATGAGGGTCATCATTCATATATCCAATAGAATAAATATGAACGAGCGCAGATACTACATTTACAACTACCAACATTACAGCAGTTAGAGAGTCTACATAAATAGACCAATGTATTTTTAATGATCCTGAGCTGATCCAATTAAAAATTGGATATTGATAAGTATTACCAGTCTTTATAGTTTCAAATAAAATAATAGAAGAAAGAATTGCTCCAATACTTATAAAAGTGGAAGTTAAAATTTGACAAGCTTTGTCACCTATATTTCTATAAAAAAAAGCTGAAATAAATGATCCAAGTAATGGAAGAAATAAAATTAAATAAAGCATTTATCCCTTCATCGAGTTAATATCCTCAACTTGGATAGACCCTCTGTTTCTAAAAAAAATTACAATAATGGCAAGACCAATTGCAGACTCAGCTGCTGCAACTGTTAATATAAATAATGTGAAAATTTGTCCAGTGACATTTTGTAAATAAACTGAAAAAGCAACTAAATTTATATTTACAGATAATAAAATAAGTTCAATGGACATCAAAATAACAATGACATTTTTACGGTTTACAAATATTCCAAATATCCCGAGGGTAAAAATTATTGCAGATAAGAAAAGATAGTGAATTAAGGTAATCTCAATCATTTATTTTCACTCCCTTATTAATCTCAGCATCAACACTCGAGATTGAATCAACTCTCTCCCGTGATGATTGCTTAACCATATCTTGCCTCTTCATATTAGTTCGTCGTCTAAAAGTAAGTAAAATAGCGCCTATCATAGCCACTAAAAGAACTAACCCCGATATCTGAAATGGTAAAAAAAAATCAGTGTAAATTAATTTACCAAGCTGCTCAGTGTTGGTTTCATTCGCATTATAGATAATTTTTGAAGTGCCTATAAATTCTGATTTATACTGCCATCCACCTATAACAACGATCAACTCTAAAAATATAACGATACCTATAAAAAACCCAATCGGTAAATATTGTAAAAAACCTTGCTTAATTTTTTCAAAGTTTCCCTCTAACATCATTACAACAAATAAAAAAAGTACGGCGACAGCGCCTACATATACGATTAACAAAATCATTCCTACGAATTCAGCGCCAAGCATAATAAATAAACAAGCGGCACTAACAAAATCTAAAATTAAAAAAAAAACTGAATGGACTGTATTTCTTGAAGCGATGACCATGATAGTCGAAAGTATGGTTATCGTTGAAAGGAAATAAAAAATTATAGCGTGAGCTATCATCTGAAGGATTTATCTACTCTTATGTTATGTGCTAATTCTTTTTCCCACTTATCTCCATTTTCCATAAGTTTCTCTTTATTGTAATAAAGCTCTTCCCTAGTCTCAGTTGCAAATTCAAAATTAGGTCCTTGTACTATTGCATCAACTGGACACGACTCTTGACAAAGTCCACAATAAATACATTTTAGCATATCAATATCATATCTTGTTGTACGCCTAGATCCGTCTGCCCTTGGTTCAGCTTCAATTGTAATCGCTTGCGCAGGACAAACTGCTTCACATAATTTACACGCAATACATCTCTCCTCGCCATCGGGATATCGTCTTAACGCATGCTCACCTCTAAATCTTGGACTGATGGAACCTTTTTCAAATGGATAATTTACTGTGGCTCTTCTTTTAAAAATATAAATAAAAGCTAAATAAAGACTTTTAACAAACTCTGATAAAAAAACTGTTTTCAATAATCTTGAAGTTTTTAAGTTCATGCTGGTAATAAGTTAAAAAAATATAAAAAGGCAGATGTTAATACTACCCAAAATAACGAAAATGGTAAGAATATTTTCCAACCTAATCTCATTAATTGATCGTATCGATATCTTGGAACAATTGCCTTAACCATAGCAAATAAGAAAAATAGAAGTAGTATTTTAAAAATAAACCAAATGGGACCAGGAATTGCATTAAAGGGGTAAACATCGATGGGTGATAACCAACCACCTAAAAACAAAATGGTACCAAGTCCACACATTAAAAGAATATTTGCATACTCTCCCAACCAAAATAATGCATACATCATTCCAGAGTATTCGGTTTGATATCCAGCTACTAGTTCAGCTTCAGCCTCTGGCAGATCAAATGGCGGTCGATTAGTTTCTGCTAATGCAGAAATAAAAAAAATAACAAACATAGGGAATAAAGGTATTGCAAACCATATGTTTTTTTGCGCTAAAACAATATCTTTCAAGTTTAAAGAGCCAGCGCACAGCAGCACATTGATTATTATTAAACCAATTGAAACTTCATAGGATACCATTTGAGCAGCAGATCTTAATGCGCCTAAAAAAGGGTATTTAGAATTTGACGCCCAGCCAGCCATTATAATTCCGTAAACTCCAAGGGATGACACCGCAAAGATATATAAAATTCCAACATTTATATCTGCAACTACTAAAGTTTCGCTAAAGGGTATTACCGCCCATGAAACTAAAGCTAATGACATTGTAACAATTGGAGCGATAACAAAAATTACTTTATTAGCACGAACAGGAATTATTACTTCTTTAAAAATATATTTAAGTGCATCCGCTAAAGTTTGAAACAGTCCAAAAGGACCAACAACGTTCGGACCTTTTCTAAGTTGTACAGCACCCCACACTCGTCGATCAACCCAGACAATCATAGCAACAGAAATAAGTACTGGAATAACTAGAGCAAAAATTTTTAAAAGATCGTTAAAAAAATATATAGCGTAGTCCATAAATATTAATTATCTGTTCCAGTTTTTAGTAAAATTTGCTTAGCTATTTTACATTCATTCATTGTTTTAGATGATGCGGCTATAATATTTGAAAAATAAAAATCGATTTCATTTATTTTAATATTATTATTAGATGCATTAATATTTTTAATTTCTAAGTTCTCATATGTAAGCTGCGGGATTTCATTAAAATTTTTTAAAATTGGAAAATCTTTAAATAAATTTTCTCTTAAAATTTCATGAGTGTTAATATCTATTAAATTATTAAATTTTTCAGATAATGCTCTAAATATTTTCCAATCCTCTTTTGCATCGCCTGGGGGGAAAGTTGCTTTGTTTGCACTTTGAACTCTTCCTTCAGTGTTAACGTAAATACCTTTTTTTTCAGTATAGGCAGCCCCAGGTAGTACAACATCTGCAATTTTACTATTAAGACCTCCGTGTGATCCTTGATAAATTATAAATTGATTTTTTTTACTTAATTTGACGTGATCTGCTCCTAGCAGATAAACTAATTTGTTGTTATCATCATTTAATTTTTCTAAAAAGTTTTCTTTCATCAAGTTAAGATATATTGCGCCAACACTGGATGCTTTTTGGTGAAGAATATTTAATCCATTCCAATTTTCGTTTAGCGAATTACTTTCTTTTAAAATTTTTTTTATTGTTTCAAGAATATATTCACCATTCGAGGATAAAGCAGATTCACCAATAATAAAGACAGGCTTTTTAGAAGTCTTCAAGCTCTCATAAATTTTTCCCTTTTTATTTAATATCTCAGCAATTGCAGAATGAGTTGTTCCAACATTTTCATGGGGATAGGTAAGATCAAAATTATCTCCTATGGAATAAACCTTTGTTTTTCCTGCTAAAAATGCCTTTCTAATCCTAATATTTACTATTGGTGCCTCTAATCTTGGGTTTGAGCCAACTAAAACAACTAAATCGGCTTCGGCTAAACGAGCAATTGTCGTGTTAAATAAATAGTTTGCTTTGTGAGACGGATTTATAAAAAGATTAGTTTGTCTAAAATCAATATTATTAGATTTATAAGAAGTATTTAAAAATTTTTGAAACATATACATGCTTTCAACATCGATTAAATCACCAACAACACCAAAAACTTTATCGCCTGATAAATCTTTTGTATTTTTAATTATAAAATCAAACGCCTGCTCCCAACTACACGCTTCAAGTTTTTCATTTACTTTAATGTAAGGTTTGTCAATTCTATTTTTTGATAATCCATCACAGGCATAACGAGTCTTATCAGAAATCCATTCCTCATTAATTTCCT
>Ga0247837_1003936_pt1 | contig 24754 bp, 26 predicted proteins | sample LaCtaG_2_FD_187115 | JGI IMG/M metagenome (GOLD analysis project Ga0247837, IMG submission 187115) | Freshwater microbial communities from meromictic Lake La Cruz, Castile-La Mancha, Spain - LaCruzMarch2015_14.5m | ecosystem: Environmental > Aquatic > Freshwater > Lake | place: Spain: Castile-La...
GCTGACTCCTTGGGTGTGGCCCGTCTGGATGTACGTTTCGGTGACCGGGGTTCTGGTTTATCTCATGCTCTATCGTTGGTGCGTATAGCTTTACAACGCGGGACCTGGTCTCTCACCTGGCACCACACCTGGCACCGAGGGGGTGAGTACTTGCAACTGAGTCTCAAAAGGGGCAGATTCCAACTGTGGATATAAGTTCACTAAATCTGACGCAAGTTGGGCCTGGGACGGAGGTTCGGGTCAGCCGATTGGAGTGTGCGCCGACCACTTGCCAGCGGCTGCGGGAGATGGGTTTTTGTGAGAACGCGTTGGTCACCAAAATCCGTGGGGGAGCCGATCTGGTTTGTTGGGTGTGCGGGACTCGGGTCGCCTTGAGCGCCCGCTTGGCCAAGCAAATTCTGGTCGAGCATGTGGACGGAAGGTCTTAAAGCACTTTTTTGCGGGGGAGACGCCCCGTTTTGCCGATGAATCAGGATCCAACCAAACGCTGGGTAGCGGTGATCGGAAATCCGAATGCAGGAAAAAGTACGCTCTTTAACGCTTTGACCGGTCTGCGGCAACGAGTGGGAAATTACCCGGGGGTGACGGTCGAAAAAAGAACGGGGACAGCTTACACCCTTCACGGGGAAGCGATTGAGCTCATCGACCTTCCGGGTTTATACAGCCTTTCGCCGCGATCTCCGGATGAAAAGATTGCCTGGCAGGTGTTGCGGGGTGAGGCACCTGGTGTGCCCCGTCCGGATGCAGTTCTGTGTGTCGTTGATGCGAGCAATCTCGAGCGGAATCTTTTTCTCGTGACCCAAGTGATGGAGCTCGGCCTGCCTGTGCTGGTCGCCTTGAACATGGTGGATATGGCCGAAGCGAGAGGAGTCCGGCTACGCCCGGAGGAGTTGAGCCAAAAGCTGGGGGTTCCTTTTATTCCGACGCAAGCTCATCGGGGCAAGGGGTTGGTCGAATTACGGGCCGCCTTAGGGCAGAGCCGGACTCATCCAGGACCGAGACAGTGGACCATGCCTCCACCCCTGGCGGCCGCGGTGGGTCAGATTGCCGCCGCCTGGCGGGAGTCGCTGCCGGCCGAAGCCCACGCTGAGGGAAAAGCTTTAGAGCTTCTGGCGGGTTCCAACTCGGGACCCGAAGGCGCAAAAAAATTAGCCCGAGCGTGGCGCGAGAGATTTAGCAAAGAGGCGTATGATTGGTCGGCGGCGGTGATTCATGCCCGATACGAGTATGTGCGGAATCTTTTGGGTGAGGCCGGAGTTATGGGGAACAAGCGGGTGGCCAGTTGGACCGATTGGATCGACGCGGCGGTTTTGCATCCGGTGGCGGGATGGGGAGTGCTGGCGGTGATGATGTTATCGCTTTTTGTTTCGATTTTCTCGATCGCCTCTTACCCGATGGATTGGATCGACGCAGGTTTCACCTGGGCCGGGCAGGCTTTGGAAACGCAAATGCCGGCGGGCGTCTTGCGTGATCTTTTGGTGAATGGGGTATTGGCGGGGGTGGGTGGCGTCGTCATTTTCTTGCCGCAAATTCTGATTCTCTTTTTCTTTCTTGGGATTCTGGAGGATTCGGGATATTTGGCGCGCGCCGCCTTTCTCTTGGATCGGGTCATGCACCGGGTCGGGTTAAGTGGAAAGTCGTTTATTCCTCTGCTTAGCTCCTACGCCTGCGCCATTCCCGGTATCATGGCCACCCGAACGGTGGAGGATCCGAAGGATCGCTTAACCACCATTCTAATCGCGCCGCTGATGAGTTGTTCCGCTCGAATCCCCGTGTACACCACGCTGATGGCGGCGGCCGTGCCCGTGGCACTCGTTCCGGTTTGGGGAAAAGCGTTGGGGATGCTGGGTCTTTATGCTTTGGGAACCGGCACAGCTTTTCTTTTGGCCTGGTTATTTCGAAAGAAGATGTTGGGGGGAGGTTCTCCCCCACTCATCTTGGAGCTGCCCCCCTATCGGCGACCGGCGTTGCGAACGGTGGCTTTGAGAATGTGGGAGCGTGCGGTTATCTTTCTGCGGCGTGCGGGGACAGTGATTTTAGCGCTTTCGATCTTGCTCTGGTTTTTATCCAGTTTTCCGGTCCGATCGGAGGATCCGACCGAGGCCTTGGCGGGAAGCTATGCGGGTCAGCTTGGCCGTTGGATTGAACCGATCATTCGACCCTTGGGTTTTGATTGGCGAATCGGGATTGGGTTAGTCGCGTCTTTGGCCGCCCGAGAGGTGTTCGTCAGCACGATGTCGATTGTTTATCATGTGGGCGGGGAGCAGGAGGGTCTGGTCGCAGCGATGCAAAGTGCCACCTGGCCCGATGGGGCGATGATCTACACTCCTTTAACCTGTTTATCTCTTCTGGTTTTCTATGTTTATGCCTTGCAGTGCCTGAGCACAGTGGCGGTGGCCAAGAGGGAAACGGGAGGATGGGGCTGGCCGGCTTTCATGCTGATTTATATGACAGGATTGGCGTACGGGGCGGCTTGGATGGTGCAAATCGTGGGTCGAGCGTTAGGATTTTCTTAAAATGAGCGGGGATTGGCAGGGATGGGTAACGGGAGGCGTGGTTCTGGGTGCTCTTGTCTATCTGGTGATTCGTCTTTTCAAACCCAAAGGTGGTAAGGGGTCAGGGTGCGGGAAATGCAGTTCTTAAATTGATCATTTCTTACGAGCCATAGGCCCCTATTCTTAAGGGATGGTGCCCATAGCTCCCACGCTACCGACGAAAGATCTGGGTCAGACGAAGCCCCAAAATGAAAGTGTCCTAAGGTGGGTTCGGGAGATGATGGAGCGAACCAAGCCAGATCACGTTTTCTGGTGTGATGGGTCGGAGGCGGAAAAAAAGTACCTGACGGAGCAGGCGGTTCAGCAGGGCGTCTTCATTCCGCTGGACCCCAAAAAGTGGCCGAACTGTTACTATCACCATTCGAATCCGAACGACGTCGCTCGGGTGGAGCAGTGCACCTTTATCTGCACGCGACGGGAGAAAGAGGCTGGGCCGACCAACAACTGGATGGAGCCCAAGGCCATGCGACAAAAATTGAGGGGAATGTTGGCGGGCTCGATGAAGGGGAGGACGATGTTTGTCATTCCCTATCTGATGGGGCCGCCGGGCTCTCCTCTCTCCAAGGTGGGAATCGAACTCACCGATTCGATCTACGTCGTGCTCAATATGCGAATTATGACACGAATGGGAAAAGTCGCTTGGGATCACTTGGGGTCCGGGGAGGAGTTTAATCGCGGAACCCACTCCGTTTTAGACTGCCATCCCGAGCGTCGTTACATCTCCCACTTTCCAGAGGAGAACGAGATCATTTCCGTGGGCTCGGGCTATGGGGGGAACGCCCTTCTTGGGAAGAAGTGTCTGGCACTGCGGATCGCTTCTTATTTGGGGCGGGATGAGGGTTGGTTGGCCGAGCATATGCTGATTCTGTGTGTCGAGGATCCGACGGGGCGGAAAACTTATGTGGCGGCGGCTTTTCCGTCGGCTTGTGGAAAGACGAATTTCGCCATGATGATTCCGCCCGCCGCTTACCAAGGATGGAAATTAACCACGATTGGGGACGACATCGCGTGGATGAAGCCAGGAGAAGATGGACGCCTTCGAGCCATTAATCCCGAGAACGGTTATTTCGGGGTGGTGCCTGGAACCAATGAGAAGTCCAACCCCAATGCCATGAAAGCAATGTCCCGTGACACGATTTTCACCAACGTGGCTCGGACTCCAGATGGTGATGTTTGGTGGGAGGGAAAAGATAACCCTCCTCCGCCCAACCTGATCGACTGGCAGGGGCAACCCTGGGATCCCCTGAGTGGGAAAGCGGCGGCTCATCCCAATAGCCGGTTTACCTCTCCCAGCATCAATAACCCCGCCTTGGCCAAGGAGGTGAATGATCCAAGGGGAGTCCCGATCAGTGCGATCATTTTTGGTGGGCGGCGTGCGTCGACCATGCCTTTGGTTTTCCAGGCGTTTAGCTGGTTTCATGGGGTCTTTGTCGGTGCCTCGATGGGTTCGGAAACCACGGCGGCGGCGGCGGGGTCGGTGGGGCAGGTACGGCGTGATCCGATGGCGATGCTTCCTTTCTGCGGATACAACATGGGCCAATATTTCGATCACTGGATGGAGATGAGGCGGCATATCGAGATTTTGCCAAGGATTTTTCATGTGAACTGGTTCCGCAAGGATGCAGCGGGAAAGTTTTATTGGCCTGGATTTGGGGAAAATATGAGGGTGCTGGAGTGGATCATTGGCCGTTGCCACGGGCAGAAAGATGCGCGGGAGAGATCCATCGGGTGGGTGCCGCGATTTGAAGATGTGAACGTAGACGGCTTGGCTGGGATGACCCGCGAGCGGTTCGAGGCGATGATGAACATCAACCCGGAAGAGTGGAGAAAAGAGTTGGTCTTGCAAAACGAGCTCTTTCTCAAATTATACCACGACTTGCCCAAGGAGATGATTTACCAACGAGAGTTACTGGTCGCACGTCTCTAGCCAAAGGTATTCAACCAGCAATTTTTGGGTAAGGTCAATTCATGGAAAAGCGTTCTCCTTGGTGGGTGTTGGCCGGGTTGGTCGCGGGCGTGGGTACGGGTCTGGGGCTACGTGCGTGGCAACCGAATGCGGGACCTTTTCTGCAAGCGTGGGTCGAGCCGTGGGGGGAGCTGTTCTTAAGGCTGCTCTTTCTGCTCGTGATTCCAGTTCTTTTAACGGCGCTCCCCCTGGCCATTGCTTCGGCTGGGAGTTTGTTGCGACTGGGGCGAACCGCCCTGACGGCATTTGCGCTCGCTTTACTTTTAGGTGCATCGAGCGTGTTGGTGGCTTTGGCTTTGGTCAATCTAACTCATCCGGGCAAAAGCATGGCAGGCAAAGTTCCGCCTGCGGCGGAGATCGCGATGGGAGAGGGCAGTGGATTTCTTGCCCAAGCGGTGAATCTGATCCCGGGAAATCCGTTTGGGCTGCTGGCGGGGTGGTTGGGATGGGAATCGTCCGCCAAAATGATGCTGGCGATTTTAGGACTGGCGGTTGGCCTCGGGTTACTGATGTTACTTTTGCCGGAGAGCCGTGGAGGAGCGATGAGGCAGGCGTGGGAACGTACTTTTGAAATATGCATGCGGCTGATTGGCGGGCTGATTCGGTGGGCCCCGGGGGCAGTATTTTGCCTCACTTGCCTTTCTTTTTTCAGGACAGGTCCGGAGTTGTTGGGCTATTTGGGGACTTTTGGTCTGACGGTGCTACTGGCGTTGGCGCTGCAAGGTTTTGGAGTGTATCCGGTCTTGCTCCGGGTTTTGGGGAAATATGATCTGGGTAAGTTTTGGAGGGGGATTCGCGAGCCTCTCTCGACGGCATTTGCCACGGCCTCGAGCAGTGCGACGTTGCCCGTGACCTTGCGGGCGGCGGAAGGACCTTTAGGGCTTCGACCCGAGATATCGAGGTTTGTTCTGACGGCGGGGGCGAGCACGAATCAGAATGGAACGGCCTTGTATGAGGGGGTGACCGTGATTTTTCTGGCGCAGGCGGCCGGGGTGGATTTAAGCCTGACCCAGCAAGCGGTGGTGGCGGGTTATGCCCTGATCGCCAGCATGGGCACGGCGGGTGTTCCGGGTGGAACCTTGCCGATGATTGCGGCGGTGCTGGCTTCGCTGGGGGTCAACCCGGATAACACGGGAGTGGGGATTGCGCTCATTTTGGGAGTGGATCGATTTTTGGACATGTGCCGGACCAGCATCAACGTGACGGGGGATCTGGTGATTGCAGTGGTGGCGGATCGGCTTTCAGGATCAGGGGTGAAGGAGAGCCTGTAGGTTGATGATGGGCAGGGGCGGTCGTAACCAACTCAGAGACATCTCTGAGTAATCTCAGACACGGTACGAAATGGATCGTATGTCACTGTTTGACAGATGGATAATCATTTTGACTAGACCATAGATCTGGTCATATATTGGATAGGTGATTGAAGTTAGTGTGTATACGGCGAAGACGCAACTTTCGAAGTTGTTGACCCGGGTGGCCTCGGGGGAGGAGGTGACGATTTCGCGCCATGGTCAACCGACGGCCAAGTTGGTCCCGATCCGTCCCGCATCGGCGGCGCGGAAGGGAGGAAAGGATCGTGGCCTTTTTCGAATTCCGGAGAACTTCGATGAGGAGGCGCCGGAACTCAATCGCCTGTTTGAGGGGTGAAGATCCTCCTAGATACCCACGTCTGGCTCTGGTGGTTGACCGAGCCGGAGCGTTTGCCGTCCAAGATTCGAGAGGCATTGGAGAACAGCGCCAATCAACTTTGTTTTTCCGTGGCCAGTTCGTGGGAGATCGCAATCAAGTATGCGGCGGGAAAGCTGCCCTTGCCGGAGGAGCCGGTGGACTTTGTGCCAAAGCGACTGATGAGAGATGGGGTCGAGACGCTGGCGATCGAGCATCGTCATACCCTGCAAGTTTCGCGCTTACCCCTCCACCATCACGATCCCTTTGACCGGCTACTCATTGTCCAGGGCCAGCTGGAAAAAATGCCGATTGCGACGGTGGATTCCAAATTTAAAAAGTATGAGGTGAAGATCATCGGATAATCGAAAAGATTGAGGTGGGGTGGGCAAGGCAATGGCGAGCGAATGGACGCTACTGGGATTGAACCAGTGACCTCCTGCGTGTGAAGCAGGCGCTCTACCACTAAGCTAAGCGTCCGAGCGAAATAAAAACATAGGTGAATAATCGTAAAATGGCGAGTCTGGGAATTGCCGTCTGGAGGTAGGGGTCGTTCTGGGCGAGACTGGGATTGATGAATTACGGGTCACTTTGTCTTTGGGTTGGGATTCTTGTCTTGGGTGGAGGCTGCCAGCGTCCGCTTCGGGAAGAAGCACCCAAGGGGGTGTCTCACGAGGGAATGGTTTGGATTCCGGGTGGGAAATTTTCGATGGGTGGGCCAAGGCCAGAGGCTTGTCAGCAAGCATTATCGGCGGCCGACCCAAAAAAACCGACCTGCACGTTGCTTCGTAGTGGTTTTGCTGACTCTCAGCCGACCCATGAGGTGGAGGTGGATGGATTTTGGATGGACGAGGCAGAGGTGACCAACGACCAGTTTCAGAAATTTATCGATGCGACTCACTATGTGACCGTGGCGGAGCGGAAGCCTAAAGCGGAGGATTTTCCAGGTGCTCCCAAGGATGTGTTGATACCTGGGTCAGTCTGTTTTCAGTCACCCGATCGTCCCGTGGCCCTGAATGATTTCATGGCTTGGTGGAGTTATGTGCCTGGGGCTTGTTGGAATCACCCGACGGGACCCAAGAGTGACCTGAAGGGAAAGGGAAGTTTTCCAGTTGTGCATGTGGCCTTTGAGGATGCGGAGGCGTACGCCAAGTGGGCGGGGAAGAGATTGCCGACAGAAGCGGAGTGGGAGCGGGCATCCCGAGGTGGAAGGGAGGGGGAGATGTACCCTTGGGGGGATGAGTTTCGGCCAGAGGGAAAGTGGATGGCGAACACCTGGCAGGGAAATTTTCCAAGCTCCGATACGGGGGAAGATGGATGGAAAGGGATTGCTCCTGTGAAAAAATATCCGCCGAATCCTTATGGGTTGTATGACTTATCGGGAAATGTGTGGGAGTGGTGCTCTGACTGGTACCGGGCAGATAGTTATGAAAAAGATTCCGCTGAAGGTGTGGTCAGGAATCCCCGTGGCCCCGAGCACAGTTTCGATCCAGAGGAACCTGGTGCGAAGAAAAAGGTGCACCGTGGTGGGTCGTTCCTCTGTTCGGACCAGTTTTGTGCCCGATACATTCTAGGCACGAGGAGTAAGGGTGAGGTGAGTACGGGAACCTCACACCTTGGGTTTCGTTGCGTGAAAGATTGATTTCGACCTACGACCCCAATTTCAAAAAACCGCCACCTAAACCCATGATGGAGAACGACTTATTCGACCTACGACCCCACGCAAGATGTTGCAAATCAAGGAGATATAGGGGTGATTTCGGAGATCTTTTCGATTTTATTGTTTGGGCGTAGGAGAACTGACTTTGCGCGGTGGGTTTTGATCTGGTCTGGGGCAAGTAGAGCAAACGCCATAATCGTCAGCAGATCACCCTTTTTGCCAAGATGAGCGGTGGCGCCGTTTAAGACGATGGAACCACTGCCCGCTGGGGCTGGAATCAGATAAGTTTCAAAGCGAGCCCCGCTGTTGATCACGCCGACCAAGACCTTTTCACCCGGGCGTAACCCAGCCGCATCCAGCAGATCGAGCGCCACCCCTAAGCTTCCCTCGTAATCGGGTGAGCCATCGGTCACGGTGGCGCGATGAATCTTTCCCGAGAGGAAGGTGCGCAGCATTCGATAACCCTAACAAAAAAACCGAGCCGATCGGAGCGGAAAAATTAAACCTTCGCGATGGCAGGGACCGAGGCAGGTTGAGCAGGCGGGAGGGTGGAAACCGGGGGATGAGGGACCACTTTATAAAACTTCGGCAAGTAAGTTTCCCACTGGGCGAGAATTTCTTTGGCTTTCTTACTCTCGGTGGCCTCGAGGTGCTGATAGATCAGGGCTTGCAGGGATTTCGAATCCTCCCCGCCCGATAGTTTTTCCAAACCCACCATTCCCGGGTTGTGGCGTTGCGCAAAGGTTCCGTCCTCATCCAAGACATAGGCCAGACCGCCCGACATGCCTGCACCGAAATTCTTACCGGTCGGGCCCAAGACCACGACGGTGCCCCTTGTCATGTATTCGCAACCGTGGTCCCCCACCCCCTCAATCACCGCAGTGGCACCGCTATTACGGACGGCAAAGCGTTCCCCCGCCTGACCATAAGCAAAGAGTTTCCCCCCCGTCGCACCGTAAAGGCAGGTGTTGCCACAGATCGAATTTTTCGAGGGATCAAAGGTGGTTCCCTTGGCCGGGATGAGAATAATCTCCCCACCCGACATCGATTTTCCGACGTAATCATTGGCCTCGCCCAACAGCGTCATCTTGACGCCTTGGACAAGAAAGGCCCCAAAGGATTGTCCACTGGAGCCCTCAAACTTGAGCGTGATACTTCCGTCGGCCAGCCCCTCGTCCCCGTAGCGGTAGGCAATCTCCCCACTCAGAGCAGCCCCGACGGAACGATGGGAGTTGTTGATCTTGTAACTAAGTTTCGCTTTTCGCTTCTTTGACAAGGCGTCTTTGGCGTCCTGCAAAATGCGCGCATCGATGGGTTGATCTTCCAGCTTATCGTTGCGCTCCCAAGTGTGGTGCCGGGGGGCCAGCGGATCGATATCGGGCACGGTGAGAAGCGGAGCCAAATTGACCGTGGCCGCTTTCGGATGATTTTCGGGAACGAAGGATTCGAGAAGTTCCGGGTGGCCGATAATCTCATCCAACTTACGAACCCCAAGCGAGGCGAGAATTTTGCGGACATCTTCGGCCACCGCATTAAAGAAATCCACCACCGCTTCGGGAGTGCCCCGGAACTTAGCCCGGAATTTGTCATCTTGGGTGGCGACACCCGTTGGACAGTTGTTCAAGTGGCATTGGCGAACAAAGACGCAGCCCAAGGCAATCAGAGCCGAGGTGCCAAAGTTAAACTCCTCCGCACCGAGCAGGGCCGCAATGACGATATCCTGTCCCGTCCGAATTCCACCGTCGGTGCGGAGAGTGATGCGATTGCGGAGTCCGTTGAGAAGAAGAACCTGCTGGGTCTCGGCTACCCCTAGTTCCCACGGACTTCCGGCGTATTTGATGGAGGAGAGGGGAGAAGCACCGGTGCCGCCATCGTGTCCGGCGATCAAAACGACATCGGCGTGGGCTTTGGCGACGCCGGCTGCGATCGTGCCCACGCCAGCCTCGGCGACGAGCTTGACGCAAACCTTGGCGCGAGGGTTGACCTGCTTGAGGTCGTAAATTAACTGGGCCAAATCCTCGATACTGTAGATATCGTGGTGAGGAGGGGGGGAGATCAGCATCACTCCCGGAGTGGAGCGACGCAGAGTGGCAATGAGAGGGGATACTTTGTGACCCGGAAGTTGGCCGCCTTCCCCCGGTTTGGCCCCTTGGGCAATTTTGATCTCTAGCTCCGTCGCGCTGGCGAGATATTCGGCGGTAACCCCAAACCGACCCGAGGCGACCTGCTTGATGCGGCTATTTTTTGAGTCGCCGTTTTCCATCGTGGCAAAGCGAGCGCGGTCTTCTCCTCCCTCGCCCGAGTTCGACTTGCCGCCAATCCGATTCATGGCGATGGCGAGCACTTCATGCGCTTCGGGGGATAGAGCGCCGAGTGACATTCCGGCGGTGGTGAAGCGGCGTCGGATATCCTCGGCGGGCTCGACCTCCTCCAAGGGGATCGCGGTGCGACCTTTTTTCAAGCGGAGCAGGTGGCGAATGGTAATGGGAGTGCTCTTGTTGAGAGAGTCAACATAGGTTTGGAATTGGGCGGGGGAGTTGCGCTGATCGGCGCCTTTCAGACCGACAAAGGCTTGGAGGGCTTGGATCGTGGTAGGGGTAATGGCATGAGTCTCGCCGTCCCGACGCCAGCGGTAGACGCCAGCATCGGGCAGGCGTTCGGTGCTGGCGGCAGCGGCGGCGTAGCCTTCGGTATGGCGGCGGATCGTTTCATCGGCCAGCTGGGCAAGTTCGATTCCGCCCACTTGCGATGGGGTGCCGGTGAAGTGTCCTTGAATCAGATTTGGCCCGATCCCGACGGCTTCAAAAAGCTGGCTGCCGTGGTAGCTGCTGAGCATGCAGATGCCCATTTTCGACATGATTTTGAGGAGGCCTTTGTCGACCGCCTGGCGGTAAGCGGAGATGATTTTGGGGGTGTCGAGGTCGGGAAGAGCGCCTTCCGACTGCCAGCGAGCGGCCAGCTCCCACACGAGGTAGGGAGAAATGGCAGAAGCGCCAAAGCTAATCAGACAGGCAAAGTGGTGAACGTCGCGGCAGTCGGCCGTGTCGGCAATGAGAGAGGTGCGCATACGCAGGCCAGCACGGATCAGGCTGTGATGCACGGAGGAGACCGCCAAAAGCATGGGTAGGGAAGCCTGTTCGGGGGTAGTTCCGCGGTCGGAAAGGCAAAGAATCGAAACCCCCTCTTGCACGGCGGCGGCCGCCTCCTCGCTGATTTGGCGGAGTCGTTTTTGAAACGCATCCACCCCGCCAGACACGGGAAACAGAACCGGGATCGTCTTGGAGCGCAGGTGGGATTCTTTACGGGATAGAATCGCGGGTAATTCGGCCGGGGAGATGACGGGGGAGTCGAGCCGTAGGAGTCGAACGTGCTCCGGTCCATCGGTCAGCCAGTTGGGGCGCGTCCCCAAGTACACGGTGGTGGACATGACCAGCTTTTCGCGGATCGGGTCGATCGGCGGGTTGGTTACTTGGGCAAAGAGTTGGCGGAAGTATTGATAAAAGAGGCGTGCCCGACGGGAGAAGATCGCGAGAGCGGCATCGTCTCCCATCGATCCGGTGGCCTCTTCGCTTTTTTGAATCATGGGCAGCAGGATGACTTTGAGTTCCTCCTCGCTGTAACCAAAGGAAAGGAGAGTCGAGGTGAGGTCGGCCGGCACGGTTGGAAGTTGAGGGGTGGAAGAGGGGAGGGTTTGCAGACCGTCTTTCACCCACTGGCCGTACGGTTTTTCGGAGGCGGTGAATTTTTTAATATCGGCGTTGCGCAGAAGTTTTTTGTGGATCGTATCGACCGCAATCATTTCGCCAGGGGCGAGACGGCCTTTTTCAACGACCGATTTTTCGGGAATGTCGCCGATCCCGACCTCGGAGCCCATAAGAAAGAGTCCATCCTTGGTGATTTTATAGCGGGCCGGGCGAAGGCCGTTACGATCGAGGCAGGCGGCGACGATTTTGCCGTCGCTAAAGGCAAGGGCGGCCGGACCATCCCAAGGCTCGTTCAGGCATTCGTGATATTCGTAGAAGGCACGAACGTCGGGCGAAAGGGAATCCTCCGAGCGATAGGCGGAGGGGACGAGCATGAGCATGGCGTGCAAGGGGCCTCGCCCCGAAATGGAGAGGAGTTCGAAAGCGTTATCGAGACTGGAGGAGTCGCTGCCGCCAGGCTGAATGATCGGGTGAAGAAGGGGGAGATCGGCGGGGTCGAGCCCGGGATGAGAAAGGTCAGCTTCCCGCGCGTGAACCCAGTGGCGATTGCCGCGGAGGGTATTGATCTCGCCATTGTGGGCGACCATACGAAAGGGGTGTGCGAGGGGCCAAGTGGGGAAGGTGTTGGTGCTGTAGCGTTGGTGGAAAACAGCGAGGGCAGTTTCGTAGGCGGGATCTTGCAAATCGAGATAGAAGCTTTTGAGTTGGGTACCGGTCAGCATCCCTTTGTAGACGATGGTGCGGGAGCTGAAGGAGGGAATATAGAAAGGAGGGGTACGATCGGTGGCGCAACGATGTTCGATTTCGTTGCGGGCGAGGAAGAGGGTCATTTCGAAAGCATCGTCGGAAAGTTTTTTGGCATCGGGCCGAGCCACAAGGAGCTGTTCGATCCGCGGAGCGGAAAGGGCGGCTTTTTCCCCAAGGATGCGGGGATTGACGGGGACGACGCGCCAACCGAGCGAGACGAGACCGCGGCGGGTGATGACTTCCTCGGCGATACGGCGAATGTGGGCTTGGGCGTACTTATCTTGGGGTGGAAGAAAGAAGAAGCCGACCCCGAGGTCTCCCTCGCCGTAGAGTTGGTGGCCGAGTTTTTCGACCTCTCGGCGGAAGAGTTTGGTGGGAATTTGGGTCAGGACGCCGGCTCCGTCCCCAGACTTGGCGTCCGCATCGAGGGCGCCACGATGGGCGAGTTGGCAAACACAACTCAGGGCGCGTTCCAAAATGGAGCGGGTGCGGCGACCTTGGATGTCGGCGACAATACCCACGCCGCAAGCATCGTGCTCTTGGGAAGGGTGATAGAGCCCCTGAGGTCGGGGCATCGCGTGGTTGAGGGGAAACCGCGGCATGAGAGTTTTACAATACTTCACGAGACGATGGGCGCAAGAGTGGGAATCCTCTTGAGGGGCAGGGAGTTTGGGGGAATTGTGGGGTATGGCCCGTGCTCAAGCTAGTTCTAGTCGCAGGATTCGTCGCGTCTTGGTGTGTCTGCGCCGTGGGAAGCCTGGAGCGGTGGGGGTGGCGATGGTTTTGAAATCGATCTTTGCGCAGGCGGGGGTGCAAGCAAGATGGGTTTCGGAGAGCGGGCTGGCTGGGGCCAAGCGGGATCGAATCGATGCGGTGGTGGTCGGGGGTGGAGACGGCACGATGTTGCATGCGGCCCAAGCGACGATTGGTTGGGGGGTTCCTCTGTTAGGAATCAATCTGGGTTCGTTGGGATTTCTCACATCGGTCAAGGCAGGGGAGGTGGGCACGGTGTTGCCGGAGATTTTGCGTGGTCGGTATGGGGTGAGCAGTCGGACGGTGCTGTCGGTCAGGCTGACGGGTGGGCGTCAGGCGTGGAGTGCACTGAATGAGGTTTCAGTCGGGCCACAAGCTGGGCAGCTGATGGTGCGGGTTTTGGTCAAGGTGGGTGGAGAGGTGTTGAGTGAGTATCACGCGGACGGTTTATTGGTGGCGAGTCCGACGGGTTCGACGGCGTATTCGTTGTCGGCCGGGGGGCCGCTGGTGAGCCCGCGGGCCAGAGCTATGGTGCTTACTCCGGTCTGTGCCCATGCGATGGCCCAGAGACCCGTGGTCGTGGGGGAGCAGGAGGGAGTGGAGTTGTCCTTGAGCCCAGGGGAGCCGATGGCCGTGGTGCGAGTCGATGGGAAAAAGGTGGGAAATTTGCAGCGGGGTGGGACGTTGCGGGTGGAGGTGGGTCGTCCGGTCGTGCGACTGATTCATCCGACCGGATTTGGATTTTACGGCTTGGCCCGACAAAAACTGGGATGGAGCGGAGCAGCGGGGGTGGAGCGATGAAATTGTCCGAGCTCCTGCAACCCGGTCATATCCTGCTGGATTTGACGGAAACGAAGCGAACCGGGGCGATTCATCGCGTCGCGGCCCTTTTGGAAAAGGACGAGGGGGTGATTCAATTTCAGGGATTTTATGATGAGCTTTTAGCAAGGGAGCGATTGGAGGCGACGAGTTTGGGGAACGGCGTGGCCTTTCCTCACGCGAGGACGGATCACGTGAAGCGGCTGGTTCTGGCGGTGGGGCGGAGCGTGGAGGGGGTCCATTTCGAAAATGCGGGCGAGAAGATTCACTTCATTTTTGTCATCGGCACACCTCGAAGAATGGTGACGGAGTATCTCGCGCTGGTGGGGGTGATGGCGCGACTCTTGCGGCAGGATGATGTGCGAGCCAAGTTATTGGCGGCCAAAACAGCGGAGGAGTTTATGTCCATATTGGCGGAGGATCCGGAAGCGGTGTGAAAGTACGGTTACGTGATTTGGCGGAGGGATTGGGCTTATCGGTGATGGCCGTTTCGAAAGCGTTACGGGACGCGCCCGATATTGGTCTGGCGACGAAGGCGAAGGTTCGGGCGGAAGCGGACCGGCGCGGATATTGGCCGAACGAAGCGGCTCGTAGTTTGCGGGTAAAGCAGAGCGGTTGGGTTGGCATGATCCTGCCAGATTTAACCTCAGAGGAGGGGGCGATGCTTTCGGCTGGCTTAGCGGAGGCGGCACAGGAGGCGGGGATTGCGGTTTTGGTGGGATTGGCGCGAACCGCCCAGGAGGAGGCGGAGCAGGTGCGGGCGATGATGGGGCGAGGGGCGGAGGCGATTTTCATATTACCGAGGATCAGCACGGAGCATCGTTCGACGGCTTTGGAAATTGCCAATCGGGTGGGGTTTCCCCTGCTATTTTTAAAGCGGTATCCGGCGGATGTGGGCTTAGGAAGCGGGAGAGTGAGTTGGGTGGTGCGGGATATGAGGGGGGCAGCGGATCTCGTCTTGGATCATTTGTATGATCTGGGACATCGCAGGGTGGCTTATTTGGGGGGGCATTCGGCCGCGCGGAGTCATGCTCTGCATTGGCAAGCCGTACAGGAGGGGGTGGAGAAAAGGGGAATGAGCCTGACGAGTGGGGCCAAGATGGTGGGGTTGGCCTCGGAGGAGGCCGCGCGGGAAATGGAAAAGTTGCTTGAGAAAAAGGAGCCACCGACGGGGGTCATTTGTGGAACCGATGTGCTGGCGAGTGGGGTGATTCGGGCGTGCGTCCAGCGAGGGGTTTTGGTTCCGAATTCCGTCAGTGTGACCGGAGTGGGGGATGGGGATTTTGCGCGGCACGGGGTGGTGCCATTAACGACCGTACGGTTCCCGAGTTTGGGAAGATTAGGTTTTGAGGCCTGGAAAGAAGCGCGGGGGGAAAGTGGAGAAATGAGACCGCAACTGGCCAAGGGGGAGTTGGTGGTGCGATCATCCACCGCCAAGGCAAACGAATGAAGCCTACGGCGGACGACCTTCGATGGATGAAGGAGGCGGAGGGAGAGGCACGAAAGGGGTTGGCGGAGGGGGGGATTCCGATCGGCTCGATTTTAGTTCGTGGGGATACGATTGTCGGACGGGGCCATAATCAGCGGGTACAAAAAGGCAGTGCCATTTTGCATGGGGAGATGGACTGCCTGATGAACGCAGGCAGGCAAAGGAGTTATCGGGATACGGTGATCTATTCGACCTTATGCCCGTGCTTCATGTGCTCTGGGACGATCGTTCAGTTTAAGATTCCCCGGGTGGTGGTGGGGGAGGCGGTGAACTTTCCCGGAGCGCCTGATTTTCTGCGATCGCAGGGGGTGGAGGTGGTGATTTTGGATCAGCCAGGGTTGGTGGAGATGATGGGGGATTTTATTCGAGCCAAGCCCGAGTTGTGGAACGAGGATATTGCCGAATCTTAAAAAGATTTCGACGGCAGGGTGCGAATGGAGGAAAGAGCCCGGTAGCGTTGGTCGAGGTCGAGTCCGTAGCCGACGACAAATTCGTCTTTGATTTTAAAGCCGACCCAGCGGGCGCGGACATTTCGCACCCGCTTTCTCTTTTTGCTTAAAAGAACGCAGATCTGGACGGTGCGCGCCCCTAGTTTCTTAGCGTGGGCGCGGGTGCGGTCGAGCGTCAGGCCGGAATCGAGAATATCATCGATGAGGAGCACGTCTCGGCCGCGAAAGTTTCCTCGGCAGTGTTCCAGGCCGCGAATCTTTCCGGTGGAGCGGGTGCCCTCGTAGCTGGAGATATTCCAAAACTCCACCTCGGTATCGGGATCGAGGTGACGGAGGAGGTCGACGACAAAGAAGACACTGCCTTTGAGGAGGGCAACAATGGTGAGTGGGCGTTTTTGGTAGGTTTGGCGAATCGAGGCCCCGAGCGTTCGGACGCGTCGCTGGATGGCGAAGGCGGAAAGGTAGGGCTTGCCCGGGGGGCGGGTCACTGACCAGCGGCGGTGGGGGTCAGTTCGGCCAACTCTTGGGTGATTTTTGCGGTGAGAGGGCCAGAGATTCTTAGATCGAGACCTTTTTGGAAGGAGTCTCGGGCATTTTGTTCTTCTTCGAGTTGGGCGAAGCAGAGACCGGCGTAGTAGTAGACGGCTTGGGAGGTAAGGGTATCGAGGCAGTTCGGGGTTTTGGCCAGCTGATCGACCAGTTTGCGAAAGTCATCGCGGGCGATGCTGCGGCGATTGAACATGGTTGGGAGGTGGTAGTTATTAATCGCGCGGATGAAACGGACATTGGGATCCTCGGGTCGAATGGTGACGGCCCGATCCATGCAGTCGCGACCCGCCATGAGGTAGCGTAGTTTGCCGGGGCCAATAAAGGCGTCCCGGCTGGCGAGAGTGTAGGCGCTGCCGAGATAGACAAGGAGGATGCCGTTATCGGGTTGTTCGGCGGTGAGCTCCTCTAACCAAGCGACCAGGCGTCGAGTGGCATTCTTGTTGCCCGATTCGGACAAGGAGTGCATTTCGTAAATCTGGTTGAGAAGAGGGTGCGAGTAGGTTTCGGAAACTGGGGCGGAAGCGATGGCCGAGTTGGCCACCGCTAGGGCCAATACGGAAAGAGTAGCGAAAATAGCTTTAATATTCGTCAAGAGCCTCTTGGACTACAGATAAGAAGAAGTTTCCGATTTTGCAAGTAGAATTACGGAATACCTACAACCTATTGGGCTCTAGCCTCTTGCTAGCACACAATAGGGTGGGTGTTAATCGCTCCGACGGCCGGCAAGAAGAGGAAGAAGGTGCCAGAGAAGATAAAGGAGGGAGGTGATGAAGGCGGCGACATAGGTCCAAGCGGCCGCTCGCAGGACATTGTCGACCGCTTTCGATTCGGTGCCTGGCTGAATGAATTTCATTTTGGGGAGGATTTGCAGGGCGCGGCGAGAGGCATCGAACTCAACCGGCAAGGTGACGAGATTAAAGAGCATGATGGTGCCCCAACCAGCGACCATGATCATGAGGTAGGTTTGGGATTGGAAACCCCCGAAGCCGGAGAAAAGTCCAAAGAGAGGGAGCCAGGTAACGATTTGGCTGGCGAAAGTGGTGGCACCGACCGCGGCCATGCGCCACTGGAGTGGGGCGTAGGCGATTTTGTGTTGGATGGCGTGGCCACACTCGTGCGCGGCGACGCCCAGAGCGGCGGCGGAGTGACCGTGATAGTTTTGGGTAGAAAGAACAAGGCGGCGATGCATGGGATCGTAGTGATCCCCGAGGAGACCATCCTGCTCCACGATCTCGACGTTACGGATTCCGGCGGCGTCGAGGATGCGAGAGGCGGCTTCCGCCCCGGTGAAGCCGGAGGAGGCGGGAACTTGGCTTCCTTTGGCGTAGGCGATTTTGACTTTGGCGGCTGCCCAAAGGGAGAGGGCCATCGTGCCGATAAAGGTGAGGAGGAAGAGACCGTTCATAGGATTCCTAATTTAAATCGTCCCCCGAGCCCACGCAAGGGGGGTGTACCCTTTTATTTACAGAACTTGGCGATCCGGCGAACACCTTCTTCGATCTGGTCGATGGAGGTGGCGTAGGAGACGCGAACGGTGGAGTCGAGTCCGAAGGCTTTGCCCGGGACGACCGCCACACGCTCTTTCTCGAGAAGTTTCTCGGAGAACTCGGTCGAGTTCAATCCTGTGCGGGAGATATCGACCAAGATGTAGAAGGCGCCTTGGGGCTTGACGAAGGAGAGCTTCGGGATGAGTCCCAAAAGATCGCAGAAGCGACGACGGCGTTTGTCGTACTCTTTGACCATCTCCTGGACGCACTCTTGGGGGCCGCGGTAGGCGGCCAGCGCGCCTTTCTGGGCGAAGGAGGTGGGATGAGAGGTGGAGTGGCTTTGAATCGATTCGATCGTCTTGGCCAAAATGACCGGGGCGGCCACGTAGCCGAGGCGCCATCCAGTCATGGCATACGGTTTGCTGAATCCGTTGACGGTCAGAGTTAAATTATAAAGGTCTTTGCTAAAGGATCCGATGGAGGAGTGTTTGGCATCATCATAGACGAGCTTCTCGTAGATTTCGTCCGACAAGATGAAAATTTCCTCTTCGAGGGCCACTTCGGCCAAAGCGGCGAGTTCGTTTTCGGAGTAGACCGAGCCGGTAGGATTACCGGGAGAGTTGATGATGACCATTTTCGTCATGGGGCTCATGTACTCGCGGAAAAGTTCGGGGGTTAATTTGTAACTATTTTCGGCTTTCGTCGGAACCATGACCGGTTCCCCGCCGGCGATGCGAACCATCTCGGGGTAGCTGAGCCAGTAAGGGGAGGGAATGAGGACTTCGTCTCCGGGATTGACCGTGGCGAGGATCGCGTTGAAACAGGCGTGTTTGGCGCCGCAGCTGACGATGATCTGGGAGGGTTCGTAGGAGAGATTGTTTTCGGCCTTCAATTTCTCGGAAATCGCGGCCCGAAGCTCAGGAATACCGGAGGAGGGAGTGTATTTGGTGAAGCCAGCATCGAGCGAGCCCATGGCGGCGGCTTTGATGTGTTCGGGTGTATCGAAATCGGGCTCGCCCGCACCGAAGCCGACGACATCGAGGCCTTCGGCCTTCATGCTTTTGGCGCGGGCATCAATCGCCAGGGTGGCTGATGGGGTGAGGAGTTGGGTGCGTTCAGCGGTATCGAGGGGCATAGTAGTTATTCCTTGGTTGGTTGGTCGTTGAGCTGAAAAAGGTATCGAAGACCTTCCGTGAAGTCGAGCAGTTTAGCGGGGGTGGGGAAATTTTTGATTTTTAATTTCGGATTTGAGGGCTGGTGGACGTGCGGTTCCGGAGCATCGCCCCTGCGCTGGGCTTCAGCCAAGTCGGCGAAGGGCTTCGCGGACGAGGTCACCCGAGGGCAGGGCGGAGTCGAGACCCTGGAGGGCCTTTTGGGCTTCGGCTGCTTTGTAGCCGAGGGCCAAGAGCGCCAGAAGAGCGTCCTGAGAGTGGCCGGCGAGGGCGGTCGGGGAACCTTTCGAGGGGGCACCGCCGGCGAGGGAGTCGAGGGCGGGAAGTTTGTCGCGAAGTTCGAGAACGATTCGTTCGGCTGTTTTTTTGCCAAGACCTTTGAGTTTGGCGAGCGTGGAGGTGTCGCCCGAGGCGACGGCGTCCCGGACGGTTTGCGGGGTGGTACCGGCGAGGATGGAGAGGGCAGTTTTGGGGCCAACCCCCGAGACATGATGCAGGAGGAGGCGAAAGAGATCTCGTTCCCCGGTGGAGAAGAAACCGTAGAGAGTATGGGCGTCCTCACGCACGACGAGGTGGGTGAGGAGACGGACTTTTTCTCCCGGTTTGGGAAGGTGATCGAAGGTGGTGACGGGGATGAGGAGTTCGTAGCCGATGCCTTGGCAGTTAATCACAGCGCGGGTGGGCCAAGCTTCAGCCAAGGTGCCTTCGAGAAAAGAGATCATCTTAAGAGATTGCCGGAACTATTCGGGAGGAAAAGGCTAGGCGGCGAAGGTGGGTCAGGCCCACGGCGAGGGCGTCGGCCTCATCCGGGGCGGGGTTGTGGCGCAGACCAAAGAGGGCACGGGTCATAAAGGCGACCTGCTCTTTTTTGGCGGCCCCTTTGCCGGTGGCGGATTTTTTGACGAGCTTGGGGGGATATTCGTGAATGGTGAGGCCGCCTCGAGCAGCGGCGAGGAGAGCGGCACCCCGGGCGGCGCCGAGGATGACGGCGGTGCGGGTGTTTTGGACATAGATGATCAGTTCGATGGCCAGGGCGGTGGGAGAGTGTTGGGAGATGATTTCGGCGAGGCGGTCGTGAATTTCGAGCAGGCAATCTTGGGATGGGCGAGAGGCGGGATTTTTAATCGTGCCGGAGGCAAGGACAGCGGGTTTTTCGGCCGTGCCCTCGAGAACGGCGTACCCGGTGGCACGAAGGGAGGGGTCGAGAGCGAGAATGCGCACGGGGAGAGCGTGCCAAATAGGGTTAGATTGTCGAGGGAAGGGAGTGGGGTTGGTTTGACCCGTAAAAAGTGAGCGGTTAGTATCGAATCATGAAGATGGTGTTACGACTCTTACTCCTCACCCTCCTTTTTTCGGGGTGGTCGATGGCCCAAACGAACGATCCGACGGCGGGCGGGGCGGTGAAGCCGGTGACCCCCAAGAAAAACCCTTTGGCGGATGCCCGTACCGTAAAATCGGGTGGATCGGAAAGTGGGAAGACGGAGGATAAGGAGAAGGTGGAAAGTGCGGTGGCGAATCCCGAGGAGGAGCAGGCGAGGAGTACGATTCGGCCGGAGGACAACAGCCCGGATGTGGGAATGTTTGTCGTGATGGCGAACAAGGGGTGGGACTCGGTCAATCCAGCCAGCCCGAACAAACCGGTGTATCAGCAGGTGATTCAGGAACGGGGGACGGCCCCGACCTATAGTAATAACATGATGGATTCTCCGGACGGCTCGAGTCGGCCGAATGATGGTTGGAAGTTGTTTGGCTGGACGTACTGATTCGAGCCCCTGGGGTGACCCTCCTTCACTCAGTCTCGGCAGGCTCGCTGAGCTTCGGAGGGTAAGGCCTCGGAATTTTCTGTTGGGTGAATAAAGATTCAGATTTTAGCGATTCCATCGGACGACCCCGACCCGGTCGGGGTCATTCCTACCCGATCATTCGACATCAAAAATATTCATAAGTATATAGTAGGAATGAAATTGTGCTTAAAAATGAACGAGAAAGTTAACCCCTTGACTTATTGGGTTCGGTGAGTAGGTTAATCATAAGAAAAAAAAACTATGAAATATACAAAAACCTTAATCGCATTGGCCTTTGCCGTAGCCTTGGGGGCAGAGGCGAGGGCGGCAGGTCCACTTGTTTATTTAGCTCAAACCAATTCGTTTATTGTTAATCCTGTCGCGCCCCTCAACTGGAATCAGTTTGATTCAAACCTCGGAACTCTTACTGGCATTACTTTCAATGTAAACGCTGGCATTTCAGGTTCATTCACCGTAACAAACCGTGATCCCGGCAGTTCATTATTTGTCACCGACTCCAACAGTAGATTAAGGCTGCGTTTCACGGGTACAGGCAGCCCCGGCGATATTTTTAACGAGTATATTGCTCCTATTCCCACTTCTCCCTTGAGCGACTCTACCGGAACCGTTGTGGGGGCGGACTCCTCTCAGGTATTTACCATTACTGCGGGTACACAGTACGCAGAACTTACAAGAGATTTTTTCCCCACCTCGCAAGCTTACTTTACCGGTCTCGGCACAATCAGTAGCGAGGTTCAGCAATTTCTTTTGATCACATCTACTGGGGAAGACTTCAATCTTAGCTCAACGAATACCAAGTCATCTGGTACGGCGGTCCTTACTTATATCTACCAAGTTCCCGAGCCTTCGGCCGCTTCGCTTTTGATTTTTGGTTTGGGTGGTTTGGTGGCCATGAGGTGCGTGAGGCGGAAGAGTTAGTTTAAGTTTTGAGATTAAGAAAAGCTCTGAGGTCTAAGCCTCATGAACTTTTTTCTTTGGTTAGTTCTTCTATCCGTGGCGGGGACGGGTTTTGCCCAGACCACGGTCCTGAACGGAACCAGCGGCAACGCGACGAGTAGCAGTAATTTTTCCACCGGAACCAGCGGGAACTCTTTTTTTGATGAATAGGATATCTTAGATGAGTTGAAGAATAACTCGAAAGGGCAATGGGTATTCGATCCGGTAGGGCTCAAAATGGTTCAAGTGGATGGGTTGACACGAGGTCGAGCCTTTTCGGTGAACGGGTTGCAGGCGTCTCTGGAGACCTTGCAAAATATGTATGGTCGGAAAGGATTCCGAGAGGTGCGAGTAACCTGGAAAATGGGGCCCTTGGAAAAAAAAGGAGATTGTCATGTCCATTTCGAGGTAACAGAGGGCGAAAAGTTTGTCGTGGATAGGATTGAAATTCAGGGAAACAGGTTCACAAAAGATGAGGTGATACGGCGGGAGATTCAATTAGCGCCCGAGGATGTCTTCGATACAGGTCGGGAGCGGTTAAGTAAAAAGAATCTGGAAGGGCTAAATCTCTTTTCCTCGATTGAAACTTACGCCATGGAGACAAGAGGATCGGAATCGGCAGAAACTAATTGTTAAAGTTCAAGAAAAGCCCAAGAACCTGACCTTTGGCTGTGGAGTTAGTTTCTTTTGGGCTGGCACTTCAGATCGGGAGATTCTTAGGCTGGTCCGCTACCCATTTATCTTCATATTCACTGGTCCCAAGGACTGGGAATCTTTGCTTGAGCCTTTTCGAGCTTGGATGGCGCAAATACAAAGGAAATTTCTCACCAAGAGGTCGGAAGAGATTTAGATTCAGATATCACCATGCTACGGCTTTGTATTGCATGAATCTTTGATTCTGGCTTTTGAAAAAGTCGAAATTTAAAAAAACAGATTCGTGGACCTTTCTTTTTTGGGCCTGCTTGATTTAGATGGCGCACTTCGAGCACAGACCGGTGAGTTGGAGGGAGTGGTGAATATCCTGAAAGCCGAGTTGGCGGGCTTTTTTTTCCAGTGGGGAGATGAGGCACTCGTCGAGGCAGACGGTGGAGCGGCACTTGCGGCAAATGATGTGGTGATGGTGGTGGCTCGACTCCTCGGGCAGGTAGAGGGTTTTGCCATCGAGGGTGATTCGTTGGGTGAGGCTGGCCTGGCTGAGAGAGTCGAGGATGCGGTAGACGGTGGCGCGGTCGCACACCTCTGACCCCACTTTGGCGTGGATCTGTTCGGGGGAGAGCGGAGAGGAGGCTTTTTCGAGGACTTGAAGGACCGCCCGACGGCCTGGAGTGGACTTGAGGCCCGACTCTTTCAAGGGGTTGGCGGCCTTGGCGTGGGAGTGACGCATGGTGGATGTAAAGTGGAGCGAAGCGGAGCATGATTCGAGGAAAATCAAGTCGGCGGGGTCCTAGTAAATGCAAAAAATCGCATTGACAAAGATTCTTGAATGCATATATTCGCACCATGAAAGGCATTCGGTATGCACAGAGCTCAGGCGGCTTCTCCCTGGTTGAGTTACTGGTCGGGGTGGTGATTGGTGGCTTGTTGGTTGGGTTGGCTGTGCCTGCAGTGCAGGGGGCGTTGGAAAGAGGAAAGCAATCCAAGGATCTGTCGAATTTATGTCAAATTGGGCAGGGGGTTCTTCTTTTTACGGGGGACAACAATGGATGTCTTCCCCCGTCGAGCTGCAAGGCAGAGACTCAAGACGAACTTGAGATGAGCTGGATATACTCCCTTCGGACCTATTTAGGGCAAAATTATGACGACCTTCGTCTCTCTCCGTCCGATCCGTTCCGAGAGACCCGAAGAAAGTTTAAAAATACTAGTTACCTCATCAATGACGAAGTAGATGAGGGAGGATCCCTTTGTCGCTCCCAACGAATTGAAAACTCTTCGCGACGAGTTCTCCTATTTCTGGCTTCGGATTCGAAGAATCCGCGCGGTCAAGAGGATCATATTCATGGGGCTTATTTACGTAGTTGGTCGCGTTTGTTGGGTGAAATTAAGCCCGATGCGTATCGCGGAAAAAAAGCAGATCGCACCGCTGGGTCATCCCCATATTTATTCACCGACGGACATGTGGAAATGATATCGGCAAATCGCATCAAGCAGTTAGCGGACGCTGGAACGAATATTGCCAAGCAAGCCTTTTAAACATCAGCCAAGGAGATCGGTGCATATGAAATACGAAAAAACAAACTCGATCCTATCCCTTTTGATTGGATTTCTATCCATGGCGCTTTGCCATCATGTGGGATGGGCAACCACAACGATTTTCAACGGGCACACCGATATTTTTGAAGCTGAGTACGAGCAAGACGGCACAAACACGCCCACGGTTCACCTTGGAGTTCATACGGATACGGGTCACTACGAGCCGGCGGATGTTCTTCTAGAGGTTGGCAATGCCGCCTATGGGAGCACCGCTGAATTTTCGCCAACGATCATATCCTTACTTGGGGCAAATGCTTGGATACTTCCGGTAGATTTGGAGCAGGCGGCTAATTTAGGCCTCATTGAGGCAGGTGTGGCCAAGGCTGGATTTCCCGATGCTGGACCGGTGACATTCACCATGGTGGCTGCAGGCGCAGCGAATCCTGGGAATTTTGCACTCTTTAATTCGACTGGTGCAACTCCAATTCGTCTTTCGGCAACTGGATCTGAAGTGGGGACCAGTGGTTTTTCTATCACGACAGGGCACATCCACTACAACTGGGGCTTCTCCGCTCCCGGAACTTACACATTCGACTTGAAGGCTAGTTACACTGACGCAGTTTTTGGTGCTTTAGAAAGTGCAGTCGAGACTTACACTTTTAACGTAATTCCGGAGCCAATCGGTGGGGCTCTTTTGCTGACTGCGTTTTCAGTGGGGCTCAGCCTTCGGAGGCGCTTTTTACGGTCTTAAGGTTTGTAGCGTAAAAGTCTCATCGCATTCCCGGTCAGGAGAAGGCAGGAGAATGCC
>Ga0247837_1003938_pt1 | contig 24746 bp, 27 predicted proteins | sample LaCtaG_2_FD_187115 | JGI IMG/M metagenome (GOLD analysis project Ga0247837, IMG submission 187115) | Freshwater microbial communities from meromictic Lake La Cruz, Castile-La Mancha, Spain - LaCruzMarch2015_14.5m | ecosystem: Environmental > Aquatic > Freshwater > Lake | place: Spain: Castile-La...
CGCAAAGAGCTAGGAAGAACGCTTAGATGTCTTGTACCAACTCAGTGTCTATATTATAACTATAAATAGCCATATGCTTGATGGCTTCCTTATAATTCCCTTCCTTGGACTGAGGGATACTGTCTAGTCCCTACGGCCTTGGAAATGTGTCTATAGACCTGTAGTTCGTATTGTAGTAATGGTGTGGGAAGTCCTGCTCTTAGTCCTCGTCAGGGGGGCTGAAAACTGCTCCAATATCTGCACCAACGTCAACAACATCTGCCAAATCGTCAACCAAACCAAGTTCTGCGACAGCAGTCTGATCATCTCCACCGGCTTCCGCATCATTGTGACGAACAGTACAGTTTACTGCGTACACGTCGACAATATCGGGGAGCCGAACTGCACTATCAGTCTGTCCTCTGAGAGCATCACGATTTCCTCCTCTGTACTGATGGCTTCGCTGATTAGTCTGACAGGGAAGGAAGTAGAGATATCTGCAGACTCCGTTTTGAACGCGAACGGGACTGGATATCACCTGGGACCTGGAAATGCCGGGGACACCAATAGCCCGAGCTACGGCGGCAGGGGAGGAGGCACCTGCGGTGAACTGACCAAGTACCTGACCTACGGAGACCAATATGACCCCAGGACCTTCTACGGCTCCGGCGGACATACGAAGTACTCCAACGGCGGAGGTCAGGTCCTTATCAATGCTGGGAACTTCACGTTTCGAGGGAATATCACTGCTTGTGGCAACCTGCCGCTGAACAACACCAACTTAGGCACGCCTGCTGCATATGGCCCTACAACTGCGGGAGGGACAGGAGGCACTGTCTATATCAATGTGACAGGAGTTGCGGATATGGAGAAAGGACTGATCCTAGCGAATGGAGGGAATGGGGGAGAGGAAGGGTACGGAGGGGGAGGGGGACGCATAGCTATCTACGGGGCTGCGATGGATAAGGTAAAGGCGAGGGCCAGTGGAGGAGCCGGAAGAAAAGGGCGCTGTCCTGTAGGCGGCGCGGGGACTATTTACCTAGGGAAAGAGGAAGTGCTGATCGTGGATAATAACATACAGCCAGGACGCAACCCCACTCCCGTCACTACTCGGCCTACCCTCTCACTGCGCATAGAAAACAGCGCCTTGGTCACTCCTGCTTTCAGCCACCAGTCCATGAACCTTAAAAGCCTCACTATTTCCAACTCCCGCCTCGAAGTCTCCCAAGTCGCAGGCTCAGGCGACTCCTTCGACAGCACCTTAATTCTCCTAGTCTCCGACATCGTCACACTCGCGAACCAAGGCACAATCGGCAGCACCGAGGGCGAGTCAATCAGCATTACCACGAAAAAGCTGCTTTCTGACTCGAGTTCCGGTATATACTTTGGCGCTTCTCTGAACATCACTGCTGATAGTGTGAATATGAAGGGCGATTTGGAGGGAAACAGCATCGTCACTGGCAAGTCGCAAATTATCATTGATGTGAAGGGGAACTTCTCGCTGCTAGCAGATGGGTCTTTGAAGGCTCGGAAAGTGGCAGTTTCAGCGAACTGGTTGGTAATTGAAGGGTTCATATCGGCTACGGAAAAGACCTGCACGGAGGACTTGACCTACTTCGCACGGAACCCTCCGTTCCACTACATCACAGGACAGCCAGGGCAGGAGTGCGCGGCCTCGAACTACTCCCTGCCTGTCCTGCTGTCCTCCAACTTCACCTGTCTCATTATCGCTCGCAAGAACCTCACAATTGAAGAAAACTCAAAAGTACTGGGCGCGAGAGTGGGGATTTTCGGCGTGTCCGCCAGCATCAAGGGCGTCATCAGCTCTAGTAGTCTGGGCTGCACCAGTGACACTGGTCCCGGCCAAGGCCACGCTACTGAAAAGATGTGCTCCGGGTCAGGCGCAGGGTACGGAGGTCTAGGCGGCTCCGGCAAAGGCAACTCTGCCAGTACTCAGGCCACCTGCAAAGCCACCATCACTCAAGGCAAAAGCTACAGTGACGAGCAAAGTCCTTGGTTCGAGGGGTCGGGCGGAGGGTCTGCAGCAGGGGTCGGCGGTCCAGGCGGCGGCTTTATTGACGTGGAAATGCTAAATGACCTTTTCCTCACAGGCTTCATTGTATCTGACGGAGGAGACGCGCCCCGACATCCTTCCGACCTGATCCTCGGGTCTGGAGGCGGGTCTGGAGGGAGCATCTTCATATCAACGAAGAACATAGCGGGGTCCGGCGCAAGGATCAAAGCCAACGGAGGCAGAGGCTCAGTGATGGGTGGCGGCGGCTCTGGAGGCCGCATAGTCTTCGCCTGGTTCGGAGAAGTGACTTCCGGAGTCGCGCACAACACTGCCAACTTCTCCACTTACTGGAGCAAACAAGACGTAGTGGTGCTGGGAGGAGACCCAGGCAAGCCGACAGCCACTTCGGATGGACAGGGGGAGCGGGGCAGCAGAGTGGCCCGCAGCTGTGCTCCTGGCTCCTATGAGTTCAACTGTAAGGTCTGTGATATTGGGCAGTTCACACTGGGCACGCAGTTCCAGGCTTCGTGTAATCGCTGCAGAAACGGGCCGCCCACGGCAGTGTACACCCAAAAGGGAGTGGCTACTAGTGAGTGTCCCTACAACTGCCCGGCTGACTACTCGCCTTCTGTGGTAAATCCGCAGTGCAAATCCCCAGTCGAGGAGTTCTTCGACGTGTTCGGAGGACTAGCAGGCGCTCTGGTGTTCTTTATCGTCATTTTAGTGCTGATAGCGCTGCTGCCTTTAGGCGTTTTCATGCTTTATCAGAAATACCGCACTCGCTCCCTGCTCCAACAGTCGCTTTTAACTCCAAACGACCACATCGAACGGAAAATGCCCGCTAAAAAGACCGAAAACCCAGTTCTGAACAAGGAAGATTTGCCTTTCCACGAGCGACGCATCTTCCTTCTAGGCGAAAACTCCTACTATAAGCCCTGGAGTCTGCCCAAAGCTCCGCCCCTGGAGATCGAAGACGCTGTGGTGCTGGAGGACTTCTCAGCCTTCGCGACCAGCATTAACAACCTGACCAGGTGGTTCCCTTGGCAGCATGCACTGTGCTTGGCGCTGTTGTGGATTTACCACCCCTTCGGCTTGTATGTCACTAATGTGCTGAGGAAAAGGAAGTATTGGAATGTTAGAGTATTCATCATGACGTACAACGAAACCATCTGGAGGAAAATCGAAGACCGACAGCTCTCCAACTCCCTTCGCTTTTCCTGCAGCGACGACTTCACCTTGGCCTATTTGGACATAACGAGCTTCGGAAAGACCATTGCGCAGTGGGACGAACGGCCGAACTTGCCTCTGACCATGCTGTGTGCGGGAGACGGCAGCTTCTGGAATCCTTACCACTTGGATACGAAGGACTTGATGATTCAGCTGCTGGCCTGGAGCATGGAGCAAGATGCACTGGAGGAGTACCAGGTGTTTCTGCATCTCTTTAACATGTACTTGAAGACAGTGGTGCTGGATGCACCTGTCCCCAACAAGAAGCAAAGCGAAATCCTGGCTCTGCAGCAGCTAGTGGCCAAGTACAACTCGGAGCTGTTCCACACCAACGACTACCACGTCACTTTGGCGCTCTTCCAGGCACCCATGGTCATTGAAAAGGGCAAGTACGTGCAAGTCCAGTGGTCTGGAGAACTCAACTCCAAGGTAATTGCTAGCTACTCCCTGGACCCTATCAATGTAAACAATGCCTTTCTCTACTCCTTCAAGCTCGGACTCATCTTCACCAAGTACTTCCGCAGTCCTGACTCCCGCGACCATAGTCTAGACATCGACCCCCGAGCCCGCTCTATGCTCTACTTCGAGCCCAACAGCATATCCATCGCCCAAGAATCCTCTCTCTTCCCCATAAATCTCCACTTCGTCGAGGACCCGAGCGACTCCGCGCCTTTCTCAGAGTGGTCCCTGCGAAACCTACTACTAGTGCCTGCAGGGTGGAACCAGTACGCCGTGATGGTTTGCCTGCTGCTGTCCATCTTCATCGACATTGTAAGTACCAAGCAGAGTGTAGCTCTGCTTACTCTAATGGACTCCACGCTCGAGCAAAGCCCGCTCAAATACGCTATTTTCTTCGGTGTACTGCCTGCTGCAAATGCACTAACACCTGTACTAAGCATTGTACTGACTACTTAGTTGATGCTGATTTTCCCCAACTTGATTTCTCTCTACATCAGCTTTCAACTGGCGTCCTGTCTCAGTGCGTTTCCGAACTTCGCGTTCTTCATATCGCAGAGGCCGAGTTGGTTCAAGGGCATGCTGCTGGTGGTGCAGATGGCTGCGAAGGTGTGTTCCTTGCGACTAGCAGCCATGCACAAGGCCAATATTGAGGCGATTTCCTTCTTCGAGGTGAGAACTAGGCAGAAAAGGTCCAAGCGGGCGATCACACCTAGGCTTAGTAAGAGTTAAAAGCATACCAATGGCTTTGAACACCAAATGCACACTTCTCTAAACGGCAAATCTGCATTGTGTCTATCGGGAGCACTGCAATAACACCTTCCAAACCATAGGATATGCAGTTCTATATAATAGTAAATGGGAAACAGTCAGCCACACATCGACCCCAAAGAGCAGCTACGCCAGAGCAAGCGCCAAATCAACCGCAGCATTCGCTCAATCGACAGTGAGCGGGGAAAACTCGAAAACCAACAAAAGAAAGTAATCGTAGAAATAAAGAAACTGGCCAAGCAAGGCCAACTGTCCGCTGCCAAGGTACTAGCGAGGGACCTAGTCCGCATGCGCAATCAAGTCACCAAGATGTGTGCAATGCGCAGTCAATTGCAGTAGGTGGAAATGCAGATGCAGATGATGAAGTCGACTGCGCTGCTGGGGCAGTCGTTGGAGGGAGTTTCGAAGGCGATGGGAGCCATGAACAAGACCATCAACCTGCCCGCCCTCAATGCCACTATGCGAGAGTTTCTCCAAGAAAACCAGCGCATGGACCTGATTAACGAAATGGTGGGTGATGCTGTTGATATGGCAGTGGACAGTGAAGACATCGACACAGAAAGTGATGACGTAGTGAACCAGGTCCTTTCGGAAATAGGAGTGGATATAGCAGGTCTGGATGTGGGTGCAGCTCGCCTACCTCAGCAAGAAGAAAGCAAAAGTGAAGTTTCCTCCCTGGATGCCAGATTCAAGCAGTTGGGCTAGTTAGCGCTCCAGTCAATAAGACTCAAGTGGTGGTCTATGTCTGCAGAGAATGGAGTTATACTAACTGAAAAAGCATATTGTTCAGTTTCATCTACAATTCCCCCTAACACGCAGTCTACGGCCATACATCTATTATAGGACTAGCATTGCTTCTTCGGCTTCTTCGGAATCACATAGGCGCCATCCGCACAGGGACTAGCAGGCACATTGGGACTAGCAGGCAGGTCTCGCAGCGATAGTTCAGTCCCCGCGATTTCCCTAGTCTGCAGGACTTTGGCAATGCCAGGGCTTTCCTCAGTCTCTGCTGCAGGCTCTGTGGGGCTCTCCACCAGTGCACTAGTTTCCTCCTGCACCTTAGTGGGCGGCGACGCAGACACTGATTTCGTCTCTTCTGCAGGTTTCGGTAGTGCTGACGGCTTGCTTTCCTCCTCTATTTCCTCGTGGTCAGTGTTGCTTTTGGCCTGGGAACGGGTATATGGCTTGGAACTTGCTTCTTGCACCAGGACTCCGCGCGATTCCGTCACTTTGCGCTTCTTTTTGGCCTGCGCAGTCTGTTCTTTCGCTCGATCTCGCTTGGGAGTGGCGATTTTCTCATCTTCAGAGGAGGAGACCCCCGGCAGAACAGTGGAGTTCAGGTCGAAATAGATATAACTAGGCGCACCCCTGTACGGAGACACATAGGCGCCTGCAGTTTCCCTCCTCTGTCCCAAGTTATAGTGCAAATTGAGAGCCGGGTCATAGCAGTCCCCAGCATCCCCCATACACTTCCGCTCCACCCGGCTCATCAGTCTGCGGAAAGCCTCTTGAGGGAACATTTCGCAGGCAGAGGGAATAACATGTGGGTGCTTCGTAGTGGCACACAGGACGCAGTAGGCAGCTGAGCACTCGTTGCAGGCGGCATAGGCGTACAGCACTTCCTGTTTGCACTTTTCACAGCGGCGGACTTGGTGGCCTGGGAACACTCCGCTGCTTTTCAGCCCGCTGAGAGTCAGTTCGTTGGCTTCGGTTTCGAACTTCGCCTGCAGCTTGCCTGCGAGGAAGCGGACTAGTTCGGTAGGCAAACGACTCATTTCCCGGTTCAACAGGTCCATTGCCAGAGTGTGTACTTGGACTAGACTCTCGAACTGCATTTGTCTGTTCAGCGTGTCCCGCTCAAATGCCACTGCGAACTGACGAATGGTCTTGCCCCCAAAGTTCCAAGCACTATTGATAGTGGCTGAAAGGCTTTTGACCCAATGGAGAGTCGCAGGGCCCACGTAGACCAGGTCGTCAGGGAGCTGCAAGCCGTAGTAGGCCTTGTACCCCTGCATCATTAGGTAGTTTTCGTCCGGCCACCACAGTGTTTCCGACTTCAACGGGTCGAACTTCTGCCTGCGCATGATGTCTTCGCGGAACTGCAGGTTGAACTCGGGACACAGCGACCACCACTGGCAAACGCCGGGGCCGTGGTTGATGTTGACTGCTGTGAAGCTGAGGTTTTCCTGGTGCGCGCCAGTCCAGCAGCCAGTCGTCTTGAGGTAGATTTGGGGCAAAGTCATGCCGTTGACGTGGAGACGGATGTAGCTCAGGCAGTCGTCCGGCCCTCCGAAGGACAAGCTAGCAGGCATTTTCGCTTGCAATTCGTCGATTTGCCGCTGCCATTCGCCTATGTCAATATTCACCCCGAAGGCCACAGGACCAGTCCCAGGCCCGCTTTCCATATCTTTGCGCATCTTGGCAATGTAGTCCTTCACCGTCATTATGAGTTTTTCCCCAGACCGCAGCTTGATGGACTCACTGTCCGGAGCCCTGTCTTGGATCAGTACGTCGAAGGTGAAGTCTGCACTGTGTCTTTCCAGGTAGTCCATGGTGAAGGGCGTGTGGTCGAATTGCCATATTTTGCTGACAAACCCTCGCAGAATGGCGACGTCCTCGTTGAAGACTTCTTCCCAGAAGGCAGGCGTGAGCTGGCCTGAGGCGGGCGGAGTGAAGACACGGATAGGGTGCATGGTGGAGGGACGGAGTTGCGGCAGACAGACACTGTAGGGGTTTCCACTCCTGTATCTCTGTGTGAACTCAATACATTTGAGCACTGGAAACAGGTACGTCTCATAGTCCTTCCTCGGCTCTCGCTCTGAGACCTTGGCTTCTCCCCAGCCGTCCCGGCCTGTGACTTCCAACCACCCTCCCAACTCATTGACTCGTTTGCCCAGGGCTCTCAGATACTCCTGTAAGGCTCTCAACTCCTCCAGTCTCTGCTCCAGTCCGGGGATGTTCGTGTCTCTGAGGAAGTCCAGCCAGTTGGACTCGCTCTCCAGGATGGAGTCAGGCAGAAGGCCGGGACAGGAGGGCTGTGGGAGGTTGCGAGGAGGGGAGGCGGCTCGGGAGGAGGAGCGGGAGGTCTTGCGGGAGGGAGTGGACCTCGGCATGTTAATATTACAGGTTCAGGGACTTGGCGCGTTGGAAAGGGAGAGGTTAAAGCACTGATACTCAACTTACGGCTATAAAGGAAGGGTGCACTGCAGCAGTGTTCCTCAGTCCTATTAGAGCTGCGTCCCTATTACCTTCTCCTAATTCCTGTCTGGAATGGACTCCACAAGGCCTCGACTCAGAGTGGACTGCTTCATCACTCTCACTACACCGGCTAAACTGGAAGCCACGCCCAGGGCCTCTCTGCAGCCAGCCCAGACCTGTATTCGTCTACTGCGCTGCAGCAGGTTCCTTTCCTTGAGACATCAGGAACTGATGAGGAGGAAATCCTGCGTAAGAGGGGGAGGCAGGGAACTGGGCAGGTCTAGCGTCGTTCCTTCGGTATTTCCCGTCCCTCGCAAACACACACTTCGCCTGCCCAACGCAGTGCTCAATTTGAACTTCGAGGCGGAACTTGGTCTCCGCAGTACGCTGCCTTCCCCATCTAGCCACAGGTGTATTAGCAGTGCTGTGATTAGAGGCAGAGCCAAGACTACCGATATAATGCGGACGGAGAGTAGGTCGAAGCATGGTCTACTGCATGAGTGCAAAGGCAGAGGAACTGTGCTCCTTTCTAGCTAAATTCTGCTATATTTAAGGTCGGAAAAGCGTGTTTTCATAGTGGCTGTCCTGCGTTAGGGTGATGATGGCAGGCGAAGTCACTATTTCAGTAATGGCCTGCTCTAGTATCAGACTCATAGTAGAGTCTCTGCAACAGACGGCCCTTCTAATACTACAACCTTCCCAATATAGTTCCACTGAACTGCACTTCAACAGCGTGACTTCCCTATTGCAGTGCATCAGGAATATAAACAGTCTCGATATGGGCTGCTGCCATGCCAGAGACAAGCACCTCGACGACGGCTACCGCCACTCCTTCAAAGACTCAAGCCCTGTGTGCACAGACCCTCAACTAGCCGGGTTGGAGACATACGCTATGGAACTGCTGGGCACACAGGAAGGCTGGCGTGTGGATTTCGACCAAAGTCCCTTGCTGATCCGGCACCTGAATGTACGTAACCCTACAGTAGGCGTCTAAGTTCCATACGGAAGTGAGAGTGACGTGCTGCTGTATTGAGTTTGGCAGGGTTGTGGACCCGCAGATACTGCTGGATGCGATGGAGACGGAGAGCATACGGATGCAGTGGGACACTAAGGTGAAGAAACTGAGGGTGGAAGTGGCTTCTGACGGCTCTCGCACCGTTCACACCCGCTTTTCTCAACTCTTCATCACTCGAGACTTGCTCGAAAGACGCATAACGAAGGTTTATCCAGAGGAAATCAGGGTTATTTACTACACGCCCAGTGACATAGAGTCAACAGACACCCACGCACATACTTACTTCGGCCTGCACCGCTACATAGCCTCTCCCACTGGCACTAAGGTCGTACTCTTCTCACAAACTGACTATCGCCTCCCCGACTTTATTCGCAAAACTATGCACTTCGTCAAGGGAGAAGCTGGCAAGTGGCTGCAGGCCTACTACCAGCAGACCTTAGACCTAATAGCGGCTTCTTAACTAGTGAAATTGGAGCAATGTACTGCAGTTCTGGACGAATGGTAGGCAAATATACTCTAGGTACAACTAGCCTAGAGAGACGTAGTGCCTGCGTCAGTAGCTGAATGAGGTTAGAACTGCCGTCTATCTCTCCAATGCTGATATTCCTCGTAGAGATCTCTGAGTGCCTCTACACTTCCTGCAGACCTCTCAATTGGCACAACGCCAACAATACCAAATCCTTCTAACAGCCTAGGCTATTATGGACGTACTGCCAGCTCCTGTACCTCTCATCTCCCCTGGCAAGTACCTGGACTGCCCCGAGCCTCGCTGGCGCCTGCGTCCTCCTATCCAGCTGCACGGCAGTTGTGACTCCAGGACTGTACTGCGGCCTTTGGACATGCCCTTTCCGCCTGCTTCCCGACTGGTATTCAAAGCTTGGATGCCTGACACACTCCCAGCTCTGCAGGAGTACTCCAAGTTCCTGCTAGGACAAGGCGCTTTCCAGCCACAGTGGCTAGTCGGCTGCTACCCACAGCCCAGCTTTCTCGCTCATTCCCTGCGTCCAGAGTGCATCCTGCGCTTCGACTCTCACTTCGAAAGCGGCAACTTGAACCGTGCCTATGCACTTAGCAACCATGAGTACGACCTGTATGTCTCCCCAGACACTAACACTCGAGGCCACACACAGTGGTTTTACTTCTCAGTCTCTCACACTCGCCCCGCCACTGTCACATTCAATATTGTCAATTTGTCGAAGGGACATTCACTGCTGGCATATGGCCTTAGGCCTGTGTGTAGAGTGGGAAGTGGACCCTGGGTGAAGGTCAGTGGGGAGGTGAGTTTCTACAGGAATGGGTACGAACGGACCTATTGGAGCAAGTCGGTGTCTGTGGAGGAGGCTGGGGAGTCGGAAGCTAGGAAGGGCTGGTACTACACTCTGTCCTTTACACACACCTTCGAACGGAGCAGTGAAGCAGTGGCCTTCGCCTTCTCAACTCCCTACCCACTCACTCGCTTGATGGAGTTCCTGGACTCTCTGCCCAGCGACTTAGCAGTGATTCGTAAGGAAACACTGTGCACGAGCTCTCTCGGCCTCGACTTGCCTCTAGTGACCCTCACAGCCCCCAAATCTCAGGGCCGTCCCCTCAAACTCCGCCCTGCAATAGTCTTTTCAGCCCGTGTCCACCCCGGAGAAACGCCCAGTTCCTTCCTTCTCGAGGAACTAATGCGGTTTCTCTGCAATGACACCGAGGTTTCCAGGCAGCTTTTAGGCCTCTATGTATTCCACTTCATCCCTATGTTGAATCCGGACGGAGTGCTGCTGGGTAACTATCGGAGTTGTGTGGAGGGCGTGGATTTGAACCGTCGCTGGCAAAGTTCCAACTTGGAGCCTATTCGTTCCCTGCGAATTCATATTCAAAAGGTACTGGGTGAGAGGAAAATCGCACTGTTTTGCGATTTGCACGCTCATGCGAAGAAAAATGATGCGTTTATATACGGCTGCAATACTGCGTGTGACGGCGGATTCACTACTTGGACGAAAGTGAGGCTTTTTCCAAGGATTTTAGCGCGTTTATCGCCTTATTTTAACTACGAAGCGTGTAAATTTAGGGTGCAAAAGGGGAAAATAGGCACTGGAAGAGTGGTGATTTGGAAGGACTTCGGGGTGACCAATAGCTTCACTCTGGAAACCTCCTTTCACGCTTATAGGAAAGGAGTGGACTTGTGCGAGTTTGAGGAGCGGGACTTCGCTGTATTCGCTGCCAACGTGTTGGAAAGCCTGGCCAAGTACTCAGAACTGCTCGAACAGTTCGAACAGGAAGTCAGCCTGAACGGCGGCTGGCTGAAGCCAGGCAAGCTGAAAGAGCTGACCGGCATCCCAGCACAGCAACTAGCTCTAATGGAGCAGGAAGAACAACTCCGCAAAGAGCGCTTTCGACAAGCCCGACTTACCAGTATGCAGCCAGTAGTCCCTCCGACCAGTGCTCTGCGCAGCTCTTCTGCAAGGACCAAACGGTCTCTGAAGCCTGCAGAAGACCCGGTGGGAGTGCAGGGAAAGGGAAGGAAGCTGAGAGGCAAGCAGCAGGGCTGGAGGGACTACTTCACAGAGGAAGAGGTGTGCACGGTGCTGAAGCAGTTCAAGGAGGGTAGGGACTTTGAGGAGTCGGAGTCGTCGGGGTCGGACTCGCAGCCGTCAGAGGGGAATTTCAGTGGAGATGAAGAGAAAGTGCAGGTGGATACTGTGGAAGTGGAGGAAAAAGCACTATTAGAGGAAGAAAAAGCAGTCTTCGAAGAAGAGGAATCTGCCCCTCCACCCCTCCCCTCCACTCCCTCTCCACTCCTCCCCTCCACTCCCTCTCCACCCCTCCAGTCCGTAGTACTACCGACTCTCCCTCTACCTCCCCCAGACCCTCCCAAGCCTACCAAAGTACTGTCCCTTCCTCCCCCGCCCGTAAAACTGTCTGCTACTCAGCCTCTGCTGGAGAGTGTATATGTCCGTCACTCAGTCTACCCTGTGTCTGACATCTCCACTATACTTCGAAGCACTCACCGTGGAAATGCGTCTTTCGACTATTCCGACTTCCGCAGGCCGAGGATACATAGAGAAGTCCGAAGAGCGAAAAGAAGCAGTTCTCCAGTGTTTCTGATAGAGAGCTATACAGCCAAAAGGGAGCCACAGGCGAGGACGATAAAGACGCTGGCGAGCACGCAACGACTTGGAGCGGGGAGTGGGTGGACTGCCAATGCTTCCAAGCACGGACTTGCTGCTACGACTAGAAGTACAGCTGCACGAGTGAGCAAACGGCAACTGGAAACCAGGTGGGGAAGAACTAACTTGTAAGGGTCTAATCCCCTGCCTGTAGGCTGTTATCAATGCAGGTGAGCAGTGTGCAGGCTAGGAACCCCGGCCAACTCCTTGCCTGCGTCAAGTACCCACAGGCCTGTGTCTCCAGTCCCTTAGTCAGCAGTACTCCTGGCACAGCTCTGTACTCCTCCGCTCTTATCAGCTCCACACTCAGTCCACTTGCCTTCATTGTTAGGAACAAGGACTCACCACACAGCTCCACACGCCAGCCCAGCACCTGCTCTACATCCAACCGCAGCTGAAAGACCAGGTGTCGGGCCTGAGCGAGCTTTGCTTGGAGTTCCTGGATGCGGCCGAGTGCAGCGGCGAGTGTTTCTTCTATGCCTGTTTTGTTGCGCAGACAGATGTACTTGCGGTGGAGCTGAGTGAAGTCGAGCTGGACTCCGGTGAGTGCGGCTTTGGAGTTGTCTAAAGGACAGTGTGGGACTGAGGGCAGGACACTGATGGGTTCAGTTCTGCGCACAGAAAGCTGCTTGGCATGCGGCCACTTCAGCTCTTCTTCCAACTCCGCCACTCTCAGTTGCAGCGCTGCAGTCTTGGCCTGTGTGGTGTAGAGGTCCCTTTGCAGTTCCTCATTGGTGCTAATAGCCCTGCGCACCTCTTCCTCCAGTCCCACAGGACACGTGCCCTGTCCCATCACTTGTCTTTCCAGCCTCGCTAGTGACTCCAGCAGTCCCGTAATTTGGCTTTCCTTGGTTCTGAGCTGGGCGGTGAGGCGGAACACTTCTTCATGTTGGCGTTTCAGCTCAGTTGCACTTGCTGTAGCTTGTTCCTGGTTAGCCTGGAGCAGTGCTTCTAGGGCTGCATTGCTGGCGGTGAGGGAGGCAATTGTGTGCTGGGATTGGCGGAAAAGGAGGGGGTTGGGAGCGGGAGTGGAGGGGGGAGCTGTAGGTAGTGCAGGAGAGGCAGATTGTAGTGTGTCGAGACGCCGTTGCAACTCTGCGATACGGCGGATGTAGACCAATACCGCCTCTGTTTCCTTCACTATAGCAGGCGCGGCCATATATCTAGCTAAGGTCTCTTCACCTCGATAGTTCCAATACTCTGCAAAGTTGTCTCAGCAGCTGCCATTAAGACGCTGAGAACGCACGAGGGTAAAGGTCCTGGCGGCTTCATAGCAGCGGGAAGTATGCAGATACTCAGGCACATGAGTGACTTTGAAGTCCTTCCAGAGCAGCCGACCTCCCACTTCCTGCCTTTTCTGCAGCACAGGCTCAGGCAACAGCCCTGCCCTTCGCTTGTCCGCCCTGCTTTCCAGCACTTCCTCGTCCTCGAGGTCTGGAATCAGCACGTAACTGCCGTCCGCCCGGAACTCCACAGTGTCCGCCACCTCTTCCTTGGCCTTCCTCACGACTTCTTCCATGTACTTGTCCGCAGTCACAGTCAGCACCATCAGCCCGCAAATCGGACAGTGCCATCTATTGGACTTCGCCTTCTCCTGCAAAAGCACGAACGCCCTCAAGTCAAAGCACTGTATGTGCATGCAGTTGAGTCCTCTGACAGGCGTGTCCGGCAGCAAGCGAGACAAGGGACAGCGGAGACTGGCTTTGCACACTCTGGCTTCCACCTCGTCTCCTCCCCGGGTTCTGCGACTGATGAAAGCCTTGCCTTCCTCTGCGCTGAGACTGTGCTTGGCCATGGACTTGCACACTGTGTCTGGAGACACTACGTCCACTAGGAAAATGGCGAACACGTACTGGTCCTCGTCCAGTTGCCGCATCACCATGGCTTGATTGGACCCCACTGATAAGGCTGTGATGGTCAGAGCGGTGTCTTTCCGCTTGCGGGAACTGCTGGCGGAGGGAGCAGTGAAGGTGAACAGAGATTTCCCGTTTAACAGTACAGTGCACTCAGGCGGCCAATGGTACGTGCACCCTTCTTCGTCTAGGCGAATACAGCGGAACTGGATAAGACGCCTGCGTCCTGGCTCTTGCATCCTTCTGTGCTGTTCAGAGGTGTACTGGAATTGCTGGTGCTGCACGCCGCTGCCCAGACTGGAGGTCAGCTTCGGCGACAACAGCACTTCCACGACCTGTTCAAACGGCTCCATGAAGCGAAGTTGGCACATTGGACATTCGAATTCAGCCATAATGACGGCTTTGCCCATACAAGACCGGTGCTGGGCGACCCCACATTTCGAGCAAGTTATCCGCTGAGTCTGTACTTCCGTCCCACAAATACACCCCTTGGCTTCCAGTCTCGTCCCACTCTGACTCCCAGGCAGCGGCAACTTCAATATCTTCAGTAAAGTCAGTAGCGAGCTGCTGCCCATCACTTCGTTGATGCGCTGTTTGCCTTCGTCGGAACGCAGGTAGGAAATTACTCGAGAGCGCAGTTCGTCACGACGGCCGGCTTGCTTGATGCCCAGTTCTTTGCACAGGTCGCGCCACTGAGTGCCGGAAATACCTTGCAGTTGCAGGTTGCAGTGGTATGTTGGGTCCATGTTTATAGGCTAGAGAGCCACCCTTGCAACACTCCTGTCTATCTGCCCTCTTGAGTGATCGGAGACTCGAGGAGACGTCCATTTTCACCAATCAGGAATGCAATCAGAACTTCAGAAAAAGCCTTTCTAGTGCGCCTAGACGCCTAACCCTTCCATGTCAATATGCAAATCGAAGGCCTGCCTCTCTCTCCCAAGTCCCAGCCTGACAGCCGTCCACTCCTCAGGCTGAACCCGCGGTACCGCTTGTCTCTGTCTCGTCCCCTGCCTTTATACCGCCAGTCCGACAGAGAAGTACTAACGAAGATTAGGGCAGTGTTGGGAGTCAAGGAGCCTGCGAGGCCGGGCACTGCCAAAGCAGGCACTCCGAAGAAAAGGGTGTCTGTGGGACGTATGTCTCAGTGGGTCCCTGCCGGCCGCCAAACTCGCCATCCCAGTCTCAGTCTGCGCACTGGCGACTCGACTCGGAAGTCCCCAGGCCCTCTGGAGTTCCACTCTCGCCACCTGGTTTTCTACCACCCGCTCAAGAGCAAAGACCGCGGCACTAGTCCTGGCTAAGGCTATTTAGGCCTGCTAGAAACGGGAGTGGCGTGACTGTTCGGAGTCTCATCTGCAGGGTGAGGAGTGAGGCCAGGCAGAGCTGTGCCTACCTTGGCTGCTTGTTGGCAGGCAGCTTGGAGCTTACTGGCTTGCAGTTCTGCTTCAGTGAGTAGGGTTTGGGAGGAGTTGTGCAGGCGAGTGGTGGCTCTGGTAACTTTGGCGGGCAGGTCACTGCCCTTGGCGAGGCCGCGACTGGCTGCTTCTAGCTGCTTTAGCTGGGTAGAGAGGAGGCTTTGTCGGGCTTCTATGCTGGATATCAGCTTCGCTGCGGTCTTCATACCAGCTTCGAGGCGGTAGTCGAATTCACCCTTGTTCAAGGTCAAAAGAGCGGGCTTTTCGGGCGCTAGCGCCTGCTGGTAAGTCTGTGCGAAGGCAGTTCCTCTGCTTTCTGTATCAGTGGTGAAGCCTGCAAGGGCTGCTGCAGCCTCCCTCAGTGCCTCTTCACTCTGACTAGTGGCGGCTTCCAGTGTCTGTAACTCCCCCCGGACTGGGTCCTCCTCACTACCAGCCTGCCTTAGAGTGAGCAGACTCAGCTTGAGGAGGGCCAGTTCGAGACCGAAGTCCAGCTCACTCAGTTTGCCTCTCACCTCGATTTCCCCCTTCGCCTCCTTCATTGCCTTCTCCACGGTTCGATTCAACTCATCAATTAGCCGATTTTTCGCCTTTTTCACTGTTTTTTCGATAACTTGCGACTCTACGAGAGCTTCTGAGAGGGTTTCCCGGGTGCGTTCCTCGCGACTGAGCATGTCTTTGACGTGCACTAGTACATTCGCTGCTTCCGTGGTCACCGACACTTGGAAGTCTGTGAGGAGGAACTCGAATTCTGATTTCGCCCTTCGAATGCGGCCTGCACAGTCTTTGATGTGCTGGAGATAGGCCTCTTTAGTTGCTATTTCGCCAGATTTGAGCAGCATCTGCTCATCCAAGCCCTGCACCTGGCTCTCCGCCTCCACAGCCGCCAGTTTCCCCAACTGCTCCCTGAAGTTGACAGCCAAGGCCTCCTCCGACACAGGCGTTTGCAGCGTCACCGCCTCTACTTCCTGACTGCCCTGGGCCACTGTCTGCTCCACAGCTGCCAGTCTCCTGCCTAGCGCCCCTATTTCCGCCTCTGCCGATGTGAATTCAGCAGTGCGCTGGGACAGCCCGGTGAGGACTTGCAGACGTTCCTGCTCCTGGGCCAGACTGGGTGGGACTTACCTGCGGACAGCGGTTTCCAGCAGGTCGAGACGGTCGAAGGGCAGAGGGACGGAGGGCTGGGAGGGGTTGCGGGAGTGCTTGGCTTTCTTGGGCTTGAAAGCGAAGCTCATTGTTATTAGCACTAGGAAGAGCCTCGTTCGAAGGAAAGACGGCCCAGGAGTACTTGGGACTTTCGAGCTTCCATGCTGCGCACTTCCCTCGGCCGCTCCTCCATCATTTCCTCGTCTCCACTCTGCCTACCCTGCATCTTCCGCACTCTCCACCTCCCAAAGGCCTGCAAAGTGACTCTCACCTCCCTCAGCTTCAGTAAGGACAGCATCACTCTCGCCTTACTGGCCTGCAAGGCTGAGTGACTGGTAGTCAGGGAGTCTCTCAGCTCTTCCAGTCCTTCGGAGGCGTGGCGGGACCATCTGCTTTCCTCGTCCAGTGTCTGTCTAATCTGCGAAATGGACTGCAGGAAGTCCTCTTCAGACTCCCGGTTGCGCCGAGAGAAGCTGGACTGCTCGGATAAGCCAGGACTCGGCTGAACTCTGCTGGGGAAAGCTGCGGAACTCAGGTCCTCCACTGAGACTTCTACCTGAGTTTCCGCTTCTTTTAGCTCTTCGATGCGGGCACTTGCCTCTGCTTGGGTACTGTCGAGCTGCTGGTCTAGACTGGCTGCCCTGGCCTTAATATCCAATAGGACTTTACCCAGAATGATAACTTGTTCGTAGAGGAAACTCGGCTTGCTCACTTGAGCGAACTTCGCCACTTCCTCATCCACCAGTACAGCTTCTCTCAGCGTGGGGCCTTTAGACGCCTGCATTTCCCTCAGTTCCTGCTCTATGTTCCTCGATGGAGTCAGGACCTCTTTCGAAAGACGGCTTTTGCTCTGGGTGATGTGGGTTTCCACCTGCACAAGAGCACGCACTGCGGCTCTCAAAGCCACACCGGCAGTGTCCAGTTTGAGTCGAATCCTCCCCACGTCCTTCCTGGCTTTGCCTTCGTCGCCCTCGGTCGCCAGACGGATGTACTTCGGCAGTCCGGGCGCTTCCTGTCTACTGAGGAGGCGAGTTGCCAGGGACTCAGTGCTCTGGGCCAGAGGCAGCACAGTGGGAAGAGCCTGTCTGAGAGTGAGGTGGAGCGTACTGCGCACAAGAGAAGCTCTCGCAGACTCCAGCAGGTCCCAAGCGTCTTCCAGCACAGACCCCGCCTGAGTGGAGGCGGCAGCCAGCATAGAGCGGCTTTCCTCTCTCTCTGCAGCGGTTAAAGCGGAGTTTATACGTTTCAGGTCAGTTTGCAGGAGAGGCAAAGTGGCTTCCACGTCTTTAGCCACTGTGGCGAGAGTTTCGAGCTTGGCTCCGGAGGGCAGTGTGAAAGGGGGTGCTCGCTCCCCGTCACAGCAGTTGTTCCCCATATATCTCTACACAATACACAAAGTCCATTTAGAACTTTGAAGTGTGAACTGCAGGGTTCCTCACTGGCGTCCTCAGAGTCGTTTAACTCTCTTTTTGCCGTAATGGAAGCATATCCTTGCGAATATTGGCGCATAGAGAATTGCGCATTACCCTTCAGGAAATCCCTGTACAGAGAGGAGGGTTGTCATAGCTGGATATATGGGAGGGAGATGCTTCAAAAGTGAAGAGAGTGAAGAAGCCAGTGACCGGCGAAGTTCAGAGGGACTCAAACTGCCGCTCCTCAGTAGAAGTGACCTGGACTTGGCGGAAACCAAGATCAAGTGCCAAATTCTAGATAAGCAAATCCAGGACGAACGCACTCGTCTCCAAGGCATTTCCACAGACCTGCGCTCTATTCACACTGACAACGACCGCGCTCGCAACCAAATCCGCGAGGTAAACGCCCGCATCCAACAGCTCGAACTCCGCTCCATCAAGCCTGACAAAGCTGACCTGGCCGACAAAGCCCGCAAGCGCTCGGAACAGAGAGTGCGGGACCTGACCACTGCCCAAGCCAGGCTGCAGACTCTGTACACGCAATTGGAAGGAGTGAAAGCTGAGACGGAGACAGTCTCCTCAGCCATCCAGCAAGGAGATCTGAAGGCTAAACGCATGGAAAGCGGGCTGGAGCAGCCTGTGAGTTGGCCCTCCCTGAAGACCCACTACCTGCGCAGCCTGGTGCTACACATGAAGCATGTGAGAGTGCAGAGACAGGGACGAGCCTTCGCTCAGTGGCGACTTACTAGCGACTAATCGTCTTCATTGGGCTTGAAAGCAGGGTCCACACGCACCTTTCTCCAGGGACGCACCACTTGGCCGCCCGCGTTGATAGAGTCGATCTCGTCAGCGGTGTAAAGACTAGCGAAGGAAAGGTACTTTGGACGGATGTAGGGACCGCTGCTGCCAGAGTTGGTGGAGGTCACTAAGCTCTTGACGTGCGTGAAGCGAATCATCGGCTTGTAGCTGCTGCTCCTGAATATGCAGCGAACCAGCATATTACATCCAACAAAGGCAGAGTCTATTCAAGCAGAGGGTCCAAGCAGCGCTGCTTTGGGACTGCTGGACATAGCAGGTCTCCATATAAAGGGATGGTTAGTGCTATCCAGGCCTATGACACTATTGGTGAGTGGCAACTATAAGAACTCCACAGCTCTTGGGACTGTCACATCCTTCCGATGGATGGCAATGATAGCAAGATCATGGGAGGCCCTGGCACTATGAGGCTTTATAGTAGAGTTGGGCGAAACGGATCAAGGCTGAGTTTCTGGACACCTCCGAAATGCACTACAGCGCCACTTCGAATGAATTCAAAGAGTACTACAATCACATTCCAGCCTCCACCGATGACTATTGGTCAGACGACTATCTCTACTTTGAGCCAATTATGAACAATTCAAAGGAAGAAAAGTCGGACTTAGGCATAAAAGACCGCTTTAGTCGAACTTAATAGAGTGAACGCTAGCGAAGTCTTCGTACCCCGCCACAATGACGAACTTCAAGTAAGTGAGAGGGCGGGTGGAGGTCAGAGGCACGGACTCACGCTGTAGGCCGCCTTTGTTGGAGCCTATTTCGGTTTCGCCTAGCTTGGTGAAGGCCGCCAGACTGTTGCTTTCCGACCCTTCCACCTGCACTTTCCGAACGTTGGTCGTGACGAAGTGAAGAGTGCGGACGTCCTTCGGAGGAGTGAATAGGATGAGCAGTTCTTGAGGGTAGAGCCCTGTGGTCAGCCAGAACTCCGCTGGGTTACTGTGTGATGATTACGCTGTCAGCACATTTGCGCAATTCAGCCGCTCGTCCATCGACGTCGCCATCACCACTTTCGCAGCCATTTAGTACATTCGAGTTCCCTATGAAGCCCGTGCTAATGGATTTCTCGGAGGTGATGGAAGTGCAGCCGCAGGACGTAGTGGAGTTCAGGTGTATGCAGGACGGGCTGATGACAGCCACTGTGCATATACGGAACACAGCGAAGGACAACCTACTTTTCAAGGTGCTTCTGACATAGCTCAAAACCACCTCCCCAGACCTATACACCGTCAAGCCGCCCTTCGGTCTGCTTTCACCCGGGGATAGCGCTATCATCACCCTCTCCCTTAAGCCCTCCACCCCTGTGCCTAGCGTGGGTAAGCAGAAGTTTCTGATTGAAGCGGGCTTGACTCCACTGAGTCACGTCACTGACATCGCTTCAGGACTCAAAGCACTCACTTCGCCTGTGATTACCCTTGCTCTGCGAGCTGTCTTCCGGCCTCCCACTGGCAATTCCCCTCTGGAGAGTCCAAAGGCTAAGCCTATTCGAGCCAGTTACAGTACCTTCCAGACTGAAAACAACAGTTCGATTATAGAGTTGCAGAGACTCAAGGAGCGTTTGGACAGTGAGCGAGCCACTCTGCTAGGTCGGCTAGGCCAGCTGCAGGGTGAGGCTCGGCGCAACTACCTGCAGGGCAAAGAAGCCAGTAGCGAAGTGCTGCCCGGCTTCAGTCTGCTGCACCTCTCGATTGCCCTGGTTCTGGGCCTTTGGATAGGGGCCTGGCTGCGCTCCTAGTAGTAACATGGAGACAGCTCCTTGGAGGAGTCCTCGGCCCAGAGTACTCCTGGTACTCAGAGGGGTCTTTGGACTGCTCACACTGGGGATTTGTATAGTGGGGCTAGTGGCGATTCCTGCTATTTATTTCGCCTACTTGACGCACTGGGGAGTGTGCAGTGTCCTGCTCTTCTACTCCCTCAGCCTCGCAAGTCTCCGCTGGAAAGCGCTTGTTAAGGCAGTGAAGCCGCTGTTCACAATCGCCTGGTGTCTGGAGTGGGTGATTGTGCCTATCTACTGGACCTGGGTGTACACACAGGAGTCCTCAGTCCCTTGGGCCTACACGATTGTGGTGCATGCACTACTGCTAGTGTTTCTACTCTGCGACTACTCTCTCAATCGTCTCTACTTCGAGTGGAAGCAGCTGGCGTACCCCTTAGTAGTGCTAGGCGCATACACAGCTGTGAATGTACCGGTCACTGTGGAAGAGGGAGAGCTGTACCCCAGAGTCAACTATAAAAACGGCTGGAGCTACCTAGTGATTGTATATACACTTGTGATGTGTTTACTGGGCTTTCTGCTGGCCAAAGGACTGGACAGGGTCAAGCGGAACAGGGAAAGGAAGACTTCGGGAGGGACGGAGCTGCTGGGAAACCAGCCGTAGTTCAATAGAGATAGAGTGATCTGCGAAACCAATTATCTATACATTTGTATATGAGCGCAACCCACTGAAAGACTGAAAACTGCCTAACTCGCCAGTAGTTCCGATTCACTTCTCGACTGTAACACCCAATTTGAGAGTGCAGTATCGTTTTCCGCTTCCCAATAGTCTAGAAAAGGGAATGTGGCGACTCGGCCTTCGTCTGACTCGCAGCTTTGCCAAAAAGAAGGCAGGCGACGCAGCAATGTCAGCCCTGGAAGAAAAGAAGCTGCGGAAAGTGGTGGCGAATCCAATATTCGGGTCCCTGCTGGGCATGAAGAAGTACAAAGTTAACGAGGCTGTGATCTATGAAGGCCCAGCCAATGTCATCAATTGGGAAGACAGACTCATTGGCAAGCATACCCTTGCAGAAGTGCGTTCCATTGCTGCGCAGGAGGGCCTGGACTACGTCCTAATGCACGAACACCCCACCACTATCCGCATAATGAACTACGAAAACTTCATGTTCAAAGTGTCCAGAGACGCCCTCGCCCTTTCCCGCAGAAGCAAACTGCCCAAGGCGAAGTTCTTCAGTCTGGACGGATACACTGAACCAGAAGACATTGTGACTGCTGTGGGTGAAGCCATGGAAAGTGCCAAGGCAGGCCTAGCAGCCATAGAAGTAGGCGTCCTGAACAGGGGCGACAAGGACCAACTTCAGAGAAGTTTGAAGGTGGTGGAAAAAGTCGAGCAGTCTTTAGAGAAGCTCGGCAAGGGACAATACCGCACTACCCGCGAAGACCATACCTGTCTCTTCCGTATTTCCCTCTCCCACCCTGAAACCGAGGCAAAGAAGCTGATGGAACAGAGAATCCAGGCCCAACAGGCGCTCATGGTGGACGAGGACGAAGCCTCGCTGGTGTCTCAATTCACAGCTCACGATGCACACAGTAAGGTGTTTAATGAGCAGGGAATGAGGGATTTGGAGGACTCTATAGGGTATGGAGCTGGGCAAGAGCAGGAAATCGCTCCTGAGGTAGTGGCCAGCTTGCCCACTGGGACTGTCAAGAGACGTATGACTGAAGAGGCCTTGCGACGAGCACTGGGCGCCAAACTCGCAAATCGAATGATGAAAGGGAGAGTTAAGCCTAACTAGTCAGGACTGAAAGCAACGCCAACTAACTAGGGCAGGTCTTCAAGGCTGTTGTCGTGGTAGAAACCCCACAGAGACTCTCGTAAGGGGGAGATGCGGGTGATGAGTTGAGTGAGCTGTGTCTTGTACTGGTCCCAGGTCTTGCCTTCTCCCAGCATTTGGGCCATGAAGGCGTTGGTATCAGGCACGTATCGAATGGCTATTCTGGCCGCTGTTCGCAGACCTAGACTGTGATGAGACGCCAAAGTCAACTCATACGCATGCCTCACCAAAGTAGCCAAGTGCGCCTCCGGGTCCGCAAACACCAGCTCCAGCACCTTTGTAAGGAAGTCCATAAACCACAGCAGCCTCAGCAAGGACCTGGCCGTCGATATGTACTCCTTGCTGTTCTCCCGCTCAATTCCTTTGTTTATTTCGTCCCGTATCATACTCTGGAGGTCTTGGAACTTCCCTACGTCTTGGAAGTTGGAAATTATGATGGAGGCTTTGGCGGCAATGTCGTCGAAGGCGAAGTTGAGGGCTAGGCCGAAGTAGGCGAAGGCCTTTGCGAACTCGCTGAGGGCGGAGACGAAGGGGCGATAGGGGATAGACTGCAGGTCTACAGAGGCTTGTGCGAGCAAGTCTAACAGTCGGTCGTAGTCGAAGTCTTCAGTCATTATTAGCCTCCATAGTTATGAGTCAAGAGGAGGAGTCCGCCTTCCTCACCGCAGTGTACCGAGCTGACCTGCAGAAGGTCTACGGCGCCATCAAGTCCCTCGACCTCAAGCCACACGCAATCAAGGATAACCGAGGCTTCACCGCCTTTCACATCTTGGCACTCAACAACAACTCCAACATCATCCAGTTCCTGATCCGCCATGTAAGGCAGACTTAGACCAGGGAAAAGCAAGGAGAGAATGCCGGCAATGTGCTGAAGGCCTGGGTGAACGCACGGACGGAGGACCTCTTCACTTGCTTGCACTTCGCGGTGTACAAGGGCAATTTGAAGATCACCAAGATGTTTCTGGAAATCGGGGCTGATACTGATGCGAAGAACAAACAAGGCTTAGGAGTGATGCACATTGCTGCCCAAGGCGACCAGCCTCTGCTTCTCGCCTACTTCCGTTCCCAGAAGCAGCACTTCACTCACCCTGACTTCAAAGGCAGCACTCCGCTGCACTGGGCTGCCTATCTGGGCTGTGAGCTGTCTGCATCGTTGTTGCTGGCTTGGGACATAGGCAAGACGTGTTTGAATGTGTCGGATGCGGATGGACACACGCCGCTGCACTTAGCGACGATTGCTGGACATCAGAAGATGCTGAAGTACTTGCTAATCAAAGGGGCAGATACTTCGAAAAAGGTGCATCATAAGTAGGACGTGAAGGGCCGCACAGCCTGTCAAATCGCGGAAGAAACCTCTCAGACCGCCCTGATCACTCTGCTGCAGGACCCCGGGATCGCTACCTATTGCGGGATCAAGCCTCCCCTGCGTCCTGTCAAGTGTCGGTACTTGGCTCTCATGCTCTTCGTGGTGCTTTTCTTCGCAGGAGTGGCGTGGAACTACATAGCCGCTGGGATGGCTTGTGGGTTCATGACTCAATGTGTGTACTGCGTGACTTGCGGCTTGGAGTTCGTGCTGTTCGCAATAGTGCTGTTGAGGGACCCGGGGTACGTGAGCGCCAAGCCAGGAGACACGCTGCTAAGTCTATACGAGTCCCACGAGCCTCACTATATATGTGCAGAGTGTGGACTAGTGCGGCCCCACCGTTCCCGCCACTGTCAGTTCTGTGACCGCTGTGTGGAGAAGTTCGACCACCACTGTCCCTGGGTGAACAACTGCATCGGTGCAAGGTGAGAACTAGGCAGGAACTTAGGCTGGTTCTTGGCCTTCGTGCTGGTGACGGAAGGCATGCTCCTCGAAAGTGTGGGGATCAATGCGCTGGCAGTGAAGCGAGAAGTGTTGGCGATCCCTGGACTTCTCGTTTCCCTCTGCTTCCTCATCCCTGTCACTTTGCTGATCTACGTGCAAGTCCAGAACTTCCTGCACAACCAAACTACGAACGAGCGCTACTCCCACTCAGCCAAGGAATCCGCAGAGTCGCTCAATTCGAGTTTGTTCTTGGACCGGTCGTCCAAGACTCGGAACTGTGGGAATATGTGCTGCAACTGGGACAGGGCTTTGCACGAGAATGAAGCGGTCAACCGATCCACAGCGGATGAGTTCAAATACACGGCAATCATCAAGGACTACGAAAGCTCTGCCAACCGGCTGGAGGAACCTTTGCTTTCCAACGGCGCTACACCTAGTTAGATGCATTAAGGCCAGGCTTCGGTAAGGATTTCCTGGTAGATAGCCTGCACCCAGGGAGGCTGAGTAGCAGAGAAACACTGGGCGTGGACTCGCAGGGACGGGGGCAAGGGAGCTGCTTGGTGCTTTACCTGCTCCGTGCACTTGCACCATTTCCCCGCCCTGAGGGAAGGGCGGCTGCTTGCGTCGGCCCATCCTCAGCTTCTGCACATAGGCGGCTTGCACAAATGCGTCATGTCTGGGCGTGAAGACAACCTGCCCGTACGCTGCCCTCGTCACGAACCTCAAACTGCAGTTTCCAGTGGTCTGCTCGACTCCCGCCCTTTCCAGCGTCTTTCCAGCCTCCCTGCCCTCCGCCACCATCGCCTCTATCTTCGCTACATCCGTCTCTTCTCTGCTCCGCTGGAAGGAGTGCACCAAACTCAGCCACCAGAAGCGCTGCACTACTGGGTCTTTGAGGGCCGTAGTGTGTTTGAGGCATAGCCGGAAGATCGAAAGCACCAG
>Ga0247837_1003944_pt1 | contig 24731 bp, 17 predicted proteins | sample LaCtaG_2_FD_187115 | JGI IMG/M metagenome (GOLD analysis project Ga0247837, IMG submission 187115) | Freshwater microbial communities from meromictic Lake La Cruz, Castile-La Mancha, Spain - LaCruzMarch2015_14.5m | ecosystem: Environmental > Aquatic > Freshwater > Lake | place: Spain: Castile-La...
CACCATTGCATTTTTATGTTTACCAACCCTACCGGTATGCATAAATTTCACCGAACTTTGAAAAGTGTTTTTGGTAAGATGCCAAAATAACAAAAAAAAGTGTTTTAACGATTTATCCATAATGGCTCATTATTCCAACCTTTTGATTTATTATTTTTCGGGCACAGGCAATTCAGCCATTGTGGCTCACTGGGTTGCACAGGTTACCAACGAAAAGGGTATTTCAACTGAAACAATAAATATTGCTCATATCGACCGTTTAAACATTCAGGTACCCGATGAATCAACTTTAATTGCCTTTTGTTCACCGGTTCACGGTTTTAATTATCCACCCGTAATGCAATCGTTTATTCGTCGATTTCCGAAAGGTAAAAATCCAATATTACTACTCAATACCCGTGCCGGAATGCTTATTGGCAAATGGATTACGCCGGGCTTATCGGGCATTGCATTTTACTTATCAGCCCTGATATTGTGGCTGAAAGGTTATAGTATTAAAGCTATGTTTCCGGTAGATTTGCCCTCGAACTGGATTTCGGTACATCCTGGTCTCAACAAACGTACTGTGGAATACCTCCATGAGCGCAACAAGGAGCGGGTTTTCAAATTTGCTAAAAGAGTGTTGGATGGTAAAGCAGATTTTCGTTCGATGCGTGAAATACTTCAGGACCTCCTCATTAGTCCTATAGCAATTCTTTATTTTTTAGTTGGTCGTTTTTTCTTAGCCAAGACATACTATGCCTCAACTCAATGTAATAATTGCAATTTATGTATCAAACAATGTCCGGTAAAAGCCATTAAAACAGTTGACGGTCGTCCGTTTTGGACCTACAATTGCGAGAGTTGTATGCATTGCATGAGTTATTGTCCACATCGGGCTATCGAAACAGCTCATGGAGCAATTGTGGCGTTTATATTTATTTTTTCTGCTATTGTATGGAGTGCATTTGAGAAATATTTTGGAAACTTATTGCATCTCGAAAACGGACTTCTAAATTTTTTGGTACAGTCGGGCATAATGGTTTTGGCTTTAGGTATTTGGTATCGGATTTTACATTTTTTGCTTCGCTACAAGTGGTTCAATCGCCTGATTACTTTCACTTCACTTACTTTTTATAAATTCTGGGGACGCAGATATAAGGCGTTGAAACAGAAATGAAAAGTATTGTAAATGATTGCTCCGTTTTATTTTCGGAGCAATCATTTTTTATTTAAAGCTTTTTGCCGATATAAAACACATAGCCATAATAGTCTTTGTATTTTTTATAAAGCTCAGCTTCGTGGCGTTCGTTGGCAACCAGTTCAATAGCAGTTTGATTACCTGCGTGTTTTTTCAAAAACCTATCCTGAGCTGCTATTTGCGGTTCGTAAAAATTAGTTGTCCAACAAGTTTCCGGCAAACAAAACGTTGCCACAGGTACATATCCCGCTTTTTGCATTTGCACTACTTTTGCCGGAATGGTATCAATTTCGGGATAAGCATTTACCCAAAAATCATTGATTTCGGCAGGTCGTTTATCGGTAAACCACGAAGCTTCGGTAACAGCAATGTATCCACCTTTTTTCAGATAATTGCGCCATTCGTTTATACCGCGTTCAAAACCAATGTTATAGATTGCTCCTTCGCTCCAGATCAAATCAAGCGATTCGGGTTGAAAAAGAAGATTATCCATTGAACCAACTATCCCTTTTACGCGGTGTTGAAAAACCTGACTTGCTGCATTTTGGTTAAACAGATCGATAAAACCCGGAAACAAATCGATTCCGGTAATCTCACCCGGGGTGTGTTGCGCGAGCGTCATGGTTTGTCCGCCAGTGCCGCATCCCAGGTCTGCAATCACTGATAGCTCCGTAAGATTATCGATAAAACTCAGTGCTTTCAGCGTCATTTCCCTACTTCCGGGTCCCTGACGTTCGATCAATGAAAAATATTCACAGATTAAATTAAAAATGTTATTATTTTCGTTACTCATGATGGTAATGTTTATTTTCCGTTATTCTTATGTGTATGAATAACAGTATTGTTTTATTTTGAAAAATTTAAATGAGAAAAACCTCCGGCATGGACACGCCAGAGTAAACGAAGGGATAATCAATGCACAACAGTGGCAATGATTATTTACTACACCAAATCCGAAATAAGTTTAAACATCCAATTGTTTTAGTGATGCAAAAATATAAAAAAACTTCCATAGTTTTACCCGACTACCTTTATTAGTTGTAATTACCGGCTCCTGCAATATTATTTACTCCAACAATCCTGTGGTAAATGTAACCGATACAGGTAGTGGTTCGGTACGAAAAAAATAAGAATTCGGATAAACTATATTTTTTTTTATCTTTGCTTTTCGAAAATGTTTTTTTTAAATGATTTTCTATGATAACAATCAATCGTCTGACTAAATTGTATGGTGATTTCAAGGCAGTAGACCAGCTGAGTTTTGAAATTACTAAGAACGAAATCTTTGGGTTGCTGGGGCCAAACGGAGCCGGTAAAACAACCTTTATCAGCATGCTTTGCGGTTTGCTCCCTGCTAATGAAGGTCGTATTCAGTTCGATGGTTTCAGTAGTACCGATACCAAGTCGCTTATTGGCTATTGTCCGCAGGAAAACATATTTTATCCAAAACTGAGTTGCATGGAGCAGCTGATGTTTATGGGCGAAATGTATAATATTCCTTCGGCACAGGCCAAAGAGCGGGCAGCAGCGTTGCTCAACAAACTTGGACTCACCGAAAAAGCCAACGTGCAAGCGGCAAAACTGTCAGGCGGTATGAAGCGGCGGCTCAATATATGTCTGGCACTGATTCATAACCCAGAGATTCTGATTCTCGATGAACCCGAAGCCGGACTCGATCCTCAAAGCCGTATTCTTGTCCGGGAATTTATAAAAAGCATTGGTCACGAAAAAACGGTCATTCTTTGTACCCACAATATGGACGAGGCCGACCGTCTTGCCGACCGGATAGCTATTATTGATAAGGGTAAACTGTTGCAATTGGACACGCCACAGAATCTAAAAAAGTCGATTGGCGAAGGCGACCGGATAGAAATACGGGTTGAACCAACAACCGACAAGCAATTGGATGATTTTGTAGCTGTTCTTAGTGGCATTTTCGTTAATGTAAAACGTGGAACTGACTGCATATTAATGAATCATGTCGATTTTTCAACGCAATTGGTACTTATCAAAGAACAAGCTAAGGCTTTTGGTATAAAAATAAACGAACTGAAATTACGTGAAAACACCCTCGAAGACGTGTTTATTCACCTTACAGGAAAGGAGTTGCGATCATGAGAATAATAAGCATACTGAAAAAAAGCCTGAAAGAACAATTGCGCAACTTCTGGATTGTGCTCTTGTCGCTCTCGATGGGGCCATTTTTTATTTTTGTGTATTACCTTATCAATGAATCGTCCACGCCGCAATATAAGGTTATTGTTGTAAACAACGATGCCGGTATCAATGCCAATGGACAAACTCAAAACAAAGGACGGGAACTGTTTTCTTTTTTTAAACAAACAAATACGCTATCCGAGAACCTGAGCTTTACACTTAGCGAAATGACCGATCGCGAAGCTGCTGTGGCAAAACTAAAAAACAAAGACGCGGATGCATTGGTAGTTATACCTTCCGGTTTTTCAGCCGCATTGAGCTACGATAGCATTGTTGGAGCGCCAAAGCTGGAGTTTGTAGGTGACCTTACAAGTGCCAATTATTTGCTGAGTGCTGTTTGGGCTAATGAAGTTGTAAACGAGTATGCTCGCGGCATTACCCATACCAAGCGCATTATTGAAGTAGCCGAAACCCCGTTGGGTAGTTCGGGAACTATCAATCAGTTCGATATGCTGGTGCCCGGTATTCTTATTGTGTCGCTTATTATGCTGCTGTTTACGGCCAGTATTGCCTTTGTTTCGGAAGTCGAAAACAAAACCATTATGCGCCTGAAACTATCCAAAATCACGATTCTCGACTTTCTGGGTGGCGTGGGGGCTGTGCAGTTTTTGTTAGGTATTGCCGGCATGCTGCTCACTTTGCTTACTGCAGTTTTGCTTGGGTTCGAATATCAGGGTTCGTTAGTTGCAATGTTGGTTATAGCTAGTTTATGCTGCCTGTCACTTATAGCTTTTAGTCTGATAGTGGCGGCAGTTACCAAATCGGCCAACGAAGTATTGGTGGTTGGTAATTTTCCCATGTTCCTGTTTATGTTTTTTACCGGAGCGGCATTCCCAATCAAAAGCGATGCATGGTTTTACATTGCCGGTTATCCTGTAAATCTTCAAGCTTTGTTAAGTCCAACGCATGCCATTTCGGCACTGAACAAAATCTTTATCATGGATTTGCCTTTCGGTCATGTTTTTCCCGAACTCATTGCTATCGCTGTGCTCACCTTGCTTTATTTTGCAATTGGAGCTTATTTATTTCATAAACGACATTTGAAATCGTAGCGAAATTAATATCGGATAATACAGTAAAAGAAATACAAAAGCCTCACAAGCTAAAATTAAACCGTTTCGACACACAAAGTTAACACCATTGAAATAATTATTGTTGAATTTTGCATAAAATTATAAACAATATTTTTATGAAAGTCTCTATACTATTTATCTTGATGATTTTTTTCGTTGCTGTATTAAATGCAGATGAAACAATAAAAAGAAACTTAAACGATTACACCGGACGATATTCCTTTGTTCACGAAAACACCACTATGGATGATGTGAGATTGGAAGTCCGTAACGATACCATATTAAAAGTGGAAGCCAATGTGGGTACAGCCAATCTGATATTTGTTAAAGGAGATGAGTTTAAAATTTTTGAATACGAGGGGCGGGTTCTGTTTATTCGCGATACAACAAGTCAAAAAGTGATTGGCGTTAAAGTAGTTGTACCTGCTTTGGAAATACAAGCGGAAGGTAAAAAAGAAGAATAAAAATCTGCATCAAGATTTGATAGTTTACTTTTATGAAATAAAGGATTGTTCCTGTTTTTAAGGGAGCAATCCTTTTTCTAGTTACAGTTTTTTGCCGATATAAAAACTCAGAACCATAATAGTTTAAAACTCAGAAACGCCGGAATTCTTCAACACAAACCCGTTGGCTTAATAAAAATCAAATAAGTCCATCCCTCCTATCCTACACTCAATTTTACAATAAAAAAAACCGTTTACCGAATTGTTTCAGTGCAATTGAACAGTTTGGAACAAAAATTGTATCTTTGTGCAACAGAAATAAAACAACTATGCAATTTGACCGTTTATTAAAATACTGCCCACATTGTGGTTCCGAAAAATTTGTACAAAACAACGAGAAATCGAAGAAATGTGATACTTGCGGTTTTGTATTTTATATGAATGCATCGGCTGCGGTGGCGGCTTTCATAACCGACACTAATGGTCGGTTATTGGTTTGTAAACGTGCCAAAGAACCGGCCAAAGGCACTCTCGACTTGCCTGGTGGATTTGTGGATGGTGACGAAACAGCAGAAGAAGCCGTTGTACGGGAACTTAAAGAAGAACTAGATGCTGAAACAATAAGTGTTAATTATGTGTTTTCGTTGCCCAACAATTATTTATACAGTGGCTTAACAATTCCTACGTTGGATTTGTTTTTTGAATGCAAATTACAAAATTACGAAAACATAAAAGCTGCTGATGATGTGGCTGGTTTCGAATATATTTCGATAGAAAATCTAAATCCGGAGTTATTTGGGTTAAACTCCATAAAAAAAGCAATTGACATTTACATAAGAACTAAAACACAACAACATAATGCGTAAATTCATCATTCTAAGTTTATTTTGGTGCTCATTAGCAGCCTATTTACCTGCACAGGAAACACTTATTTACACCAACGACGATGTACTTTTCAATCAAGGAAAGGAATTATTCAATCAACGAAAATATGCTGCATCATATCGTAATTTTGAGTCGTTTCTGAATAAAACGTCGCAAGTAAACGCTGGCCAGGTTCAGGAAGCTGAATTTTATAAAGCGGCTAATGCCTATTATTTAAAACAAAAAGATGCTGCCGAGCAAATGCGTTTATATTTAACGCGACATCCCTACACTCCGTTTTCCGATTTAGCCAATTTTACGTTGGGATTAATGGATTTTCAGGCAAAAAAATACGCCAATGCATTAAAATACTTCAACATTGTAAACGAAAAACGTTTAGGCAAACATGAACGGGTGGAATACCTTTTTAGCAAGGGATTTGCCAATTTACAGGTTAAAAACTATGGTACAGCACTGGTTATTTTCAAGGAATTGAAACAAATGGATACTCGCTACAATTTGGCCGCCACTTATTACTATGCTTATACCGAATATACACTTGGCAACTATGCAGCAGCAATGCCTGAATTTTTGCTATTAGAAACTAATCCAAAATACAAAAACATTGTTCCATATTATATTATTCAAATTTATTACGCCCAAAAAGAATTTGATAAGCTGAACGAACGTGCCACACTCTTGCTCAAAAACAATCCGAATAACGCCAACAATGCCGAAATTTACCGCATTATGGGCGAAATAGCTTATAGTAAAAAGGACTTTAACAAAGCCATTTCGGATTTTAAACAATACGAAAAATTAGCACCTCAGGAATTGCGCAACAACATGTATATGCTTGGTTTATCGCTCTATAACACTGGAAATTTTAAAGGAGCTATTCCGTATTTATCCAAAACAACTACCGAAAAAGATGAAATGACCGAAAATGCTTATTTACATATTGGTAACGCGAATATTAAAATTGGCAATAAGATAAATGCTCGTTTAGCTTTTGAAGCAGCTTTGCGTACAAAATTTAACCCAACCGTTCGCGAAGAAGCTATGTTTAATTATGCGCTTACAACTTACGAAACCACCTCGGCATTTGGCGAATCAATTACAGCATTTGAGACTTTTTTAAACGAGTTTCCCACTTCGAAATATGTGGATAAAGCACAAGACTACTTAGCCTCGGTATATTTTTCGTCGAAAAACTACGAAACAGCTTATCAATCCATACAAAAAATCAAAAACCCCAATCCGCGCATATTAGAAGCCAAACAATATATACTATATCAAATTGGTACTGAGGCATTCACACAACAGAACAACGCTAAAGCCATTGAATATTTCACACTCTCGCTCCAAAGTTCAACCATTGGTAAATACTCGGCCGAAAGCTTGTACTGGCGTTCCGAAGCTTATTTCCGATCTAACCAACCCGATAAAAGCATTGCCGATTTGAATGCATTTTTCGCAAATCAATACGCACGTTCGAGTGTAAATCTGAAAACAGCCTATTACAGCATGGCTTATGCCTATTTTTCGCGTAAAAACTTTGCCGAAGCATTAAATTGGTTTTTGAAATATGCCGATTTGGAAACTAACAATAAAGCTACAACCTATTCGGATGCACTAAACCGTATTGGTGATTGTTATTTCAACGGTCGTAACTTTAGCAAAGCCGAAACCTATTATGCTAAGGCTGCACAAATCAGTCCTAACACGGGCGATTATGCATTGTTTCAAAGCGCTTATGTAGCAGGATTACAAAAAAACTATACAGCCAAAATTACTCGAATTGAAAGCCTATTAAGCACTTACCCAAAATCGGAATATGCCGATGAGGCCCTTTACGAAATGGGTAGAGCTTACCTTATGCTCGAAAACAATAGCAAAGCCATTGCATCGTTTAAACAACTATTTAGCAATTATCCTGCTTCGGCTTCGGCTCGCAAAGGTGCGTTAGAAATTGGATTGATTTATTTCAACGATAATAATTTTGACGAAGCCATAACCGCCTACAAAAAAGTAATTACATTTTATCCAAGTTCCGAAGAAGCTCAAACAGCACTTGAAAGTTTGGAAGCTGTTTATATTGAGAAAAACGATGTTGCTTCGTATTTGGCTTATACCAAAACACTTGGCATGAAAATTTCGAACACCTCGGCTGGACGTGAGGATTCAATCTCGTATATTGCTGCCGAAAAACAATACATGAATGCTAACTACGCACAAGCCATTACAGGTTTTAAATCGTATTTGAGCAATTATTGCGCAGGCGGACGCTATTGTACAAATGCACAATACTATATAGCCGACAGTTACTATCGCATCAACGAAAAAGAAAATGCATTAACAGCTTACAAGGCGCTAACACTCATTTCGAGCAACCAATATATTCAGGAAGCCTACACGCGATGTGCCGAAATTACTTACGACAAAAAAGACTACGCAGCTTCGTTGCAGTATTTCAAACAATTACAAATGGTGGCACAATCAACCGAAAAACGCAATGTAGCTCGTTTAGGGGTATTGAGATGTAGTTATTTCCTCAACGACCACCAAACGACAGTTAACATTGCTGGCGAAATTATTGCCGATGCCAAATCGGATGCTGCTGTAAAAGCTGAAGCCCGATACAATAGAGCCAAAGCATATATTGCACAAAATCAAACCAGTATGGCTACTGCCGATTTAAAAATGCTTGCTACTGATACCCGTACTGAGAATGGAGCCGAATCAAAATTTTTATTGGCTAATTTGTATTTTGAACAAAACAATTTGAAAGATGCCGAAACAGAAATTATGGACTTTGCCAAAAAGAATACGCCACACCAATTTTGGTTGGCACGTAGCTTTGTGCTTCTCGCTGATATTTATATCAAGCAAAACAATGATTTTCAGGCGAAACAATACTTATTGAGTTTGCAAAAAAATTATACCAATGCCGACGAAATTCAAGGTATGATTACCGAACGATTAAATGGTATTGCAACACGCGAAAGTCAAACAACGGTAAACTAATTAATAATTAACAATTAATAATTGATAATTTAAAAAAGAAATATATGAATCTGAAATCCAATATAATAGCTGCATTTACCTTGTTAACAATTTCGGTTACAGCACAAAATGTAGACCGAAATGTTACAGTGGAACGCGAATACAAACCCATCATTCAGGATGCTGGAAAAATTACTTCTGTCCCTGCTGTTACCGAAGCAAATGTGCAAAAGACAGCGGCAAGTTATACCGACATCAATTTACCCATTCAAGTGGAGCAAAGTATGCAAACGCTTAGTGCAGCCGAACTCGAATTGGAGAAAAAAACAAATCCCGCTTCGGCCTATATCCGCATTGGGGCAGGTAATTATTATAACAATATGCTCGATTTTGCATTGCCGGTAATTAAACGTGGTGATATGAGACTCGACCTGAAAGTCAATCATTTAGCCACTTTTGGCGACAAAACACATTCTACTTCAAATGGTTCGATTATTTTTAATAATTACTATAAAAAAATGGAATTACTCGCTGGTGTAAATGCGGGTTATGAGTATTTTAATTATTATGGAAAAAACTTCAATTTATTAGGCGATATAGCCGACTTAACAAAACTAACAACTACACCCACAACACTTTATACCGAACAAAATTTAGTTCGTATTAGCCGCAACCCAAAAATTGAAAAATTACAACAATTGATTGACGCCCCGCTCAACGATGGTTTATGGCGTTTCAATGCCTATTTGGGTGCTCGTTCAGCACCTGCCAAAACGGGTTTGCGCTACGAGGCGGTGGTAAATTACAACAAATTTAACTCCCGCATTGGACTCACCGAAGATATTATACATACCAAAGCTGGATTTAATAACGTAAATGGCAAAAACCGCATGGGTGTGGACGTAGAACTCCAGAATATGTACTACAGCACCGATTTATCAATTGATTCAATAAATGTATGGGATTCGTATTCGGTATTTAGCATGAATCCTTATTATAGTTTTGAGCGCGACAATTGGAATGTACGCCTAGGTGTAAAAACCTCCTTTTCGTTTATTCATGGTCGTCCGTTTAGCCCTTCGCCTGATATATTTGCCGAATGGAAAGCTATCCCAACTTGGCTTGCCTTCTATGGCGGTGTAGGTGGCGGCTATAAGGTAAATACACTTGATTTGAGCATGACCGAAAATCGATTTTTATTTTCAGACCTCCGTATACAAGACACCTACACTCCTGTAAATGCCTATTTTGGAATAAAAATAAAACCAGTTTATAATTTATTATTGGACGCATACATAAGCTATAAATACATTGACAATCAATACTTTTTTATAAATAAAGATTATGCAACTACGGCTTTTGCACCTTCAAATCCCGAAGAAAGAACCATTTACACCAACAGATTTAATGTAATATATAGTAGCGCCTCGCTTGTAAATATTGGTTTTAGAGCTAATTACAACATACGCAATAGTTTAAACGTTCAGCTCAAAGGTGTTTATAATGGTTGGAAAACATTTGATATAACTGAAGCATGGCAAAAACCAAAATTCGAGGCTGACCTAACAAGTGAAGTGCGTGTTTCGCGCAACCTTAATTTAAATGGAAGTATTTTTTTGAAAGGAGCGCGTCATGCTAAATTAGGCGATTTTGTTATGAACATGAAACCAGTAACCGATGTCAATATTGGCGCATCGTACTCCTACTTAAATTGGTTCACGCTGTTTGGAAAAGTAAACAACCTTTTAAATTCACATTACGAAGAGTTATATGGTTACGAAGTGCAGGGTTTAAATGTTATGGTTGGTGCCGCATTTTCGTTTTAAGAAAGCTTCAATTGTTCTGACTCCTTTCAAAAATAATTAAAATCATGTTGCACAACATAAAAATTTATGTTGTGCAACTTTATTTTCTAATCTATCTTTGCACCAAAATCAGCATAGTTCAGCATAGTGAATTAAATCAATCAAGCCAATAGCATGGAATATATAAATCAACAAAATAGGATACGATACTGCCAAACGCTTGATTTAAAGATCGATGACCATCTAATTGAGGAATACAAATACTGGCATAAATCCGAAAACATTTGGCCTGAAATCCCAAGAGGCATACGCGAAGTTGGGATTTTGGATATGGAGATTTATATTTTTGGGAATCGCTTGTTTATGATAATTGAAACAGCGGCTGATTTTGACTGGGATGCATCGTTTGCAGATTTGGCTGACAAAGAGCGACAAAAAGAATGGGAAGCCTTTGTTTCCAAATTTCAAGTATCGGCCGAGGATGCTAGTTCAAGCGATAAGTGGCAATTGATGGAACGAATTTTTAAATTGTAAACAAAAATCAACAATACATTTAATATGAGCAGTAAAAAATCAATTTTTCAGTCGGAAGATGGAAATTCGTATTTGGTACCATTTATTTTAGTAACTAGTTTATTTTTTCTATGGGGTTTTGCCCATAGTTTATTAGACGTATTGAATAAACATTTTCAAAACATATTGCATGTTTCGAAGGCTCAATCGGGTTTAGTGCAAGCAGCTGTATATGGTGGCTATTTTTTAATGGCTATTCCGGCAGGAATGATTATGAAAAAATTCGGTTATAAAAAAGGAATAATATTTGGTTTATTAGTTTATGCATTAGGTGCTTTTTTGTTTTATCCTGCTGTAAACATACAGGAATTTTGGGCATTTTTATTAGCATTATTTATTATTGCTTTGGGCTTAACTTGCTTGGAAACAGCAGCTAATCCTTATTCAACAGTGCTTGGAGCAAAAGAATACTCAGCGCAGCGACTTACGTTATCACAATCCTTTAACGGAGTAGGTTGGATACTTGGGCCTTTAGTAGGTAGTGTTGTACTACTAGGTGTAACTGACCCAAACAAAGATCAATTTGCATCTTTAGCAATTCCTTATGTAACCATCGGATTTATTGTATTAGCTCTGGCATTGGTATTTACACGTATCAAAATGCCTGAAATAAATGAAGAAGAAGCCGAACAAGCTGAATTGTCAGGCATCGAAAATTCCGATTCAGAAACAAACCAAAAATCATTATTTCAACACAAACATTTTAAATGGGCTATTGCATCACAGTTTTTTTATGTAGCAGCCCAAACAGGAATTAATAGCTTCTTTATCAATTATGTATTTGATGTTTTTAAAGCTATGGAAACACAAGCGGTGGTAGGCAACACATTTTTGATCTGGCTATTGCAGCTAATAAACGGCACAACTGAAATTAACGAAGGTATGTATGATGCCACTGCTGGTTTAATTTTAGCTTTTGGCGCAATGGGCTTATTTACAGTGGGTAGGTTTGCGGGCAGCGCATTGCTTAGCAAATATAAGCCCAATAAACTACTGGCTTTCTACGCTTTAGCTTGTATTCTTCTTACAATTTTGGTAATTATGGGCGTGGGAGCAGTTTCAATTGTTGCCTTATGTTTGATATATTTCTTCATGAGTATTATGTTTCCTGTTAATTTTGCCCTCGGATTACGCAATTTAGGCAATCAAACCAAACGCGCTTCATCGTTTTTAGTTATGGCAATTGTTGGTGGCGCCATTTTTCCAGCATTAATGGGTTATATTGCTGATATAAGTACTATGCAAATTGGTTTTGTTATTCCTTTAATTTGTTTTATTGTTGTATTCCTATTTGGAATATCAGGATACAAAATAAAAAAAGCATAGAAACAAGTTATTTATGAAAGTAAATTTCAACCACTCAAGTACAAAAATTAAGACCCTGATAGATGCTTTAAGTTTATCAATTATGCAGGGACAGCTGAAGGTGGGAGATAATTTAATGTCGATTAACGAAGCCAGTGCTTTTTATAAAGTATCGCGCGATACAGTATTCAAGGCTTACTCTGAGTTAAAACGTACGGGAGTTATTGATTCGACTCCTCAAAAGGGTTATTTTGTTAAGGATGAAGTAAATAGAGTGTTGCTTTTGCTCGATACCTATTCGCCATTCAAAAAAGATTTGTACCATCGATTTGTCGAGAACTTACCGGAGAACTACAAAGTTGACTTGATTTTTCATCAGTACAACGAAAACCTGTTCGAAACTATTTTGCAGGAAAGTATTGGAAAGTACAGCATGTATCTGGTAATGAATTTTTCGAACGATAAACTATCGGAAACATTAAAAACAATACCTGCCGGCAAATTATTGTTGCTTGATTTTGGAAATTTTGAAAAATCCGAGTTTTCCTATATTTTTCAGGATTTTAATCAGGCATTATACGATAGTTTGAAAGAAGGAATTGATGCGATAAGGAAGTACCGTAAATTGGTGTATGTTTTTCCGGAAGATTTACGCCATCCGGTTTCTTCTATCGAATATTTCAAGCAGTTTTGTACCGACTTTGGATTTGAATATGCTTTAATCCGTAAAAATTCGGAATGGAAAGGAGTTGAAAGTGGCTGTTTGTATTTATGCATTACCACCGAAGATATGGTGAAGATTGTGAAAGATGCAGATAAAAATGGCTATAAATCAGGCAGGGAAATTGGTTTAATTGCCTACAACGATGACCCTGTTCTGGAAGTAATTAAAAATGGAATTTCAGCAATCAGTATCGATTTTGGATTGATGGGCGAAAAGGCAGCGGGTTTTGTAAAGTCAAAAGCAGTTATTCAAGAATATTTACCAACAAAATTGATAATAAGAGGTTCAATTTAAAGCCCCCTAAATCCCCCAAAAGGGGGACTTTTTAGTTAGAATTTTATATATATTTTTTAAAAACAAATCAGCACAGCTCAGCATAGAATAACAAAACAAATAATAAAAACCAGGTTTCTTAAAGTCCCCTTTCGGGGGATTTAGGGGGCACTAAATTCAGAATAGCATGAAAGCAGGTTCAATTGCAGGCGAAACAGTATCGACTGCTCAGATTCGTAAAGAAAAAACAGGTCGTCTGCAAGGCGACAATCCAAAAATTGGTATTCGTCCAACCATTGATGCTCGTCAGGGTGGTGTGCGTGAGTCATTAGAAAATCAGACCATGAATATGGCTTTGAATTTAGCCAATTTTTTGAGTTCAAGTTTAAAATACAGCGACGGAAGCGCTGTAGAATGTGTAATTGCCGACACAACTATTGGTCGTGTAGACGAAGCAGCTGCTTGTGCCGAAAAATTCAAAAAAGAAGGCGTAAGTGTAACCATAACTGTTACTCCATGCTGGTGTTATGGTAGCGAAACAATTGATGTTGACCCACATACCATCAAGGCGGTTTGGGGTTTCAACGGAACTGAACGTCCGGGAGCAGTTTATTTAGCAGCAGCTTTGGCTGGTCACAATCAAAAAGGTTTACCTGCATTTGGTATTTATGGTCGCGATGTGTTGGATAGTACCGATACTTCAATTCCAGCCGATGTTCAAGAAAAATTAGTACGTTTTGCAAAAGCAGGTATGGCAGCAGCAACGTTGAAAGGAAAATCGTATTTATCAATTGGCTCTGTATCAATGGGAATTGCTGGTTCAATTGTAGATGCTGATTTTTTCCAAACTTATCTGGGTATGCGTAACGAATACGTAGATATGAGCGAAATTCTTCGTCGTGAAAAATTGGGAATTTACGATCCTATTGAGTTTGAAAAAGCAATGGCTTGGACTGTAAAAAATTGCAAAGCTAACGAAGGACCAAACACAAATCCTCCTCACACTACTAAAACGCGTGAAATATTGGATCAGGAATGGGAATTTGTTGTTAAAATGACATTGATTATCCGCGATTTAATGATAGGTAACCCACGTTTACGCGAACTTGGTTATGGCGAAGAAGCGTTGGGACACAATGCAATAGCTTCAGGCTTCCAAGGTCAACGTCAGTGGACTGATTTTATGCCAAATGGCGACTTTTCGGAAGCTATCCTGAATACTTCATTCGATTGGAATGGTATTCGTGAGGCATTTGTAGTGGCTACCGAAAACGATTCGTTGAATGGTGTGGCTATGTTGTTCGGAAAATTAGTAACAAATACAGCTCAGGTTTTTGCCGATGTACGCACCTATTGGAGCCCCGAAGCAGTTGAACGTGTAACCGGCCATAAATTAGAAGGTTTGGCTGCTAATGGTTTGATTCACTTAATCAATTCAGGTTCAGCATCATTGGATGGTGCCGGACAAATGACTAAAGATGGACAACCTGCCATGAAGCCATTCTGGGAAATTAGCGAAGAAGAGGTACAAAAAACATTAGTTGCAACAACATGGTTTCCTGCCGAAGGGGAATATTTCCGTGGTGGTGGTTTCTCATCAAACTTCCTTTCAAAAGGAGGAATGCCGGTTACAATGGCACGTGTTAATTTAGTAAAAGGCTTAGGACCAGTATTGCAATTGGCCGAAGGTTGGACGGTAGATATTCCTGCCGATGTACATAAGATTTTAAATGAACGTACCAGCCAAACTTGGCCAACAACTTGGTTTGCACCACGTTTAACTGGTGAAGGTAATTTTGCTGATGTGTATTCTGTAATGAATAATTGGGGAGCCAACCACGGAGCATTTAGCTTTGGTCATATTGGTGCCGATTTAATTACCTTGGCTTCGATACTTCGCATACCTGTTTGTATGCATAATGTTGATGAATCGAAAGTTTTCCGTCCTAGTGCATGGGCAGCTTACGGTATGAACAAAGAAGGAGCTGATTATCGTGCTTGCCAAACTTATGGACCTATTTATAAATAGATAAAAGAGTAAAAGAACAAAGAGTAAAGATTTTTAGACAAAAAACTACCCCCTAATCCCGTTAAATAAATTCTGTTTTACCGCAACTTTTACAGAATTTTGCAATAACCCATTTTCGGGATTAGGGGTTTATCAAAAAACGAAGCTATAAAGTCAATAAATACAATTAAGGTTGCTGCAAATACCTATATCTTTGCAGCAACTTTAAAAGTGTACAAATGAAAAACAAATCTTTCTTAGCATTCGACCTTGGAGCAACCAGTGGTCGCTCCATTCTTGGAAGCCTCGAAAATGGCCGCCTTCAGATGAAGGAGTTAACCCGTTTTCCAAACCAAATACTTAAAATAGGAAACCATTTTCATTGGAACATTTATTCGTTATTCGAGCATTTAAAAGCCGGATTGGTGGCAGCCAAAGCCGAAGGAGTTGAAATAACTTCGATTGGGATTGATACATGGGGTGTTGATTTTGCACTACTTGCCGAAGATGGTTCTATTCTTGGAGCTCCTTATGCTTACCGCGACCCGCACACTGTTGGGGCGCCCGAAAAATACTTCGAACTGGTTCCACGCGAAAAAGTTTACGAACTTACGGGTATTCAGATAATGAATTTCAATAGCCTTTATCAGCTTTTTGCATTGAGCCAGGCTAACAATTCTCTGTTAAAAGCAACCAAAGAAATACTATTTATGCCTGATGCATTGGCTTATATGCTCACTGGCAATAAAGTAGTGGAATATACCATAGCTTCAACCTCTCAGATTTTAAATCCACGCACCAAACAATTCGAATCGCAACTGCTCGAAAAAGCAGGTGTATCACCTTCGATTTTGGGCGAAATTGTTATGCCTGGTCATGTTATCGGAACGCTTAAAGATGATTTGGCCGAAGAAAGTGAACTAGGTAAAGTAAATGTGGTTTCTGTAGCCGGTCATGATACCGGAGCAGCTGTAGCTGCGGTACCAGCTGTAAATGAAAACTTTGCTTATCTCAGTTCAGGTACCTGGTCGTTGATGGGCATCGAAGTGAAAGAGCCAATTATAAACGAAACTACTTCGGCATTGAATTTTACAAACGAAGGTGGAGTTGAAGGTACAACCCGTTTTTTGAAAAACATTACCGGCATGTGGTTATTGGAACAATGCCTGAAAGAATGGAAAAAAGAAGGAATCACCTATGCTTACGAAAAATTAGTGCAAATGGCTGATACTGTTCCGGCATTTCAATCGATGGTGGATACTGATCATGCTACGTTTGCAAATCCGCCTAGTATGACAAAAGCAATTGTTGATTATTGTAATGTTACCGGACAAACAGCTCCTTCAAGTCATGCCGAATTTGTGCGTTGTATTTTCGAAAGTCTTTCGTTAAAATACAAATACGTGTTAGGTTTATTGAAAAATTTGGCGCCATTCCCAATTGAAAAATTACATGTTATTGGTGGTGGTTCAAAAAATCCGTTGTTAAATCAATGGACAGCCAACTCAATCGGTATTCCGGTTATTGCTGGACCATCAGAAGCAACTGCTATTGGCAATATTATGATTCAGGCAAAAGCCGCAGGTTGTGTTGATTCGTTGCAGGAAATGCGCCAGATTATTGGCGAATCGGTTCAATTGGATGAGTTTATACCTGAAAATACAGAAGAATGGAAAGTGGCTTATCAGAAATTCGTGACCTTAACAGGTCTTTAAATTATTAATTATCAATTATCAATTAATATTAATGGCAACAGTTATTATTCTACCCAAACAGGGTCAATCGGTTGAAAGTTGTATCATTACCGAAATCAAAAAGAAAAAAGGTGATACCGTAAAAAAAGGCGAAGTTTTGTTTGCTTACGAAACAGACAAAGCATCGTTCGAAGAAGAATCGCCTGTTGATGGTGTAGTTTTAGAAAGTTTTTACAACGATGGCGATGAAGTGCCTGTTTTGTTGGATATGATGGTTATTGGTCAACTCGGTGATGATTATGCAGGACTTCTTCAGACATCAGACAACAGTCAACAGACAACAGTTATTGAGAGCCAAGAGCCAAAAGCCAAGAGTCAAGATGCTGAACCTGTTGTGGAAACAAAACCCGAAACCTCAAACTCTTCGAACCTTTCAAACGGTACAACGTCATTCGTTTCTCCCCGCGCCAAAAACCTTGCAGCCGCCGAAGCAATCGACGCTTCGCAATTGGCTGGTTCAGGTCCTGCGGGTCGTGTGATTGAAAAAGACGTGTTGGCTGCATTAGAAAGTCGTGGTAAATTAACTCCACTTGCCAAAGCAGTTGCCGTTGCCGAAGGTATTCAACCTCAAGGTACTGGTTCTGGATTGGCAGGAACGGTAAAATCTACCGATTTGCTACCTCCTGTAAATGCTGTTTATGGATTGGATTACGAAGACAAGAAATTGTCGAACATGCGCAAAATCATTGCAAAATCGATGCATGCTTCACTTCAAAACTCAGCACAATTGACTCACCACTTGGGTGCAGATGCTCGTAAAATTCAGTCCTTGCGCAAAAAAGCCAAGAAAGCCTTCGAAGCTGGAACTTTAACGGCCAACCTCACCATCAACGATTTCGTATGTTTTGCGGTAATCAAAGCCTTGAAGAAATTCCCGAACGTAAATTCACACTTTACTGGCGACGCTATGCGTTTATTCAGCAAAGTGCATTTAGGTTTGGCAGTGGATACAGAGCGTGGTTTGATGGTACCTGCCGTGCGCAATGCCGATGATTTATCGATTCTTGGTCTTTCGAATCAAATGAAAGAAGTGGCCAACAACTGCAAAAAAGGTGCAATTGCTCCTGAACTATTAGCAGCCGAAGCGGCAACATTTACGGTTTCGAACCTTGGAGCTTATGGTGTTGAAATGTTTACTCCGGTAATCAATCTCCCACAATCGGCTATTTTAGGGGTAAATACCATTGTTCCACGTCCAAAAGATTTGGGTGATGGCGTTTATGGTTTTGTGCCTTATATCGGATTGAGTTTGACTTACGATCACCGCTCATTGGATGGTGGCGAAGCAACACGCTTCCTGAAACAAATAGCTATTGAGATTGAAACGCTGGAATTGGATATATTTAAAAAAAACTGCCCCTAACCCCTAAAGGGGAATAAGGTTAGTTTTGTCTGTGAAAAATAGGAGGAAATCTTGTTTAAATCAATATCTTTGTTGAATAAAATTATAATTATCAATACTAATAAAAATCCCCTTTAGGGGTTTGGGGTCTATGTACGATTTAATCATTATCGGTGGAGGTCCGGCCGGATATGTAGCTGCAGAACGTGCAGGGCATAAAGGACTGAAAGTGTTGTTGTTCGAGAAAAAAAACATGGGTGGTGTATGCCTTAACGAAGGTTGTATACCAACAAAAACCTTGCTTTACTCAGCAAAAACTTACGAAAACGCTTTACACGGCGATAAATACGGTGTGTATGGCGAAAATATCCGTTTTGATTTTGCTAAAATCATGGCTCGCAAAAATAAGGTGGTGAAAAAGCTTGTTGCGGGTGTTGAAGGTAAAATGAAAATGCATCACGTAACAGTGATTAAAGGCGATGCAACCATTGTGGGACGTAGTCCGAAAGGCGTAGAAGTAAGTTGCGCTGGCGAAAGCTATTTAGGAGCTAACCTGCTTATCTGTACCGGTTCCGAAGCATTTGTTCCACCAATTCCGGGATTGGCTGAGGCTGGTGATTTAATTCTTACGAACCGTGAAATTTTAGATTTGAAAGAACAACCAAAATCGTTGGTGATTATTGGCGGTGGCGTTATTGGGATGGAATTTGCCAGTTTTTATAACAGCTTGGGAACAAAAGTAACTGTTATCGAAATGCTTCCTGAAATTTTAGGTGGTTTGGATTTTGAAATTTCGGCCATGATGCGCGATATTTATGGTAAAAAAGGAATTGAATTTAACCTGAATGCCAAAGTTGTAAAAGTAGAAGGAAATAAAGTGATTTTCGAAAAAGGGGGCGAAACTCTGAGTATCGAAGGCGAAAAAATATTGGTGAGTGTTGGTCGTCGTCCGGTAACTAAAGGGTTTGGATTGGAGAATCTGAACGTGGAGTTATTTAAAGGTGGCATTAAAACCGATGAAAAAATGCGTACCAATGTGCCTAATGTGTTTGCTGCAGGCGACGTTACCGGTTTTTCGTTGTTGGCACATACCGCCAGTAGAGAAGGAGAAGTTGTGGTGAATAACCTTACTGGTCGTCCTGACATTATGCGTTATAATGCAATTCCGGGTGTGGTGTATACCAATCCTGAAGTAGCTGGTGTTGGCGAAACCGAAGAGTCTGCCAAAGCAAAAGGCATTGCATTTAAAGTAGCAAAATTGCCTATGGCTTATGCCGGACGTTTCGTAGCAGAAAACGAAGGTGGTAGCGGACTTTGCAAAGTTTTGGTAGGCGAAAAATACGGCGAAGTAATCGGTGTTCACATGTTGGGAAATCCTTGCAGTGAAATGATTTACGGTGCTTGCATGGCTATCGAACAGGAAATGACATTAGAGCAATTGCAGGAAGTGGTATTCCCACATCCAACTGTGAGTGAGATATTTAAGGAAACGTTATTTAGCCCCCTAACCCCCTAAAGGGGGAATGGTTGTGCGTAGTTCGAGCTATTTGCATTAATTCAATAAAAATCAATTACTTTGCTCACTCAATTCCCCCTTTAGGGGGTTAGGGGGCATACAAAATAAACAATACTAACATCTCTTATTCCCCCTTCGGGGGCTAGGGGGCAGCTAATTAACAATTATGCCAAAAGTACAATTCATTGATCCGTCGGAAGCACGGAAGCCGGGTTTTGTGGAATTTCAACCGATTCCGGTAAATCAATATCAAAAAACGGTAAAAGACGAAAAAGGTAATTTTACCAACGAAGAGTTCAAAACCATTTATCACGACATGGTGTTGATTCGTGAGTTCGAAACTATGATTAACCAGATAAAAATTGCTGGTGCATATAACGGAACTCCGTACAACCACCCTGGCCCTGCACACTTGTCTATCGGACAGGAATCGGCAGCAGTAGGTATGGCGTGGACGTTGACCGTTGACGATTATATTTTTGGTAGCCACCGCTCGCACGGCGAAATCCTAGCAAAAGGTATGTCGGCTATCCACAAATCGGATGACAAATATTTGTTAGAAGTAATGGAATCATTCTTCGACGGAGCTGTACTTGATGTTGTGAAAAAAGATTTTACAGGTACTACAAAAGAATTGGCTCGCCGCTTCCTCGTATATGGAACATTGGCCGAAATCTTTGCCCGTGTAACCGGTTTCAACCGCGGATTGGGTGGTTCTATGCACGCTTTCTTTACGCCATTTGGTGTGTATCCTAACAACGCTCTTGTGGGTGGTTCGGGTGATATTGCCGTTGGTGCTGCATTGTACAAAAAAATCAACCGTCAAAAAGGACTGGTAGTTGCCAATATTGGTGACGCTTCTATGGCTTGTGGTCCGGTTTGGGAAGGTATTACTTTCGCGTCAATGGATCAGTTCCGTCAGTTGTGGGAAGGTGATATGCAAGGTGGATTGCCTGTGATTATTAACATCATGAACAACCAATATGGCATGGGCGGACAAACTGCCGGTGAAACCATGGGTTATGATATTGCAGCTCGTATTGGTGCTGGTGTAAATCCGGAACAAATGCATGCTGAGCGTGTTGACGGTTACAATCCTTTGGCTGTTATTGATGCTTACAAACGCAAACGCGTTATTTTGGAAGAGAAAAAAGGTCCTGTTTTATTGGACGTATTAACATACCGTTACAGCGGTCACTCACCTTCTGATGCTTCGTCTTATCGTACAAAAGAGGAAGTGGAAGCATGGGAAGCACAAGATTGTATCGCTTCTTTCGGAAAACAATTGATTGAGGCAGGCGAAGCAACGCAAGCTGATTTGGACGCAACATGGACTGATGTTAAAGCATTGGTATATGATATGTTCCTGAAATCTATCGACGATGAAGTTTCTCCACGTATGAACAACGCCCAAATCATTGGCGACATGATGTTCTCTAACGGTTCAGTTGATTCTATGTCGACTGCAAAACCAGATGTTTTGATGCCAATAGCTGATAATTCACGTGTTAAGAAAATTGCTGCGAAAGAACGTTTTGCGTTCGATGCCGATGGAAAACCATACAGCAAAATGAAACAATATCAGTTGCGCGACGGTATTTTCGAAGCCATGATGGATCGTTTCTACAAAGATGCATCGTTGGTAGCTTATGGTGAAGAAAACCGCGATTGGGGTGGTGCATTTGCTGTTTATGGCGGTATGACTGAGGCACTTCCTTACCACCGTTTATTCAACTCGCCTATAGCTGAAGCGTCTATCGTGGGTACTGCCATTGGTTATGCTATGTGTGGTGGCCGCGTGGTTCCCGAAATTATGTATTGCGATTTCTTGGGTCGTTGCGGCGATGAGGTTTTCAACCAAATGCCTAAATGGCAATCGATGAGCGGTAATGTTTTGAAAATGCCAATCACGCTTCGTGTATCGGTAGGTTCAAAATACGGTGCGCAACACTCGCAGGACTGGACTTCGTTGGTAACGCAAATCCCGGGATTGAAAGTTTGTTTCCCTGTAACTCCTTACGACGCAAAAGGATTGATGAACTCAGCTTTGCAAGGAACCGACCCTGTAGTTTATTTCGAAAGCCAGCGTATCTACGAAATTGGTGAGCAATTCCACAAAGGTGGCGTGCCAGAAGGTTACTACGAAATTCCATTCGGTGAACCAGATGTGAAAAAAGAAGGAAAAGACATTACATTCCTGACCGTTGGTCACACTTTATATCCAGCTTTGGCTGCTGCTAAAGAATTGGAAGAAAAATACGGCTTGAGTGCAGAAGTTATTGACGCTCGTTCGTTGGTGCCATTCAACTACGAACAAGTCATTGAATCGGTGAAAAAAACAGGTAAAATCATTGTGGCTGGCGATGCTTGTGCACGTGGTTCGTTCCTGAACGACTTTGCAACAAACATCAGCACCCTTTGCTTCAACTATCTGGATGCTCCGGTTTGTGTAATTGGTTCACGCAACTGGATCACGCCAGCATTCGAATTGGAAGATTCATTCTTCCCACAAGTAAGCTGGTTCCTCGATATGATTAACGAACGCATTCAACCATTGGCTGGATATATTCCTGGTCAAAACTATACGGATGCCGAGTTTGTAAGAAGATCGAAATTAGGAGTATAAAAAATGTAAAATGAAGCTGATTTTCTTAATTGAGTTTCAGCTTCATTTTTTTGTTCAAGTTGATATATTTTCGTATCTTTATTAAAAATATAAGATTATGGAAAACAACGCAAGTATTAAATTATTTGAATCGAAAAAGATTCGCACGCATTGGGATGAAACGGAGGAGAAATGGTATTTCTCAGTGATTGATGTGGTAGAAGTACTCACAGAAAGCTCCTTACCTAAAAGATATTGGAGTGATTTGAAGAAAAAACTTATCACTGAAGGAAGCCAAGCGTACGAAAAAATCGTACGGTTGAAACTGATAGCCGAAGATGGTAAAAACAGAGAAACGGATACTGTTGATACTGAAACATTATTACGTATCATTCAATCAATTCCATCACCCAAAGCTGAGCCATTCAAGCAATGGTTGGCAAAAGTTGGTTACGAGCGGATGCAGGAATTGCAGGACCCTGCACAAAGTTTAGATCGTGCACGGGAGAACTGGCAACGATTAGGTCGAAGCGAAAAGTGGATTCAGCAGCGTATGACTGGTCAGGAAACTCGTAATAAACTGACTGATTATTGGAAAGATGCCGGAATAAAAGAACAAGATGAATTTGCATTATTGACCAATATCATTCATCAGGAATGGACTGATTTGACAGTAAAGCAGCACAAAGCATTAAAAGGGTTGAAGAGTCATAACTTACGTGACCACATGAGCGAAGCAGAATTGATTTTTACAGCTTTAGCTGAGCTTTCAACTCGCCAAATTGCTGAAACGAAAGAAGCTAAAGGATTACGTGAAAATGCAGAAGTAGGAAAAATGGGAGGAAAAGTAGCCAAAAATGCCCGCAAAGAATTGGAATCAAAAACGGGGAGAGATGTGGTAACGGGTGAAAACTTTTTACCACCGGCGAAAGAGAAAAGCCCCCTAAATCCCCCGAAGGGGGACTTAAAGATGAAGTCTCAATGAAATAAATATACAAAAACTAATAATACAATACTAAGCAAAATTCCCTGCAATTTATCCCGCCAAAGCGGGAGGGGTTAAGGGCTCATTATCATGAAAAAAGTAAACGCTCACCTCCACACACCGTATTCGTTCAGTGCATTCACTGAATTGAATCAGGCGCTCGATATGGCTGTTGCCGAAGGCGTAAAAGTGGTTGGTATCAATGATTTTTATACTACTGCCGGCTACGAAGCTTGGGCAAGAGGTTGTAAAGAACGCGACTTGTATCCGTTGTTCAACATAGAGTTTATCAGTCTGAACGAGGCTGATCAAAAAGCCGGTCTACGCGTGAACGATCCCGGAAATCCCGGTCGTACTTACCTAAGTGGTAAAGGACTTTCATATCCTTTTCAGTTAGCTGAACCTTTTGCAACACAATTGGCCGATGTTAGTGCCGAAGCCAATGCACAGGTAGAAGCCATGTGTGGCAAGGTAAATGAGATTCTGGCTGCCAATAATGCCGGTTTCTCGTTGGATTTCGAGTGGATTAAAAACGACCTCACCAAAGGTTCTATCCGCGAACGTCATTTGGCAAAAGCTTTACGACTTAAAGTATACGAAACCTGTGGAAACGAATCAAAAATTAAAGGTTTATTTTTGAAATTATTTGCCGGAAAAGAATTAAAATCAAATATTTATGATTTTGCAGGCGTAGAAAACGAAATCCGTGGCAATTTGCTTAAAGCAGGTGGAGGTGCATTTGTACCTGAAGACCCAAAAGCGTTTTTACCCATGCAAACCGTTTGCGATATTATCGTTGCTGGCGGTGGCATACCAACTTATCCATTCCTTGCCGACGATGCCAAAGGTGGTTATACCGATTTTGAAGGTGATTTGGAGCGTGTGGCTAAACAATTGACCGTGCGTGGTTTCCATTCGGTAGAATTTATTACTACTCGGAATGGTGTGGAATTGTTGGAAAAATATGCCAGCTATTTACACGATCAGGGCTTTGTGGTAACTTTCGGTAGCGAACACAACACACCTGCTATGGAGCCAATTGAACTTTTTGCACGTAA
>Ga0247837_1003946_pt1:0-20000 | contig 24723 bp, 19 predicted proteins | sample LaCtaG_2_FD_187115 | JGI IMG/M metagenome (GOLD analysis project Ga0247837, IMG submission 187115) | Freshwater microbial communities from meromictic Lake La Cruz, Castile-La Mancha, Spain - LaCruzMarch2015_14.5m | ecosystem: Environmental > Aquatic > Freshwater > Lake | place: Spain...
CAAGGACAACGGCGCCATCTTCGCGATCGCATCCAATATGCGCGCGGACATGGGTGCCCTGAACTCGGTCAAGAACTCCATCCAGCGCGGCCAGTCCGTCATCGATGTCGCCCTGGCGGCGGGTGAGACGATCTCCAAGGCCCTTGAAGAACAGAAGTCGCTGGCGGTTGCCATCCAGTCCTCCGCTGCGGGCACTGCTGCCGAAACGGCCTATCTTGCAGACTTCAACGCCCTGGGTAATGAAATCACCGCGGCTCTCGCCGGGGCGAGTTTCGACGGGACGAATCTGTACAGCGTCGGTTCGGCCACCAACAATCTGGTGGTTCAGACCGGGATCAGCTCGACCTATACGGTCCATAGTGCAACGCCCGCTGTGGGGCTTGCGACCACCGTGGCGACCGCGACCGGAGCGATTGTCCGGGCCGGCGCGACCGTTGCGGCGGTTGATACTGCCAGTGCGGCCTTCAATGCCAAACAGGCGTCGCTCGGCAGCCATTCCAAATCCCTGGAACGGCAGCTGACCTTTACCAGCAAGATGCAGGACGCCCTGGAATCCGGCATCGGCAACCTGGTCGACGCCGATCTGGCCAAGGAAAGCGCCCGCCTGACGGCCCTGCAGACCAAGCAGCAGCTTGGTGTCCAGGCCCTGGGCATCGCCAACCAGTCGAGCTCCATCCTGCTCGGCCTGTTCCGCTAACGTCATGGGACGGAGGTGGAGCCATGAGCGGCTCCGCCTCCGCCTCCTGTGAAATCCATGGAGGCGGCGGCCCCCGGGCCGACGGTCAATAGATGAGTGTAGATATGAACATGAAGGCTTCCCCGGTACCCGCCGTGGAGCCAATCCAGCCCCCGGTCGTGCCGGAACCGCCCGAGATCGAAAAGGTCAAGGGTGTAGAACCCACCGCGCGCTACCGGCTGGTGATCGAGAAGGGGTCCGTGCCCGGAGCGTTTGTCTACAAGACACTGAATCCGGAGACCGGTGAAGTCGTTCGGCAGTTGCCGAGGGAAGACGTCGCCAGCCTGAAGGACCGACCCGGATATGGCCCCGGCACGGTGATCGACACCATCGCCTGACGCCGCTGAAACACCAAACCGACGCCGGGCCGCACGCGCGCCCGGCCAAAAGTCGTTAACCATACGCTCACGACTCGCCGAATAACCTGTCCCTGAACAAATCCGGGGCCGAAGCCATGTCGACAAGCGTCCACTCCAACGCCGCTGCACAGATCGCGTTGCAGAACCTTAACCAGATCAACGACCGACTGACCGGGACCCAGAACCGGATCAGCACGGGCCTGAAGGTGGGTGGCGCCAAGGACAACTCCGCAGTCTGGGCCATTGCCCAGAACCAGCGAGCCGATCTTGGTGCCCTGGGTGCAGTCAGGACCAGCCTCGACCGCGCAACCTCGCTGGCCGACGTGTCCCTGGCCGCCGGCGAATCAATCTCTGATCTGATCATCCAGATGCGCCAGAAGGCGGTGGCGGCATCGGACATGTCGCAGTCGGCCGAATCGCGGGCGGCTTATAACGACGACTTCCAGAGCCTCGTTCGCTCGGTGCAGCAGTTCGCTGACAGCGCCTCGTTCGACGGGGTCAATCTTCTTGATGATTCGCTGGCGGCTCCGTTGGACTTCCTGGCCAGTATCGACACGGCCGATACGATCTCGATCGATCCCCAGGACATGACCAGTGCCGGCCTCGGGCTGGCCACGCTCGCTCTTCTGACCCAGGCCGGCGCAGCCGCCGCTCTCACAGCGATTGATGCGGCGCTGGCGAACGTCAACTCTGCACTGGCGGCGCTTGGTTCCCAGGCCAAACAGATCGAGACCCACAACACTTTCGTCTCGAAGCTGGCAGACTCCCTTGAGACCGGCATCGGCAAACTGGTCGACGCTGATCTGGCCAAGGAAAGCGCCCGCCTTCAGGCCCTGCAGGTGCAGCAGCAACTGGGCACCCAGGCGCTGTCGATCGCCAACCAGGCGCCGCAGATGATCCTGTCCCTGTTCCGGAACTAGGCCGTACGGCGCACGCCTGAGGGGCCGATCCGGGTTGCGGCGCGTCGTCGCCGGATGCGCAGGCCGTATAGAGACAGCAGGGAATTCAAGGCACTGACGAAGGCGTTCTTCAAAGCGTCCTCCTCATCCATCGCCCCTGAAAGAGGCGTAAGCGGATTGTTCCCTGAGTCGCACGGGAAGTCGCTCCGGAACCGGACGTTAAGCGGTCGTTACGGTTGAGCCGCGATAATCGGGCGCGGGAGCTCTGGTGTGATCAACAACAGCTATCTACTCGGTCTGTACGGAGGCACGGCGGGCAATACGGCCACGACCGGGGGGCAGGCTGCTGCGCCGCGGGTGAGGACCCAGCCGACGCCGCCCTGGGAAGCCAGTGCCAAGGCCCCTAAGCCGGATGTGGCGGTGCGGGCGGCGCTTTCCGCACGCCAGCTGGTGGACCCTGATGCAAGCCGTCCGGATCTGCCGGGCGCTTCCCCTGACTATCGCAAACTGTTCGCCCTCTACCAGGGACTGACCTCCCTGACTGCCCTTGCGACGCGGGTCGACCAGAGTGGCGTCAGCCAGGGCGAGATCACCCGGATCCGCGAGCGCTTTACGCGCGGTGTCGCTGAAGTCGGCGACTATGTGCGGAATGGCGGGTTCGAGGATATCCGGATGGTCCACGGCGTGTCGTCAACGAGCGCGAAGACCTCGGCGGGGGTGGCGCGTGATGCGACGCGGATCGTGACCCGGCCGGTTCACGAGGGTGATCCGGCCTTGTCGGCCCCTGCCCTTGAAGGACCGGTCGTGTTCGACATCACCATCGGCTCCGTGGCCGGCAATGTCACGGTCCCGATCGACCTTGCCGGTATGGGGGCCCAGACCCGCTCGCTCGACAATGTCATCACCTTCGTGAATGCCAAATTGAGCGATGCCGGGGTCGCGACGCGGCTGGGCCGCGAGCAGGTCAATGGCGCGCCCCGGACCATCCAGCTCGGCACCAGGACGATCACCCTGCCGACGGCGACGGACAAGTGGGCCCTGGTCCTGCAAGGCTCGAGCGCCGAAACGGTCCGCTTCGGGACAACGCAGACGTCCGACGCCGTCTATGTGGTCCAGGCCTCCGGCAAAGGGGGCGGAAACGAGCTGCTGAAATTCCAGAGCGACGGCGGTACGGCCCCCGAGCCCTTGCAGCCATCCGGACAGACCGGCTGGGTCGCCGGCCGGGCCTCCCAGACGGCCCTGCCCAAGGGCGTGGAGACCGTCCGGGCCAGCGCGGTTGCGGCAGACGGGTCCTTGTGGCTCGTCGCGGATATTGAAGCCGCACCCGGCTCACAACCGCTCAAGGGTGAGCGCGATGTGGCGCTCATGAAGCTTGATCCCACGGGTCGGGTGGTGGCCACACGGATGCTCGGGGCCTCGGACACGGCGAGCGGCTATGCGATCTCCATCGCCGCTGACGGGCGCGTGGCGGTTGCGGGGTCCGTGACCGGGGAGCTCGAACCGGGCGTCCGGATTGCCGACGCCAGTCTGTCCGACAGTTTCGTCACCGTTTTTGATGGAGCCGGAGAGGAGTTGTGGACCCAGCGGCGGGGTGCCCGCGCGGCGGACGAGGCCACGGCTGTTTCGTTCGGCACCGACGGCAGGGTCTATGTCGCGGGGCGTTCCCGATCCGCAATGCCCGGGGCCTCGGGGCTTGGGGCATGGGACGGATATCTGCAGGGCTTTTCGGCCACCCAGGCGCACAGCCTCGCCCCCTTCAAGGCCACCGCCGTGTCGGTCAGCCAGTTCGGAACCGGCGGCGACGACAGTGTCAGGGCCATCACCGTCGAGGGTTCGTCAATCTATACGGCCGGGGTCGAGAGTGGCCGGGTCGTCGTGCGTCGCTTCACCCCTGACGCCAATGGTGCGCCGACCCTGTCCGCGACGAGGGACCTGGGCGCAGCCAGCGGTGATGTCAGCGGGATCGCCGTGAGCGGCGGTCGGGTCGTCCTGACCGGAACAACCCGCAATCAGGCCCTTGATGTCGCGACGGTGACCAACGCCCATTCCGGCAGTTCCGATGCCTTTGTCGCGTCGCTTGAGGCTGACCTTTCCCCCGCAGCCGGAGACCGGTTGACCTATATCGGCGGTGCCGGCGACAGCAGTGTCGCGGACATGAAGGTGCATGGCGGCAAGGTCTGGATCACCGGCCTCGCCGATCGTGCGGTCGGGGCCGCAAAGGGCGATCCGAGGGAGGGTTATCTGACCCGGCTCGACCCGTTGACGGGCGCGGTGGAATGGACCCGGACCTGGCCGGGAGCAGACCAGCAGGCCTCGCCCCTGAGCCTTGCCGTCGCGACCGGGGGTGCCAGCGTGCTGGACCGGCTGGGGCTGCCCCAGGGACTGGTTTCCATGGGTGATTCCAAGGCCCTGACGGCCGCGACCGCCCTGCGCCCCGGTGATCGCTTTTATGTATCTTCTGCCGAGGGCCGCCAGCGTCGTGCGGTCACGATCGCGGCCGACGATACCCTGCAGACCCTGGCGCGCAAGATCGAGCAGTCCTCTTCCGGCCAGTTGAAGGTCACGGTCGTGACCGATCCGCTCAAGGCCGGGGAAGTCGAGGCCCTGAGCAGCGCCCGCATGCAGCGGCTGTCGATTGTGCCGCGGGAGGGAAGAGCCGGAGCGGTCCTGACCAGTGGAGAAGCCGGCCGGGACGCCCTGGCCGCTCTCGGCCTGTCGCCCGGGATCGTCGCTCCCAAATCGGCCGCCGGCGAGATCAAGACCTTTGCCATGGCCCTGCCCGAGACACTGTCCCTGACCGGCAAGGACCAGGTCAAGTCCACTGTCGAGGCCCTGAGGGCCGCCGTCAGGGTGGTCAGGGAGGCCTACAAGTCGCTCGCGCCGGGTGCCTCGCGGCCCCCGGTCACGGGTCCGGCCCCCGCCTATATGACCGCCCAGCTTGCCAACTACCAGGCCGCGCTTTCACGACTCACCGGCTAGGCCGCCGGGCGACGAAGAACGTTGACGCCGGAGCCCCGGGCAGGGTTATTGGAGGCCTCATCCCCGCGAGCCTTTCATGCCCCAGGACAATCGAGTTCTCATCGCCATCGGTGCCGGTCTGGCGGTCGTCGCGGCCGTGGTGATCGCCCTGATCTTCAATGCGGGCAGGGAACGGAATCCGGCTCCCCCGCCTGCGGCCCAGGGCGGTTTGACCGTCGATGTCGCCGATGCGCCTGAACTGAACACCACGCGCGAACTGCGCTGTTTCGTTGATGGTCAGTACATCGGCCTGGCGACCCTGTCGGACTGCGCCCGGCGCAATGGGGTGGCGACGGACGCTCTCGACGTCGGCATCGATGAGACCGGAGCCCTTGCAGCTGCGCCGACCGCCGCCTTCGCCCCGCCGCCTGTTGCCCCGCCGATCGAACTGACCGAGGCGGAGCAGCCGCCGGTCACGGACCAGGAACCGGTCGAGCCGTCGGTCCAGGCCGCAACCGGTTCTGCCTGTCTGCGCCACACCGGGTCAGACTGGCGGTCACTGTCGTCCAGTATGAGCCTGAATGCCTGTGTGCAGGCGCTTTACTCGGGCACCTGTGTGCGGCCCGGCGAGGCGCTCTATGGCCGTTGGGGCGATACCACCCTCAGGCTTGTGCCGCGTCGGGTCGAGCAATCGTCGGACAACAGCCGGTTCCGGACGCTCGCCGAACAGGATCGAAGCTGCACTTTCCCGGGGCTACGCTGATGAAACACGCCGCACTGATGGTGATGGGCGCGGGCGCGCTGGCGCTCTCAGCCTGCGAAAAGGCCGTGGAGGCACCGTTCGACCGCGGTGTCTGCTATGCCGTCGAAACCGGTGCCGAGGGTGAACCGCCAAGGTTCAACAAGGTGGCGGATAACCAGCCGCAGATCGAGTTCTGCGCTGCGCGGCTTGAAGAAGTCCGCCTGCGCTTCCTGCGCATGGGTGGATCGCGGCAGGAGATCACGGGCTCCTACCAGGGCCAGTTCATCTTCATTGACCGCGGGGGCGTTTGGCTCTCGAGAACGCTGGAGGGTGGCCGGTTCAATGCCATGGCCCGAACCGGCGACGGTCGGCTGGCCATGCCCGGTGCGATCCAGCGGGCCATCGACGGCACCCCGATCGCCGTGTCGTCCAACCGCGAGCCGGACCCGACCGCGCCACCTGCGCCCTAGACGAAACAGAACAAACGTGGAACAAGCAATCTGTGGATTGCGCCACAAAGCGGGCGCGCGCCTGTCGAAAGCGCGCTAGGCCCGGACAACAGGCAATCGGCTCCGAACAGCGCGAAGCGCGGCGGGCCAGAACGAAAAAGGAGCTCGGCGATGGCGGGCAGCGTCAACAAGGTCATTCTGGTCGGCAACCTGGGCAAGGACCCGGAGATCCGCACGCTCAACTCGGGCGAGCGGGTGGCCAACCTGTCCCTCGCGACCTCGGAACAGTGGCGAGACAAGTCCACCGGCGAGCGCAAGGAAAAGACCGAGTGGCACCGGGTGGTCATCTTCAACGAGAACATCGTCAAGGTAGCCGAGAACTATCTGAAGAAGGGCTCGACGGTTTACATCGAGGGCTCGTTGCAGACCCGCAAATACGAACAGGCCGGGGTCGAGAAATACACCACCGAAATCGTGCTGCAGAAATTCCGCGGCGAGCTGACCATGCTGGGCGGCCGTGACGGTGCCGGCGGCGGCGCGCCCCGCGGCGGCGACGACGACTATTCCTCAGGCTTCTCTACCGGCGGTGCCAACAAGCCCAGCGGTCCCAAGGAAAGCTACGACCTGAACGACGACATCCCCTTCTAGGCGCGCGCCACAGTCAGAAATGCAAAGTGTCGCCGTGCGTCCTCGCGTGCGGCGACCACGCGCGTTAAGTCGGGAGGGTGATCACCCCTGACAAGCCGCACAGCCCGCTCTCGCCCGTGGAGATCCTGGCCATCATCGCGGTGGTGGTGATCTGGGGGGTCAATAATGCGGCGGCCAAATTCGGCACCGAGACCCTGCCGCCGCTGCTGATGGCGGCCTTGAGGTTCGCCATTGCGGCGGCCTGTCTGATCCCCTTCGTGCGTCCGCCCTTTCCGAACTGGAAGAGCCTGCTGATCATCGTCGGCCTTGGTGGACCGATCCACTATGGCCTCATCTATCTGGCCTTCTGGCTGGCGCATGACGTCAGCCCGGTCTCGGTGGCGGCCCAGCTCTGGATTCCGTTTACGGCCCTGTTCGCCTTCCTGATGCTGGGCGAGCGGTTGTCGCGGTTCGCGCTGGCCGGCATGGTCGTGGCCTTCCTCGGGGTCGCCTGGATGACGCTGGACCCCCATGCCATTGAGGACTGGAAGGGCATTCTGGTCGGCGTCGGTGCGGCCTGCGCCTGGGCCCTGACCACCGTCGTGGCGCGGCGGACGACCTCGATACCTCCACTGAAGATGCAGGGCCTGTTGTCGCTGGTCGCCCTGCCGTCTCTCGCCTTTGCCTCGGCCCTGTTCGAGCGGGGGCAGTGGGAAGCAGTGCAGCAGGCGGATGCCCTTGTCTGGGCCTGTGTGCTCTGGGCTGGACTGGTGTCGTCGGTGCTGGCGACAACCCTGTTGTTCTGGCTGGTACAAAAGCGCGAGGCGGGCCGGGTCACACCCTATCTGCTGGCGACGCCGGTGGTGTCCATCCTGATCGGATGGGGCCTGATGGGCGATGTGCTGACGCCGCAGATTCTGGTCGGCGCTGCCGTGACCATGGGCGGGGTCGCGATTGTCGCCCTGGCCGAGCGAGGGCTGAGGGCGGGTGCCGCCAAGGCGTGATCCCGCATCAAAAAGGCCCGGCTGCTTTCGCAGCCGGGCCCTCGTGGGGATGTCCCCGGGACTTACAGGCCGGGGAGTTTGAAGCCTGTATCGCGGCGCGCCGAGATGGAGATGCCGGCACGGCCTCCCGTCAGGGCCTGTACGCGGGCGTATTCGCTCGCCGCGTCGACGCTGACGGCACCTTCAGAGGTCTGAAGTGTGGTCGGGGTCTGGGTCGCTGCCTCGTCCCGACGCCAGAACATGATGCGGTTGGCCCAGCCTTCTTCCTTGTGGGCCAGGTCGCCGAATTCATCGTCCACGACATAGCGGGCGAGGGGATCGGCGCGATCGCCGCCGGCGAGGGTCACCAGTTGCTGCTCGCCTTCCGACCGGGTCACAGCCTGACGCTGGCCCAGAAGGATCTGGCGGGCGGCGGATTCCGGCGCGAGCTCCTGCGGACGCGGCTGACCGGGTGCCGGCGGACGCAGTCCGTATTCCGGCGGAACGGTGAGGGGGGCGGTCGAAACGGTCAGAAACTCGTCCGGTGTGATCCTGTTCAGGCCGACGCCCGTGCGCACACTGGAGCAGGCGCCCAGGGCCAGGAGCGACGCGGTCAGGGTCAGAACGGCAACGGAATGAAGACGCATGGTTGATGTCTCGGAGCGGGGCGCAGGAACGGGCGCGCGCACAAACCCTACTGGAAGCGGCTGATTACGACTTTTCGGCGGCGAGGCCAACCTTGGCCTCCTGCTCCGCGCGCACACTGTCAAGGATCAACAGGACGACGCCGATGCAGATCGCACTGTCCGCGATGTTGAAAATCCATGGGAAATTGATCTTCATCGACCCGAGGAAGACATGAGGCCCGGATACATCGAGAAAATCGACGACATAGCCGAAGCGAATGCGGTCGATCACATTGCCGAGCGCGCCGCCCATGATCAGGCCGATGGCGGAGATCAGCAGGCGACGGTCGGCCTTCAGCGCCCACCAGCCAAGTACGCCGGCGACCACGATCGAGAAGGCGCTGAGCATCCAACGCGCCGAGCCGTCGCCGAACAGGCCGAAGCTGACGCCGCGGTTCTCGACCCAGGTCAGGTTGAAGAGGGGGGGCAGAACCTGGATGTGCCCAATTTCGCGCAGGTCCAGCCCGCTCATGATCCAGGCCTTGGTCAGCTGGTCGAGCAGAATCACGATCAGGGCGAAGCCGTAGGCGGCGTAGGCGATGCGGGGGATTTTCATTCGGGTCGCTGAAAAGTGAAGGCGTTTCGGTTAGCAGCCTGCGCGCCGTGCGCGAAGGGACAATCGTGTCAGGTCATGGAAGGTCTGCCCACAGCCTGCGAAAAGGCCGTCGCCGGAGCTCCGGCGACGGCCTGATCGGTTGAACAGCGGCTGGCGTCAGAGGACGCCGATCATGGAAGCGACCAGCGGGTGGCGGACGATGTCGCCCTCGGCCAGCTTGACCACAGCAATGTTCGGCACCGGTGCCAGTCGCTCGGCGATGTCGCTCAGCCCTGAGATGCCCGGCAGCAGGTCGGACTGCTGCGGGTCGCCGGTGACGACCATGGTCGAGTGCCAGCCCAGCCGGGTCAGCAGCATCTTGAGCTGCACATAGGTACAGTTCTGGGCTTCATCGACGACGATGAAGGCATTGTTCAGGGTGCGGCCGCGCATGTAGCCGATGGGTGCGATCTCGATCAGCCCCTCGGCCATCAGCGCCTTGACCCGTTTCATGCCCAGCCGGTCGGAAAGGGCATCGTAGAGGGGCCGCAGGTAGGGAGCCAGCTTGTCCTCCATGTCGCCGGGCAGAAAGCCGATCGATTCGCCGGCCTCGACCGCCGGGCGTGACAGGACGATGCGGCCAATCTTGCCGGCCTCCAGGGCCTCAACCGCCTTGGCCACAGCGAGATAGGTCTTTCCGGTGCCTGCGGGCCCGAGGGCCAGGACCAGATTGTGATGATCAATGGCCGCCATCATCTCGGCCTGGCCCTCCGACTTGGGCTTCAGCGTCTTGAGGTAGGCCTGGTCGCGGTCGTCGTTCGACGGATAGGGCGACCAGCCGGCGTGGGTCGGAAGACGGCGTACCTTGGAATCCTCCATGAACTGACGGGTATCGAGCACACCGTGTTCACGGGATGTCTCGCGGGTCTGACGCTTGATGGCCGCACGCTTGGTCATGGAAGCCTCCAGGGCATGGAAGGCGACGACGCGGAAAACGCGCCGACGCAGGGCATGAAAAAAGGCGATGCCGGAAAAGCATCGCCTCGGACGAGGGTGGGGAGGAAAGAAGGGGACGCAACGCATCCGCCCGGGTCGGAAACAGGATCCACTTCCAGCGGAAACATCCGCCGAACCGAGCGCACCACGCACAATCCCCAAGGTCTGACCGGACCGGGCTTGATCCGGCTACTGAGCCGGGGCTGAAACGAGGGCCCCGAATCGCATCTACACTATAAGCCTAACGTGGTTTACGAGAGCTTAAAGCCCTCGATTTTTTGAGAAATGGCGGTGTTCTGATGAATGTTTACAGTCTGGGAGACAAGAAACCGCAGCTTCCGCCCGAGGGCGAATACTGGCTGGCACCAAATGCAACGCTGATAGGAGACGTGATTCTCAAACCCGGCGCCAGTGTCTGGTTCGGGGCGGTGGTGCGGGGTGACAACGACCCCATCACCATCGGGCAGGACACCAATATCCAGGACGGCAGCGTGTTGCATTCCGACCCCGGTGAGCCCCTGACGATCGGCGACGGCGTCACTGTCGGCCATATGGTCATGCTCCACAGCTGCGAGATCGGCGACAACACCCTGATCGGTATCGGCGCGGTGGTGCTGGGCCGGGCGAAGATCGGAAAGAACTGTCTGATCGGGGCCAACACCTTGATCACTGAGGGAAAGGTGATTCCCGACGGCTCCCTCGTCATGGGCCAGCCGGGCAAGGTGGTGCGTGAACTCGAGCCGGGCCAGATCGAGGCGCTCAAGGCCTCCGCCGCCCACTATGTGCAGAATTGGCGGCGCTATGCGCGGGATCTCAAGGGCTGAACCGCAGGGTTCAGGCGATCCGGCGGCCTCCTACGGCGGCGAGCGCGAGGGCGGGGCGGGACGCTTCGCCCACACCGATGGAGACGCGGGCGGTGAGCAGGCGGGGCTCGTCGGATGTGAGGCTGAGGGTGGCCGTGGGCGCATAGAGGCCCAGAATACGGTCTACCGCACCCGACGGACCGCGCAACGGGACCAGTGCAATCTCGATCTGCGCCGAAAGAAAACCGGCCAGGGCGGCGATCACAACCGGGCGGGCCTCGCGGACCGTCTGGGTCATGGCCGCGGCTACCAGCGGCCTTGAGGCGGTGCGCCAGACGGACAGCAGGGGGCGGTCCTTCAGGGGTTCAGCGTGGAAATCCTCAATCCATGAGCCGGCAAGGCGGATGACGGCCTCCTCTCCGCGCCGGCCGGCAATGAAGGCGCGCGGCAGACGCGTGCCCAGCAAGTGCGGCTCCAGCGCGGCGCGATCCGGAATCCCTGCGCGCGCACTGCCCTGACGGGACAGGACGGTCCAATGGTCGATCAGGAACTGTGTGTCGGGATGAAACAATGGTCTGGCCTCCGGGCGGGCCGACGCAAGGCCCGGACCGGTGGCAGTGACCCGGTCGGGCCCAAGGCAACGGAAACGAAATGCTTTTGCGGTTCAGATGAGCGCTGAAGCGAACTGCGCCTGACGCTGTTCGCATGGACTTTGACGGGAGGTCGGCCCATGCGGGTGCGGATCATGACATGGCTGCCGGCGCTGGCGGGGTTCCTCGCCCTGACGCTGGTTGCTGACAAGGCGGCCGCCCAGTGCGGCCCGGTTTGCCCACCGCCGCCGCCGCCCTGCTGCGAACCGCCGCCACCGCCGCCACCCCCGCCGCCGCCGCCGCCGCCCTGCTGCGAAAGTCCGCCTCCGCCTCCGTGTTGCGGCGGCAGCGGCAATCTGAACGTCAATGTCAATGTGAACGCCAACGCCAACGCCGGCGCGAGGGCAGGGCTGAACGCCCGGGCCGGAGGCAATGTCTATGTCGGTGGCGGCGGTGCCGCCTATGTGACGGTCGACCAGCCCTATCCGACCACAATCAACGGCCTGATGGTCGAGGGCGATCGGGTGCGTCAGGTCATCCGCGTGCCCTATGAGGCGCGGCGGCGTCAGGAGAAGCGGGTCGTGATCCGTGCCTTCTGCATCGACGACCGCAATGTGCCGCATCCAGCGTCCCAGGTGCGACCTGACCGTGAGGTGGACGGCGATTATGAGGGCGAACTGTACCGCTGCCTGGCCGGCACCTGGCTCCAGATCAGCTGGTCCGAGTACGCGGGCGACATCGATTTCGGCCACGGCGAGACCATGGACTGCCGCAAGGGCGAGGCCCTGTGGCATGGCCGCGGCGGTGCCGTCGAGTGCAAGCCGCAGCGCGCCGAACGCGAGTGCAACGAACGCTCGCTGCTGCGCCGTTACGGTGCCGGCGTGAAAATCCTGACCTGGGTCCGCGAGGAGACCTACACGGAGTACCGCGAGGAAGTGGTCGAGCAGGCCGGCTATGCCGTGCAGGGTGCGACCCTGACCCTGGATGGCGGGGTCGGCGGCCGGGTTTTCTGACGCGGGCTCAAACACCGGCGTTCAGCCGCGCGTCAGCCGGGGCGGTCCAGAGTGGAACGGTCGGCTCTGTCGACGATCCTGAGAAGCAAACTGGCCCCGATCCGCAAGGACCGGGGCCATTTTTTGCTTACTGGGCGGCGGCCGGGGCGGCGGGATTGTCGGAGACCGACACGCCGCGCCAGGCCGTCTCGGCCCGCAGATACTGACGGGCCGCCCGCTGGATGTCGGCCACGGTGATGGCCTCCAGATCGGAGACGTGGGTCAGGATCTGGTCGACGTCGGCCGGATTGGCAGCCACGCCGGACAGCTGGCCCAGCCAGTACTCGTTACCGGCCTGGCTGCGCTTGAGCCGCTCGACCTCGGGCAGTCGGGCGCGGTTGAGCTCGTCCTCGGTGATCGGCGTATCCCGGAGGGAGGCCACAATGGCGTTCACGGCGTCATAGAAGGCCGTGAACGATTCCGGGCGGGTCAGGGCCTGGACGAAGATCGAGCCGTAGCCGGTGAAGGTATCGGACGTGCTGGCACCAACGCCCGGAGAATAGGCGATGGCCAGCCGTTCACGGATCTCTTCCGTGGCGCGCAGGCCCATCACTTCGCCCAGGATCTGGATCGTCCGGGCCTCGGTCCGATCGATGACCGAGTCGGTGGTCGGCCAGGCGATATAGGCCAGGCCCTGCTCACCCGGACCGGTATGTTTGAGGACGACCGGCTCGGGCGTGCCGGCCGGGAAGCGCCGCACGCTGGCCCCCGGTGCCGGCTGGGCCGCGGGCGCACGGGCGGGCAGGGCCCCGAAGGTCCCGGCGACGGCCGCGATCGCGTCGTCAACCGTGACATCGCCGACCATGGTGACGTCGATCGGACCGGAGGCCAGACCGGCGGTCACGCCGCTGCGCAGCTCGTCGATCGTCCAGGAAGCGACTTCCGCAGCCGTCGGCAGCGCTTCGCGCTTGTCGCCGCTGGCGAGCAGCTCGCCGGACTGCATGGCGAAGGCACCGCCCGGCGTGGCCATCTGCTGGGCGATGATCTGCGGGAACAGGGCCTGAATCTGCTGGAACGGCGCAGGGCGCAGGCCGGGGTCGGTGAGATAGGCGGCCAGCACTTGCATCTGCAGGTTCAGGTCCTGCGGCCGGGTTGCGCCCGACAGCTGCCAGGCATCGCCGTCGGCGCCGAAGCCGACGCTGTAGATGCGGCCGCTGAGGACGCGGTTGAGCTCATCCGCCGTCAGCTTGCCGAGGCCACCGGCCTGGAACACGAAGCCGCCGAAAGCCAGGGGCGTCGAGCGGTCCGTCGGCAGGGACAGTTCGCCGAGGCCGGTCCGGACGCTGACCAGGATCTGCTCATCGCGGAAGGTGGTCGGCTTGACCGTCAGGCGGACGCCGTTCGGGAAGGTCACCACCGTGGCCCCGACAGCGGCCAGCTCGGACCGGCTCGTCGGTGCGGTCGCGGTGCCGAAGTTGGCGTAGGGCCAGTCAAGCTGCGCCTGAGCGGCCGGGGCCGCGACGGGCACCTGTCGCGAGCCCTGGAGTGCGGCAGTGACGGCATCCGCGCCGCCTTCGATCTCGACCGGGGTGATAACCAGAATCACAGGGCCCTGGCCCTCGAAGACGGGTGGCAGGACGCTGTTCACCTGAGCCGCCGTCAGACCCTCGACCGCCTGGTTGAACAGGGCGAGGTTGGTCGCCGGGGTCGTGAAAACGGACTCATTGTTGGCGGCGTTCAGCAGGCCGTTCACCAGACCCGGCGTGGTGCGGGTTGCGGCCGCATTGGCGGCGTTCTCAAGCGCCGTGCGCGTATCTGTTATCTCGCGTTGCAGCTCAGTCTCCGAAACACCGAACTGCACCAGACGGCGCTGTTCCTGCTCGATCGTCTCAAGCGCGCGCTGCCAGCCGCCCGGATTGAAGCTGGCGTTGATGCCACCGATTTCCAGGCTGTCGACCACGGTCGAGCTGTCCGCGCCGGCACCGATGAAGGGGGCGTTCTCCTGACGTGAAATCTCGCCGAGCCGGCGGTTCAGAACCGCCAGACCCAGGTTGCGTATCCGGTTCGAGCGGCGCTCGGCGATCGTGTCCGGGTCCAGATCGGGCGCACGGACCCAGTTCAGCTGGATGGAGGACTGGACGCCGGGTTCGACCAGAATGCTGGTCTGGGGGCCGCGCGGCTGGACGGTGCCGAGGTCCGGCTCGGCCCCTTCCGGACCCTTGGGCACCCAGCTTTCGAAGGCGGCGCGGATCTTGGACTCCATCACATCGACGTCAAAGTCGCCGACGGCGATGAAGGTGGCCCGGTTCGGGCGGTAATAGGCGTGGTAGAATTCGACGAACCGCTCGCGTGGGGCGGTGCGAATGATGTTGAGATCGCCGATCGGGAAGCGGTTGGACAGGCGCTGGCCGGGAGCCAGCAGGGCCAGCTGGGCCTTGGCGGAGCGCAGCCCCGGCGTGTTTCGGGTGCGCTCCTCGCCCTCGATGACGCCGCGTTCCGCGTCCAGGGCGGCGGGGTCCATCAGCGCCTCGGAGACCTGTTCGCGCATGATGCGCAGGGCCGCATCGACCGTTTCGTCATTCGTGCGCGGCAGTTCCAGCTGGTAGAAGGTCTGGTCAAAGCCGGTCGCGGCATTGGTGTCGGCCCCGAAGGCCAGACCCAGACGCTCGAGGATGCGCAGCAGCTCATTCTCCGGGATGTTGGTCGTCCCGTTGAAGGCCATATGCTCCATGAAGTGGGCCAGCCCCAGCTGGTCCTCATTCTCCATCAGCGAGCCGGCATCGATGCGCAGGCGCAGGGACGCCTGCCCGGGAGGGGTCGCATTGCGCATGACCGCATACTGCATGCCATTGGGCAGGACGCCGAAGCGGACATTGGTATCGGCCGGGATGTCGCTGGTCGCCTGCGCCCACGGATCGGACGGCTGGACCTGTGCGAGCGCGGGGGCGGCGGCGGTCAGGACGGCGACGGACGCCGCGGCGAGCAGGAACAGGCGGGCAGAACGCATTCTCGATCTCTTTCCGAAAGGCGCGGGAACTCCCGTTTGCGGAGCCGCGCAGGACAAAAGGAAGGACCGCAATACTGCTATCGCCGACGCCCGGCGCAACTGGTGAGCGATCGGGCGGAAAGGCTCAAGTTACTGAAAGTTAATTTCCGGGTCGCGAGACGTAAAAGCTGGCGGAGTTCCCGACCGCATTGGCCCCGGTGATCACCGAACGGTTCGAACCTGCGACGGTGGTGTTGGCGATCGCAGAGACATCGCCGGTGTTGGTCTGGGTGTTGGCGGCTTCCAGACGGCCGTCGCATTCGGAACAGGCATAGCCGGTGACGCTGTTTCCCGCGGCATCGGCCCCGACCGAGACGTCGTAGCCGTTCGTGCCGGAGAAGGTGGCGACCACATCGACGCCGCCCGTGTTGAACTGGGTGTTGTCAATCTCGACGTAGATGTCGTTGTTGCCGACCGTGAGATCATTGGCCGCACCGCGCGCATGGGCCTCGGCCCGGCCATAGTCATAGGCGGTGGTCAGGGCCGAGGCCCGGACGAAACTGGAGTTCCGCTGGTCCGAACCGGTCACGACCGCGCCGCCTTCATTGTAGAGCACGGCCTGGTTGGCGGTGGCGCGGGCGCGGGCTGCCAGGTCCCAGGCATTGCCGGCATTGGCGCTGGCCTCGGATTCGATGAAGCTGCCGAACGAGCGCTGGGCGATGCTGAGGTCCTGGCCCGAGGTATTGTCGCTGTTGACCGCGATGGCGTTGACGATGGCCTGGCTGGTCACACTGGCCTCGGCGGGGATGTACTGGCTCTCGATCCGGCCGAACGATCGGACGATGGCCGATGAGGACTGGTCGATCGTGCCGCTGACGAGCGAGGTCTGGCCGTAGACGGCCACGGTGTTGGAGATGGCCGAGGCCCCGACGGCGGCACCGGCGTGCAGACGGGCGGCGCTGTCGCCGACTTCCGTGGTGGCGCTGATCAGGCCGTTGTCGGTGGTCTGGGCTGCGTCCAGCGTCAGGCTGGCGTCCCGGGCGCTGACCGCCAGATAGTTGCCGCCGGCCTGGGTGGTGGCGTTGACTACACCCCGGGTGTCGCCGCCGAGGTTCATGTCGGTTGTCGCGACGGCGTCGCCCTGCATGGTCTGGTCGGACTGGACCGTGATCGAGCCGTTGTAGACCGCGCCCGAGGCGCTGTTGCCCCGGGCCGAGCTCTGGACCGTCACCTGATCCCCGGAATCGACGACGTTCAGCGTCTGGCCGGCGAAAACGTCGCCCAGTTGCAGTTGCTGGTTCAGGACGATCGTGCCGTCCTGAGGTGGGTTCCGGGCTGCGGCCTCAGTAGCGGCTGCGGCGCACAGCATCGTCGCGGCGATCGTGCCAGCGAGACGGGTCCGCGCGGGTTTCGCCATTGTTCGTGTCCGTGTTGGGGTAGGCGGCATAGAAGCCGCCGGTTGGGCCAACTGTGCCGCCGAGTGGGTCGGGACCGGCGTTGAGGCAGACCTCCGGCCCCGGCGCGCCATAGAGATTGGCCATGAACTCGACGGTCGCGCGTTCGATCAGGGCGCGTACGGCCAGCTGGACCGGCTCAAGCCCGCCGTCTCCGGCCGAAATGTCGAAGACATTGCCATCAAGGAAGTCAAAGACGCCGGCGGAGATTTCCCGGCCGATGATCTGTTTCTGATAGGAGACGACATCAACCACTTCGAGCGTGGTTGTCTGGATCAGCCTGAGGTCGATGCCGATGTTCATGACATAGGCCTTGCCCGCGAAGGCCGTCGACAGGGGCGCGTCGCTGTTGACCTGGCCTGCCGCCATGTCGAAGCCACCCGAGCGGATATTGTAGTTTACCTCGGTGATGCCGCCGATGATGTAGAAGTCCGTGCCGGGCACCGAACCCGCGAGGATGCGGCGATACTGAACATCCTCAGCACCGCCGGGGCCATCATCTCCGATCAGGCGGTTGTTGGCGTAGCGCAGCTCCATCTCGGAGACGGAGGTGTCATAGCGTTCGATCATGCGGGCCCCGGCCTTGGCCAGGGCGGTCATGGCCATCAGGGAGGCCCCGCCGGTGACCTGACGGCCGCCGTCGGCCGAGACCGTGCCGGTGTAGTCCGCAATCCGGCCGACAGCGATACGGGGTGAGGGCAGGTTGTAGCGCCGGGCGTAGTCGGCCATGCAGTAGAGGGCCGCCGAGTAGGGGGTCGGATTGGCCGTGACCGGCGCATTGCCGATGGGCGTGGCGTAGAGCCCCTGGGGGCTGGCCGAGGCCGAGATGCAGCCGCTCAGCAGCGCGGCCGTCGCACAGGCGACGCCGGCCGTTCTAAGACGCCGTGAAACAGAGCCAGCGATCATGGAAGCCTCAGCGTGCCGTTCAGGCTGGTTCCGGCGGTGACGGCGCCGTTATTGGTCTGGGTCGAGTTGACGATGACCGTGTTGTGATTGCCCTGGACGACGACGTTCAGGCTGTTGCCGATGGCGGTCGAGCCACCGATGGCCGTTCCACCTGCACTGCCCGCCCCGGAATAGCTGGAGGAGACCCCGCCGCTGACGCTGGACCAGGTGCCGGCACCGGCCCGGATGATGCCGTCAACAATCAGCCGGTTGCCGTTGGCGTCCCGTGTCGAACCGGTCTGGGGGCGGGCTGTGGAATAGCGCGCGCCGCCATAGCCGGCCGTATAGGCCCCCATGCCGGATGATCCCGCCGACTGCGCCGCGGTCACGGCCGGCAGTGCCAGCGTTCCGATAACGATGGCGAGGAGGGCACCGAGGGCCTTGGTCCGGACAATCATGGCGGGCAACTTCGCGCAAACATGGTTTACAGGCCGTCAAGGACCCTGAGTGCCAATCTGGGTCATGGTTGTTAAGAAGCACTTGCCATGAAGACGTTTGCCGCCAGACCGGGCGAACGCGCCCTGCGACGGAGACCGACCTGACCCACCCGCCCACCGAACGAATTCTGAACGCGCCCGCAGTTGCCGTGCTGCTCGCCGGGTCAATGCCGGTCCTTTACCTGATCCAGGAAGGGCTGCCTGACGCGGGCCTGTCTCTGGCGTTCCGGCCGTCGTCGCTCTGGACAGGGCAGTGGTGGCCGGGGCTGCTGACCTCGATGTTCGTGCATGGGGGCTGGGCCCACATGGGAATGAACGCCGTGGCGGCCCTGGCTTTCGGGCCGCCGGTCGCCAGACTCATGGGTGGTCCGAAGGGCGTCGTGGGCTTTCTTCTTTTCTATATAGTGTGCGGCGTGGTCGCCACGGCCGGTTACGGCCTGATCCATCCTGACAGTTACGATTCGCTGGTCGGAGCGTCAGGCGCGGTCTTCGGCCTGATGGGGGCCGCACTCCGGCTGCTGGGTCGAAGGGATCGGGGTCCGGGTTCCCTCGGGGACCGGCGCTTTCTGGTGTCCGGTGCGGTGATCATGGGGGTCAATGCCGTCGCCGGTCTGGTGGGACTGGCGCCGGGAATGGAGGGTGCCGAGGTGGCCTGGGAGGCGCACGCCTTCGGATTTGTATGCGGGGCCCTGTTGATAGGCCCGTGGACCCGGGTGTTCGGATCCCGACGCGAGCCATTTGCTTCCCCGCCCGATCTGCGCGACCCTGACCTCTGAAGCGGGCCGTCCGCGGCCGCGCTCTGTATAGAGAGGGAGGAGCCGCTATGCTGGTCGCCGAAATTCTCAAGAACAAGGGCGACGCCGTCTTCGCCATCGGCCCGGAACTACCCCTGACGGACGCTTGTCACGAACTGGACCGTTGGCGCGTCGGGGCCCTGGTCGTCTGTGAGCATGACAAGGTCGTCGGCGTCCTGTCCGAACGGGATGTGGTCAGGGCTGTGGCGCGCGACGGACAGCCTGCGCTGGGCCGACCCGTCTCCGATTATATGACGCGCGACGTCATCTTCGCCGACCCGGCAGAGACCGTGACGATCCTGATGGGGCGGATGACGGATCGGCGTATCCGGCACCTGCCGGTGCTCCGCGACGGCCGGCTGGCGGGGGTGATCTCCATTGGCGATGTGGTCAAATGCCAGATCGCCGAGGCCGCCCGGGAAGCGGAATCCCTCCGTACCTATATAGCGGGCTGAGGCCGGGCAGGGCGGTTGGCGCGAGTCGCCCCGGAAAGCGGCCTCGCTACAGCGACCGAGACTCTGCGAGAAAGTTCGCGAAACTGTCGGAATCCGGTTGCGGACAAAACCCTCGCTGCGTATATCGCCGCCTCGCCCGGAAAGGGGCCGGACGCCGGGGCCGGGGAGACGAAAGCCTCCACGGATCCGCGGGAAGAAAGTCGCGAAAGCGGGTTGCTTCCTTAAGAGTGTTCGGTTAAGTTCCGCGCTCCAAACGAATCGTCAGTAACGAAACAGAGGCAAGCCTCTCGGGCTTTCCGGACGGTTTTTTGTGGCCTGAAATCTCCGGATTTCAATCGCTGCGAAATGGCTGAGAAGCCCGGTTGACACGGAGAATGGCTCTCTCTAGACAGCCGCCTCCGCCGCCCTCCGGGGCGGGTCTGCGGACAAGGGATGTTCTTTAAATAGAACTACTTGGCGCGGAAAACCGAGACGCTAACCAGCGCCTCCCTCGCCTTCGGGCGGGACCATTGGAAAGAGGATGTTCTTCGGAATATCAGCTTGACACGGAATAGCGAGGCGACTACATCGCCGC
>Ga0247837_1003946_pt1:22500-24723 | contig 24723 bp, 19 predicted proteins | sample LaCtaG_2_FD_187115 | JGI IMG/M metagenome (GOLD analysis project Ga0247837, IMG submission 187115) | Freshwater microbial communities from meromictic Lake La Cruz, Castile-La Mancha, Spain - LaCruzMarch2015_14.5m | ecosystem: Environmental > Aquatic > Freshwater > Lake | place...
GCCAACTCATGCCCAGTCTTCGGACTGGGTGCGGGTTGGTTGATTGCTTAAAGGTATAATGACCTGAATACATAGGGTTCATTAAGCGAACCCGGGGAACTGAAACATCTCAGTACCCGGAGGAAAGGACATCAACCGAGACTCCCGTAGTAGTGGCGAGCGAACCGGGACCAGGCCAGTGCTCTTGTGAAATAAAGTCGAACGACCTGGAAAGGTCGGCCATAGCGGGTGACAGCCCCGTAGACGTCAAACAGCAAGAGACTCGAGTAGGGCGGGACACGTGAAATCCTGTCTGAACATGGGGGGACCACCCTCCAAGCCTAAGTACTCCTCTACGACCGATAGTGAACAAGTACCGTGAGGGAAAGGTGAAAAGCACCCCAACGAGGGGAGTGAAACAGATCCTGAAATCGGAAGCCTACAAGCAGTCGGAGCCCCCATGCGGGGTGACGGCGTACCTTTTGTATAATGGGTCAGCGACTTCATGTGTCGAGCAAGCTTAAGCCGTTAGGTGTAGGCGCAGCGAAAGCGAGTCTGAATAGGGCGCTAAGTTCGACGTATGACGACCCGAAACTAGGTGATCTATCCATGAGCAGGATGAAGGTTGGGTAACACCAACTGGAGGTCCGAACCCGTGAATGTTGAAAAATTCTGGGATGACTTGTGGATAGGGGTGAAAGGCCAATCAAACCTAGACATAGCTGGTTCTCCGCGAAATCTATTTAGGTAGAGCGTCCGACGAATTCCCTGGGGGGTAGAGCACTGGATGGTTGCGGGCTGCGCGAGCGGTACCAATACTAACCAAACTCCGAATACCCAGGAGAACTATCGGGCAGACACACGGCGGGTGCTAACGTCCGTCGTGAAAAGGGAAACAACCCTAACCATCATCTAAGGCCCCCAAGTCATGGCTAAGTGGGAAACGATGTGGGATTGCTTTGACAATCAGGAGGTTGGCTTAGAAGCAGCCATCCTTTAAAGAAAGCGTAACAGCTCACTGATCAAGCGATCCTGCGCGGAAAATGTAACGGGGCTAAAGCCATGCGCCGAAGATATGGGTTCGCGTAAGCGAGCGGTAGCGGAGCGTTCCGTAAGCCGGTGAAGGTCAGGCGTGAGCCTGGCTGGAGGTATCGGAAGTGAGAATGCTGACATGAGTAACGATAAACAGTGTGAGAAACACTGTCGCCGAAAGACCAAGGGTTCCTGCGTAAAGCTAATCTGCGCAGGGTTAGTCGGCCCCTAAGGCGAGGCTGAAAAGCGTAGTCGATGGGAAGCAGGTAAATATTCCTGCACCAGCTAGAAGTGACGGATGGCGTAAGTTGTCGGGGCTTATTGGATTGTCCCGGCAGCGAAGTTGTCCCTGGAAATAACTCTAGCAGAGACCGTACCCGAAACCGACACAGGTGGTCAGGTAGAGCATACCAAGGCGCTTGAGAGAACTGTGCTGAAGGAACTCGGCAAATTGCACGCGTAACTTCGGAATAAGCGTGACTCACCCAGCGCAAGCTGGACTGAGTGGCACAAGCCAGGGGGTAGCGACTGTTTAGCAAAAACACAGGGCTCTGCGAAGCAGCAATGCGACGTATAGGGTCTGACGCCTGCCCGGTGCCTGAAGGTTAAAGGGAGATGTGAAAGCGTCGAACTGAAGCCCAGGTAAACGGCGGCCGTAACTATAACGGTCCTAAGGTAGCGAAATTCCTTGTCGGGTAAGTTCCGACCTGCACGAATGGCGTAACGACTTCCCCACTGTCTCCAGCACAGGCTCAGTGAAATTGAATTCCCCGTGAAGATGCGGGGTTCCCGCGGTCAGACGGAAAGACCCTATGAACCTTTACTATAGCTTCGCCTTGGCGTTAGCGACCGTATGTGTAGGATAGGTGGGAGACTATGAAACCGGGGCGCCAGCTCTGGCGGAGTCATCCTTGAAATACCACCCTTACTGTCGTTGACGTCTAACCGAGGGCCGTTATCCGGTCCCGGGACATGGCGTGGTGGGTAGTTTGACTGGGGCGGTCGCCTCCTAAAGTGTAACGGAGGCGCGCGATGGTGAGCTCAGAGCGGTCGGAAATCGCTCGTCGAGTGCAATGGCATAAGCTCGCCTGACTGCGAGACTGACAAGTCGAGCAGAGACGAAAGTCGGCCATAGTGATCCGGTGGTCCCGCGTGGAAGGGCCATCGCTCAACGGATAAAAGGTACTCTAGGGATAACAGGCTGATTTTGCC
>Ga0247837_1003950_pt1 | contig 24703 bp, 11 predicted proteins | sample LaCtaG_2_FD_187115 | JGI IMG/M metagenome (GOLD analysis project Ga0247837, IMG submission 187115) | Freshwater microbial communities from meromictic Lake La Cruz, Castile-La Mancha, Spain - LaCruzMarch2015_14.5m | ecosystem: Environmental > Aquatic > Freshwater > Lake | place: Spain: Castile-La...
TGAGCTCGGAATAGGCGGAATTTAGTCGCAAATTGTCTTGATGCAGACTTTGCACTTCATTCTCTAGCGCCTTCCCGCTTCGCCCTTTCTCCGAGTTCCTTGTCTTTCTCGGAGGTCTGCTTTTGGGTACTTCACTGGTGATTTACACTAAATTTCTGCGATTGGGAATGTCACCTGTAGGTATGATTAAGCGCTATAAACTAGTGCTAAAGCAGCTAATACGCTGTAGGAAGGAGTTCTTTACCTAGAAATTCTACTTAGGAAAGGTGACATCCACTGGGTTCACGTTTGGCAGGTGGAGCTGGTGAATTGGGCGAAGAAGGCTGGGTGTGCCGTTGCGATGCGTGTGTTGATGAAGCCAGGCTGCTTTCTATCGACTGTGCTATCTGATTGACGCACTTCCGCTGCTGGCTAGAGGAGTACTGCGGAGCTCCCGCTGAGGCAGACTGCGAAAGATGGCAGTAGGAAATAGAGATAAAGTGAGCGCACATTCCACTATCCCAGACGGTATTTGGCGTAATCCGAGCCAGAGCCGTTTCCAGGTCTCGAAGCACAGGCTGCACTACTTTGCTGTCTTTACATTCATTGGCTTTCAGCGTCTTTATCCCGGCAATTAGTTTGTCTCTGGCCATCTCTATGTTTCCTTGTTGCCCATGAAGGTTGGCTACTCTCAGGCATTCAGAGCCTTGGACGCGACACCAGTGTCTATAGACTGACATATCTTTCTGTCCTTCAGGGCGATTATCAAACCTTTCAAGTAAGATCGACAGGGGGACTTTGTTACAAGACTTCGTCCCGTCTTCTTCATTATAGCTGAGGTGGACGCAGAGAGGGATGCAGGCGATACACTGCGCTAGATCGCCATAGTGCGGCTTCAGTAGGAATATCAGGTCCTTTTGCTCCCCCTGAGATATGGTCGGTATTGAATATTGGTCTGCTCCCTTCTTTATGTACTTGCACTTGACATCCCAAGCTACAGAGCAGGGCACATCCTCAATGTTCACAATTAAATTACGAGCGACAACTGTAGTGATAGTCCCTATAGCATACCCAAATACGTGCTGGATCTCATTCGGGCTGGTCACATGCTGAAAATACCCCTTTCCCAGGTCAGCCAGATCACTTAGTAGTCCTGTATCCAGCTTTTGTCCATACCCGAAAGAGCACACCATGAGTTTTTCTAGTGTGCATTGCTGTAAAGCCGGGAGACAGGTAGTTGTAGGGTCTCCTCCTTTGTTGTTTAAACCATCAGAGAAGAGAAACAAGCCAGCAGAACGGCTCAGATCGCTTCTCTCCTGCAGTACACTCAGACCCATGAGAAACCCTTTGGCAATGTCGGTCCAATTTTCGCAAATCACAGAGTTGATGATCCTCTTTAGCGTCCTTTTCCCTTCCTCTGAACAACTTACCAGCGGGCATTTTAGCTCTGCTGCGTCGTTAAAGCAGACTAAGGACAGACAGTCTTGTGGAGAAAGCAAGTCTACCATGCCTGTCAAAGTCATCTTCACCAGCCTAATAACCTCTCCTTCCATACTGCCACTTCTGTCTATGACGCAGACAACATCTACTCCCTGTGTCCGAGGAGATAATAAATCCATAGCTTTGATAGATATCATGCAGGGCACTTCGTCTGCTCTAGTTCCCGAAACTCGCACATATTGTAAGCCGCTCTTCACAGTCATCTGGAGTGTGTTCTGAGTCCGAACGGCACTCACTGCTGGCGGAATGGCTGGAATGTTCATGTATGGCAAAGGCTCTTTGAGTTTCTTGAAGTCAGGCCGGTAGTGCTCATTCCGTTCCAACATGTCTCTCAGTAGAGTTCTCCAGTTGTCTGAGTAACTCGTCAGACGCTCTATCTCACTGTTTATTTCAGGTTGAGTAGGGAGATCATTCAGGAACTGTTCTGGCAGGTCCAACATACTTAAATTGAGCAGCGTCATTCCTAAAGAGAAGACATCTGATTTGAAGGGGTCATGCTCCACAGGCTGCTGTTCTTCTCCTATTGTTGAATAGTAGGCTAACTTTACAGCAGGAGCTGCATAGGGCAAAGTACATTTGATCGTGTGCATTTGAGGTAAGATTAGGTTAATAAACTTGGCAAAGCCGAAGTCACAGATTTGAATGTGGCCTTGAGAGTCGAGTAGGATGTTATCAGGCTTGATATCGCGGTGGGCGATGTATTTGTGCTGGAGGTAGGAAAATACGTCTAAGAGCTGTTCGTAGTAGGTCCAGAGTTCAGCTTCTGTATAAGGGCGTTTCTCTTGCTTTCGGGACACTATTTCTCCGCGCAGGGTTTGCGGCATACGAAGAAAGACGAGATACACAAAGAAGCCTCCCGCTGGGTTCACCTCCCTGCTAATGCTCTCGCAACGGCAGATATGGGGGTGAGCGTTGGGCTCTCGGGCGAAATTGCCCTCTGCCTCCGCTTTCTGGGCCTCATCTTCAGTGGCGCAGGCGATGCGCTTGATAATGACGTTTCTATCTGGGGAGTTCTCGAAATCGCCGGAAAAGACTTGGACTCGTCCGTTTGGATGGTTGTAAAAGGGAACTTGCTTTTGTAGACTTTCTGCCCAAGACATATTTACTACGGCGGAGTAGGTAGACTTAGCTACTAAGGCAGGCCTGACTGCTTCTCGAGACTCCGAGAGACGAAGACTCTTCGCGCTAAGAAATAAGGCCTTTCCACTAGACAGTCTGTGTGATATGCTCCTAATTCCGCTTTTCCTCACTTAACCTTGCCAATTCGTCAAATTACAGGAAGCGATAAAGCGCTATTCAACCGCGCTTCTTAAAGGGCGATTTTGCTTCTCCTTGGATCTAAACAGACTACCGCTTAGGGAAATCCTGACAATTCGCTGCATTAAAGCTGCCAATGCGATGCGGGAAGGCCAAAGAAATGAGCGCTAAAACAGCCTTTCCAGCCTTCCAATGCTATCAATTACCAAGGCCTAGGCGTCTATGGGAATAGACACAGACGGAAAGATGGTTTAGACCTTTAGTCGCTGTTAGCGCTGAGGCCTGCGCCTATATCTGCATGTCGCCGCTTCTTCCTTTTGCCCATATGTCCTACAGACTTGGGACAGGTACTTCCCTCTAACCCCACAGAATTAGAAGTCGCAGCATTAGTAGAAATACTAACAGCAGGCATGACTGCTCCACAACCTTTCGATATCCCCCGCCTACCCAGCCACATTCCCACAGAAACCGAGGAAAAGCCACTCTGGACTGACCTTCGCTCTACACCTACCCAAAGACGAACAGCTGAACTTGCAGCAATGGCAGGAACTAGACCAAGCGCAATGATGTACAAAGGAAGCTGCTTAGTCCATGAACGTATGACTTCCTATGACGGCTGATATGGTCCTGCTCGCTGGCGGGCGGATGAGCACTTCAAGCTGAGAAAAGGAAGAGGACGCTAGGGGAACTGGCTCTACAGGCCTAAGAATGCCTCTATGCAGCTTTCACAGTTATGCAGTACTTCCTGAGACACATAGTGGGAAACGCCACTACTACTCCCCGAGCCAATAACTGACTCTGAATTCGCCGGGAAGAAGCGGCTTCAAGCCTGAATCTGCACTCTTTCCCCAATACAGAGCACGCCTTTATAAGCATGCACTGGGTTTGAAGGCAGCTCGCGCATTGCCTTGTATGTGGAGATGTCGGAGGGGCGACTGCGGAGTGAGGGAGTGGCGGGCGAGCTGCTGGGTAGAAACTAACAATGATAGTGCAAGGAGGAGACTCACTGTAAGTACCTGGAAGCGTACTTAAGTATATCTTAATTCTGCATAGCTAGCAGACATATAGGCCTTCTACTAGTAGCTGGTACATTAGTAGAGCACGACAGTGCATAGCCGGGCTTACAGCTGTCTTCGCCATTGTAGCAAAGGTAAAATATGCCTTTCTAGGCTGTCCTACCTGCCATCCCTGAAGCCAAAAGACGGATTTCCCCTCCAAAGCAACGTTTCCGCCTTCAAACCAGCCTCCTTCCTGCCAGTCCTCCATCTTTCCCTCGCAACTCAAATGCGTTTCTACTAGTCTAACGCCAGTCCCGACTATAATAATGAAAGCCCTACTCCTCTGTGTCCTGATCCTCTGCGCCGCAGGCGTATCCCTGCAAGAAAGACTGGAAGCCAGCACTGAAGTCGAGAAAGCTCAGAAGGAAGAGACCCAGGTGACCTGTGCAGCCGGGGAGAAGACCTGCAGAAGGTTGAACGGAACCACTTATTGTCAAACTGGGAGTCTGCCGTGTCGCACGTAGTTCTAACTCTAGCGTTTCGAGTAGATTGGGGAGTTAGTGCATGTAGGCGGAGATAGGTGCATGGAAGTGTGGTAGTAGTTAATTGAAGCAGTGGCTGGGTGGAGTTCCAGCAACAGCCTATTCCATAGCTCCGGTTCCACCTTACCCCTGTAGCTCTCCATTAGCTACAGGTTTACTCGGTCGGACTATCGGTGCCGCTGAAGAATGACGTCGGCTGGAAGGACATAGAAAGCAGGACCTTGAGTTATAGGACATCTGCAGTCTACACAAGACAGAACACAGCTACTCCCAATTCTCACCCTCCAACAGCGAAATACCCCTTGTCTAACTATCCTTCTTGGCCTTCGGCTTCGCCTTCATCTCCTTATACCTGCGAGCCACATACTTCCCAGGCAGTCTGGGCGTCATCAGCTTCTGATCCTCCATTTCCGCCAACTGCCATATCAACTCCGAATTCCCCTCTATCTCCTCCAGCACAGTCGGCTCCACTACCTGCTTAGCCGGGGCGCCCAGCACATAGGGGATAAAGCGGAGCTCTGGAGCGAACTTCAGCCCCATGCGATGGACGAGTTCAGAGGAAATGAAGCCTTTGGAGTGGATTAATTTCCTGCGGACTGACTCTCGAAGCTGCTTTTTCTCCTCTGTCAGCCCGGGCTTTTGCTCGATTTCTGGCTTTATTACTGTGAAAAACACTGTAAACACAGACATCGCGGAATTGCTCTGCACCCTCAAAACACTTACAAAGCAGCCCTGCATGATACCCATTCGCACTCCCATTTTCGGCGAATTGAGGATTTCGCCCAGAACTGCCTCTGCATTGGTCTGGGTAGAGAGCCTGACAGCGTCTGGAGGCTTGTCTATAGCGTCTTCAGGGTGCAAGTCCAGCTTAAATTCCCTATATTTGTCCCGAATTCCGCGCTTTTCTTCGATTTTCTCGCGAATTTTCTTGGATTTCGCTTCGTCTTTCGCTTCTCGGATCAGTTCATACCGCAAATGCGTCCTTTCCGGCTTCGACAGTTCGAGAATGACACTTTGAAAGGCCGTAGGATTGGCTGCGAAGGCCGGATTCTGCAGCACTTCCAAGTCAGTGGGCGGTTTGCCCTTATCCACTTCATGCTTTATGCGACTGTCGCCCTTTTCCCCGCCTGTGAGTGGGCCGGTGTGTTTGCCCTGTGCCTCGAAAGCCTTGATTAGGTCTTCTTTGCCCTTGTTTTTGAAGTCGCGGTCCTTCTTTTTGGCTGCGGTGTCTTGGATGTGGGCGGAGACTTGGTACTGCTTCATATACTGCGCGAGTTTTTGCTCGGCTTCGGCGGGGATTTGGAACTTAATTTCCTCCGGCTTGGCCACAGGCTTCTCCGGCTCAGGAGAACTAGCCTGAAATCCACGCGGAATCTTGCCTTTTTCCGAGGATTTTTGCTCTCTCTTCACAAAGCTGTCCACAATCTCCTCTGCCGACTCCCCAGTCGCAAGTCGATCCCCCACCATCCTGTTCAAGTGCTGCGGCAGTCCCTTCTTCTTGAGTTCTTTGAACTAGGTGGAAATCACGTAATTGAGGAAATCGTCGTCTACGTCTTTGCGAGTTAACCCTGCGGTTTTGAGCTCTTTGGGGAATTCGGCTTCGAGAAACTGCTTTCGGGCGGCAGGGCCAACGGTCATTTTGGACTTGGGGGACTCGGGGGGAGGCAGGGGAGGAGGGGCAGGGGCGAGTTTGGCGACTTTGGAGGCTGTGAGGCTAGTTTTGCGGGCGAATGCCCGGAATGCCAGCCTCCCCAGCATCTATCTTTACTAAAAAGAGCTTTTCCCGAGTTCGAAATACGTACTTTTCTTCTAATCTGAGAATGCCAAAGCCTGGCTCTATACGAGTACTTAGACTTTAGCCTTTCTCTATAAGAAAGGCTACAATAGTGTAGTTTCGGCAGTTCTCACAAAGACTTTCCCTCAGTCAGCAGCCAAAATCCCTAAATCCAGGCAGTTCCTATAGTTAAAGTTCCAATTCGGCGGAAATCAAAGGAACGGAGGTTACAATCATAATGGGCGCAGGCGGCTCTAAGAAAAGCAAAAGTCTCCCACCCACTCACCACCCAGTGTCCCAACCCCACCACGGCATGGCGCCTCCGGCCTTCCTGCCCCATCCAGACCTGTACTCTGCCTTCGTCCCTGACCCTTACAGCATGGAAATACCGCAGCCACTAGCCTATTCCCAGCCTCCTGCGACTTTCCAGTCCTTCCCCACTCCTAGTCCCTATACTCAGAGTCAGACCTACACTGCTCCGAGTTCCTCTGCGCCTCCACCTTCTCAGACCTATATTGCCTGTAGCTCCGCCCACTCTATGTCTGCAGTTCCGCCTGCCCACGCAACTAAAGAGGAAGATGCGCCTTCAATTCTATTAGACGACAATGCGCCAATTCCCCGCCTGCCCAGCGACTTTCGGCCGGATTCCGGCACCGGCATCTTCCTCCTGGACTCCGACACCCTCAACGGCCAGTGGTTCTACCTCCCTGATGAGTCCGAAATTGAGATGGAGCCGATGATGAGTCTGTGCATAGAGCGGGCCTACATCCGCGGCCTGCCTCTGGCTAACTTCAAGTTCGAGGGCAGTCCTTGCTCTGTCAGTTTTAGGGATATGGCGTTTACGGTCAATGGGAGTAGTGGAGTGGCGGTGTATCCGCTGGTTAGGAAGGCGAGGGTGCAGGAGAGGCTGTTTTGGCAGGGAGATGATCAGATGCTGCGGCCGTTTATTCCGGCGGTGGAGGAACTGATATTGACGCATAAGGAGGTGGAGGTGGTGTTTCAGATGGATAATGACGTGCTAAATGTGAACTTCGCTACTGGAGTAGTGAAGGACCCGACTACAGGCGTCGAACACCTCTTACAACTCGTAGATTCTTCCAGTTAACATTGGTTACAGTCCTCCGTGTATCCCCACTGCACCTAATTTGAATCTTTTGGTGTGGGAAAGCCGCAGAATTCTCATCCTGTTACATAGCAAATAGGCTGCATTTGGAGACTGCGGCAATTTAGGATGGGTGCGAATAGCAAATTGAGGGGAATAGTGGATGCATCGTTTTATCGGATCAATTGAATGGTTGCATGAGCACAGCTGTGTACATGCGATATTCCAAGAAGTGCAGGAAATTCGCATATAGACATAGACGAAAAGTCGCAAAATCTATACACAGTCATATAGCCTTCTTCACATTCCCTGCAAAACTCCTCTTGAATCTCCTTATCCTCAGCAGATTTCCACTAAGCTTCCTTCCCAGACTCAGCTAAAGCCAGCGGAGTAGAAATAGTCACATCGATACCGTGCAGCATCAGCCAAGAGGAAGACTTTTCACTGAGAGTGCGGAGACCTTCCAAAAGTAGGTAAGCCTCCAAGCCATTAGGCGTATATAATGCAGCACGGTGTTGGGGACCTGGTCTGGATCTACCCGCACGAAACCTACTCCTGGGTACCCGGCGAAATCAAGCGGCTCGAGTCCGACTCCTACATAGTGGCGCCCCGCGGCATTCCTGACGACTCTCTGTACCGTGTAGACAAAGACAAAGCCCTGCCTGTGCACCCTTCCTGCCTTGCAGGAGTGCCAGACCTGCTCCAACTCGGCGACTTCAACGAAGGCGCCCTCCTGCACAACGTCCGCGAACGCTACTTCCACTCCCACATCTACACCTCTGTCGGGGCGCCCATCCTCATCTCCATCAACCCTTACGCCCGCCTGCCCATATACAGCAACGAAATAGCTGCGAAGTTCAGAGGCTTGAAGGAGCTGGAAAGAGCGGGCAGGGCAGGAGAGCTGCCGCCGCATCTATTCCTTATGGCGGAATCGGCTTATAGTTCGCTTCGAGACGCAAATCAGTCGATTATCATATCCGGGGAGAGCGGCGCTGGGAAGACTGAAGCCGCTAAGATCATTCTTCGCTACTTGGCGACGATATCCACGGAAAAGAGAGGTCCGAAGACTGGCTCGATGCAGCAGCAAAGCATTGAAAAGCAGGTTTTGGACAGCAATCCGCTGTTGGAAGCCTTTGGAAATGCCAAAACGCTGCGGAATGATAACTCTTCCAGGTTCGGGAAATTCATCGAAATTCACTTTGATGCGATTTCCCAAAAATTGTTGTCTGCACGCATAGACTCCTACTTACTGGAAAAATCGCGACTAGTGACCCAGCAAATCGGAGAGCGCAACTACCACTTCTTCTACCAACTCTGCGCAGGCGCCAGTGCAGAAGAAGCCGCCAACCTGCACATTTACCCCGCAGAAAGCTACGCCTACCTGACCAAAGGAGAGTGCTTGGTAATCGAGGGAGTGGACGATGCGGCGGAATATCAGAAAACAAGGGCGTGTATTGAGGGTTTGGGCTTTACAGTAGAGGACCAGATGCAGCTGCTTCGCATAGTGGCGGGGATTTTGCACCTGGGAAATATCGAATTTGAGGGAGAGACGGAGGCGCGAATAGTCGATAATGAGCCTTTTGACCTCTGTGGGGAGTTGTTGGGACTCGAGAGTGCGGTTTTGATGAAGATTTTGGTGAAGCGGACGATGGTGGATCCTCAGTCACGGGCGGAAATAGTGATGGATCAGACTCCTGCACAGGCCGCTTTCTCCAGAGACGCCATAGCGAAAGCCCTATACGAACGCTTATTTACCTGGATCGTCCTCAAAGTCAACCTCGCCATCGCAGTCCCTCTTTCCAAGCAAAAAACCTCCATCCTCGGCCTACTGGACATCTACGGCTTCGAAGTCTTCGAAACCAACTCCTTCGAGCAATTCTGCATCAACTACGCCAATGAAAAGCTGCAGCAACACTTCAACCAACACATGTTCAAGATGGAGCAGGCGGAGTACAGCAGGGAGAAGATCAAGTGGGACCATATTGAGTATGAGGATAATCAAGATACGATTGATTTGATTGAGAAGAAGCCGTTGTCGATTATTGCGCTGCTGGATGAGTATTGTAGGTTTGGGACAGGGACTGATACGGATTTTTTGACGTCCATCATGAAAAAGATCCAAAACAAGCACCTCACCCAGCCCGGCAAGTTCTCCCGGCAGTTCTTCGGAGTCGTCCACTACGCCGGCGAAGTCTACTACAGCGCCAGCGGCTTCATCGAAAAGAACAAAGACAACCTCAGTCCCGACATCGCCACTGCCATGGAGTCCTCCACCCTGGAGATTATAAGAATGCTGTTTGTGGACAAGGCGAAAAAGCCACAAGGGAAAAAGAAGGAAGGACCCGGATCTTTGGCTACCCCCACCCTAGCGACCCAGTTTAAAGGCCAATTACACGACTTGATGAAGACTTTGTCAGCCGCCACTCCCTCCTACATCCGCTGCATCAAGCCCAACTCCAACAAACAGCCGAGGGAGTTCGACTCTGGGGATGTGCAGAGACAGCTGAGGTGTGCGGGGATGCTGGAAAGCATCAGAATTCGCAAGAGTGGGTATGCGGTGCGCAGGACGATACCGGAGTTTATAGGGAGGTACCGGGTGTTGGCGCCTGGGAAAGCGCTGGGCAGCATTCCGCTCACTACGTGCAAAAATATATTCGCGGAGTTGCTCAAAAAGCCGAATTTGCGGGAATTGGTGGAGCCGGAAAAACGCCTTTGGCAGATCGGCGTAAGTTTCACCCAGCTGACCAAAGTCTTCATGAAAGACGACCTCCGCCTAGCCCTGGACTTAGAGTACGTGCGAGCCACCAAGCAATTCGCCACCCGGATCCAAGCTGCTTACCGAGGCTACCGGGCCCGGTTTCGCTTTATGCAGATGATAGCGAGCGCTAGATGCTTGCAGGTGAGAGGTATTCAGGCAAATGTGAGAAGATGGCTGTTTATTCGCAGGATGCGGCATGCGAGGGGTAGGAAATTGGCAGCGAGGAGGGTTGTGTCTGCGGTGAAAAGCAGGCTTTCGAGGGTAGTTATCAAACGTCGTCTTCGCTCGATTTCCATAATTCAACGCATTTGGCGGACCATTCGCCTGCAACGGTCCAAGCGCAGGCCCGTTCCCTCTCCAGCCCGGCCTCTCGCACCCCCAGCTGACCCCGACATCCACCTTTCCGAGGCAGAAGAGCGCTTTAGTCACATAGAAATCCCTGAAGAACGCGTTTCCACCCTGCAAATGGGCCCTCCGAGGACCACTATGGACACTATTTCCAGCGAGTTAAACGCCTTTTCTGCGCAATTGGCGGAGGAACGGAGCCTTAGAATGCGCGCGGAAAGGGAAAAAGACCTGGTAAAGGCACAATTTGAGGACTTAAAATCGCAATATGAGCGATTAAACGTCGAAAATAGCCAATTGGCACTCAAAAAGGCAGTCGGAATTGACAAGGAAAGCATGGAATTACTCACTTCCAACCTATTTGAGCACTTAGATAGACCCGAACCCGCTACAAACGACGCCGAATTCAAGCGATTACAGGGAGACATAGCCTCAAAAGACCGAGAAATGTCGATTTTACGGCTAAAATTGGAGTCTTTCGAGAGGAAAATGAGAGATAAAGAGGAGGAAGTGCGGGAAGCCAGGGAAAACGAGGGAAACACCAGGGCGCAAGTCACATCCCAGGCAGAAGAGATATTGCAGCTGAAAAGACAGGTAAAAGGCGACCTTTCTTCTGACGGATTGAAGGAATTGAAGCAAATTAAGGCGGAATTTCGACAAATGAAGGCGGATTTGAGAGGGAAAGAGGAGATTTTGGCGAAAGTTAGGGCGGAGTCGGCGAGTGAGTTGGATTCTCTGAGGACAGACTATGAAAAAGTGGTAATTCAGCTGAAGGAAAAGAGTGCGGAAATTGCAAATCTGGCTTCGACCTACAAAGGCCAGGTGGAGTCCATCCAAAAGGCCAACTTAGACCAGTTCAAAGAACAACTTATCACCACTCGGGACCAATTCAAAGCCATTATTGACAAGAAAAACGGGGAAATCGCAGGCCTTCGCCAGCGCTTGGAGGAGCTGGAGGGAGAGCGCAGTCAGGCCATAGCTCTGCAAGAGTTCTACCAAGAGCAGACCTCCGAGAAGGACAGGGAACTCGGGGAAAGGACAAAGCGGGAAAAGGCACTAGAGAAGGAAGTGCAAAGTCTGCACCAAGACAATTTGCGCCTAAATTCCGCCTATTCCGAGCTCAAACACGGCCTATCCGGCGATCATTTCGATCAGTCTGGAGAGGGAAACAGGGCTGAAATCGAGCAAATGGCGGTCGAAATTGAGCACTCGAAGAAGATAAATTCGACTCTTGTGACCCTGCTAAGGTACAAAAACACGGAGTTGGACTTCTATCGGAAGCCGGGGGAGGCGGACGAAGGGTACCTGCGGAAGTTGGATAAATTGCGAGTGTTTGAGACGGAACTGCTGCAGAAGTAAGGGATATTCAGGCTGGAACAGCAAATCCGCTCCCTGCACTTCCCCGACCCAAGTAGTTAGTACAGCAGTGAGTAGGCTTAGAGTATATCTGAGGCACTGGAGGAGCATAGGGATAAAGGCGGTTTGGCCTAATGCTAGAGGGTTAGTCTGAAATACACATATATCGCTCGCTCCCTACTAGTCTATTGCTGTAATCTGCGGATTTATAAGCTTCTGGCTTAGGCTAAAAGCTGAAAACGCTAAACAGTCGCTAACTCAATCACCTGCAGAGCCTGCCTTTCCTCACTTTTCCCCTTCAAAAAGGTGTCTTGCAGCCAAAACTGAGCACAGTTCATAACCGCAGGAACCACAATCATCACTACGACGAGTTCCAGTCGAGGGTACTCGTCCATCCAGCCCAGCAGCGTGTCTCCGTAGGTGCTGAGCAAGTCTGCGTTCCAATAAATACCCAGAAACAACGTCCACTTTACAGAAGACAGTATAACCGTCCATACTCCCACCTGCATCGCCCACCCCACATAGTCCAGTTTCCCTGCTCTCCAGTACTCCCCTGTCCTCACTCTCTCCCAACCTCTGCGCACTGTCCACCCTTCAAAGCCTCTCACTAGCAAATAGCATAGCAGTACGCCCAGAGAGGTGTCCACTGTGAGGTTGACGAAGTACCATATGCACTGGTTGGAGGACTCCAGGTGGGTGAGGAGAGTGGCGATTAGCAGGTTCATGGTGTGGGCGAGGGAGGCGGACAGGGCTTGTTTGGACACATCTAGTAGGAAAATCACCCAGGGACGCTGCGGCCGCTCACGATATCGCTTGATCACCAGGGATGTGAAGCACACTAGCACTAGAAAGGCCTGTATAGCCCAGCCGAACCACCCATACAGCGTACATTCCGCCATTTCCCAAATCCCATCTACCCTTACAGGCAGGGTTTATATACTTCAACAGCTCTTTTGTGTAGAGCTGACACTAGAGCTCCTATCCTGTTGTCTAGTAATTAATGGCCTTTGAGAAGTACCACATCCAGCTTCTCTTCGTCCTGATGGGCACTTTCACGGAAGGACTGTACCTGAATGTATGAACTACGCAGCAAGTGTATCCCTATGCGAGCTTCTTGGTGCAGTACTTCGACATGGCGAGTGATAAAAGCAGCACTGGATACTTCGCGGGGGTGCTTACATGTGCGCTGATGACGGGGAGAACAATTAGTTCGCCCTTCTGGGGCTGGGTGATTGACAAGTGGGGGAGAAAGCCGGTGCTGCTCATCGGTCTTTTCTTCGCCGGGGCTCTTTCCGTGGCCTTCGGTTTCGTCCAGAACTACACCATGGCCGTCTTAATCCGCTTCGGAATTGGCCTTTTCGCCCCTCTAAGTGTGGTGACGAAGACCTGTGTTTCCGAGGTGTGTCCGGAAAGCAAGCAAGCAGGTGCAATGTCGTACTACTCTATGATTTGGCTGACTAGTTCGGTGGTGGGGTCGGTGATAGGCGGAGTCTTGGTGGATCCGAAGAGCACTGGAATTGCGCCTTCTGGGCCCCTGGCGGACTACCCCTTCCTGCTGCCCAACTTGATAACGGCAATTGTGGCATTTACTGCGTTAGGGGGAGTGTTCATATGGCTGGAAGAGACGCTTACGATTAAAAAGGCGAGGGATGCCGCGATCCGCCAAACTCTCCTGAAGTCTATGCCTGAAATGGAGACTGAGCCGCTCACCTATAAAGACCTAGTGAAGGACAAAGTGATAGTCCTCGCAGTGTCTATCTACGGCATCAACTCCTTCTGCTCCACTGCCTACTTCGAACTCTTCCCGCTGTGGTGCTGGGCCAAAGTGTCCAACGGCGGACTGGACTTCGAGCCGCTGGAAATCGGCTATGCACTTGCGGCCAGCAACCTGAGTTTAGTCATTTTCCAGCGGTGGCTGTTTCGGAAGATGGTGGCTAGGAAGGGGTACTTGTGGAATGTCCTCTGTGGGTCGCTGTTCCAGGCGCCTGCGATTTTCATCATCCCGTGGATTTCTTACGCGCGTAATGTCTATGGCATTTGGGTATATATCATTGGCACATCCATGATTTGGTACTTCCTGTCCTTCCAAGTGCTCACCGCGCAGTTCGTAATGACCAACAACCTCGTGGTGAAGACAGAGCGGGGCAAGCTGAACGGCCTGTGCATGATGGTAGGGTCCTTTTCAAGGGCCGTTGCGCCTCTTTTCACTGGCGTTGTGTTCGCTGCAACTGCGAAAAGTGGCCTGTCTTTCCCTCTGAACTACACTTTTTGCTTCGACTTTATAGCAGTTCTTTGCATCTTTATGTGGTTTTTAAGCCGCTATTTGCCACGTTCCATTGAAAAGACGAAAGAAGCGAATTTGAAGGAGCAAATGACTGCGGAAATGAAAACTGCTCGCAACAGCATTCGCAAAACCCTGGCCAAGGGAGCGGAACAGACCAGAGGCAGCGTAGTTCGCACTTCGGTAATCAGTGAGACGGGGTATTTCCACGAGGATGACGACTTGACGGATGACGAGGAGGACACTGTGCCTGCTCCAGGCTCCAATATATCGTCTAGCAAGCTTTAGACTAGCGTTAGTCCAAGTTTTTATTAGGAAATACAGCTAGAAGTGCGATTTTCGCTATGCTTGGAAAAAAGAAGGACGAATGGACTGCTTTGGAGGCTTAAGCTAGATTAGGGCTGGACTGCTGCTTCTATGGCGCTTAGGCGGTTCGCCAGTCGCTCGGTCTCGTACGTCTGCGTGGCGAACATATTGAATATCTGCTCCAGTGTGGTTTGACTCAGTGAGTACTCACTAATCCCCAGTCTTCCCTTAGCCTCCTCAATCCTGCCGAACAGCAGTCCCAGTGACCCTGTTCCCTCCTTCTCCAGTTTGAACTTATAGAAGGTCAGGTAGTGCTCGATGAGGGAGACGGTGGGGAAGCTGGCCCGCAGCCAAGCGAACACTTGGGCGCCTTGGGACTCGATGAGGAACCATTCCACGAAGCTGAGGATGTCGATGGAGCGGTCGGTTTCCAGCTGCTGCCATAGGGCTACGCCGGAACCGTGCTCTGAGACTTCCTCTGCAAAGTCCGCTCTGCCCAGCCTTTCACAGCAACTCTGCACTTTGTCCTTGGTGATGACAGGAATGTCGCTGAGCACTGCTTTCAACTCTTCCCGCATTCGGTTGGACTCTTCAGCCTCCGGCCCTTTGACTTTCAGGAAAAGCTCATATCCCTATGTGAAACTCACAGAGCCGAACTTGTTCTTTATGTGAGTGGATGTTCCCAGACATCTAATCCTCCCACCGACCATAATGGCAATCCGGTCACACAGTGCTTCCGCCTCCTCCATGGAATGCGTAGTCAGTATGATACTCGTCTGCTTCGACTTTATTTCATTTATGACTTTCCACATCTTTTTGCGGGCTTCAGGGTCCATCCCAGCGCTCGGCTCATCCAAGAAGACTACAGGAGGGTTCCCAATAGTAGCAATTGCGACTGATAGTTTCCGCTTATTACCGCCACTGAGAGTCCCAGCTTTGACGTGGGCGTAGGGACGCAGACCCATGTTCTCCAGGGCTTGGTTGGCGAAGGGCATTATAAGGCTACGGGGTACGCCTTTGATGCGGGCATATAGACGTAAGTGCTCCAATGGCGTCAATAACTCACTCAGTGCATCGAACTGCGGACAATACCCAATCTTATACCTGGCCTCCGACATTTCCGTCTCTATGGACGACCCTCCAATGTACGCACTTCCGCTCGTAGGCACATACTCCCCTGTCAATATCCTGAAAGTACTGGTCTTCCCTGCACCATTGACCCCCAGCAAGGCAAAGCACTCGTTTTTTTGCACTACGAAGGACACGCTTTCGATTGCCACTTTCGTGGACTTGGAAAAGCGCCCACCGTATATTTGCCGCAGATCGGTGACTTTTACGGCTACTGAGGAGGGGTTGGAGGAGGCGGCTACCTGGCGCTCACGCTCCACATCATCATCTGGCTGGAATTTGGTAGAGCCGGGGTCTTTCGCACCTCCGACCTGTCTCAACTTCTGCACATTTCTGCTCCACTCCACTACGAATATGAGCGCGGTGTACACCACTGTTTCCACTAGCAGGAAAATCACGTCTGCGCCTGCTATTTGCCAATCCAGCGCTCCACGCACTTCCTTCTCACCGAAGAGAGTGGCGTAGACTTCCCTGTTCGACGCATTCATAATGCCATACGAAAAGCAATAAATGGGCGACAGCCTAAATATGTACTGCAGGCCCTGGTTCACATCCCTCGAACTCTTAGCTATCAGCCTCATCATCCAACTGGCAGTGGACAGAATCGCACCCGTTATCAAGCTGAACATAAAAACAGCGAATTGGGCCATGGAGTAGCTTTTGAACAGGAAGCCCATGAGGTAGGTGAAGGGGGCCACTGCGAAGCCGAAGAGGATAAATAGGATCCAGACGGTAGCGTAGGACTCCTGATTATCAGTGAGGCTTTTCAACTCGAAAGCCTTAATGAAGGCTGCACTGACGACTGCAGGGACCATATGCTTTATAACGTCCCAAAGATAGTATGAGAACCAGTAGGCGGGAATGGACACTCCACTCACTATGAGTTGGTGCTTGACGTTGTTTTCCCGCTCTTTGACGATAAAGGTGACTAGGCCTGTGGGGATGAAGGCCATGCCGATGGCGAAAATCATGGCGATGTAGAATGTGCCTGTGTTGCGGGCGAGGTTGGACTGCTTTTTGGTGAGAGGTAATGGATGGTTGATGCAGGACAGCGTGAAATTCGGGTGAATCAGATGTTTCAACAATCCCTCACTGAGCAGATTATAGAACGTCGGCACGGCCTGAAACGCCGTGGAGTTCTGGAAAATCACCACTTGGTACTGATGAAACCAGTCATCCGCCTCATAGAAGTACATCGACCCCATTCGATTCGGCCTCACAAAGCGGGTGTTGTACACCTCTGTGTCGAAGTTGCTGAGACTCAGGATGTCGGTGGTGGGCACAGTGGCGAGGTCTGCAGGGTAGCTGGTGTTGATGAGCTGCATGATGCTGGTGATGGCTTGGACTTGGGAGTAGTCCTGGGTGCTTTCAGTCCAGGTGTTATACAGCAGCATCTGCGGAGAGTCAAACTTCGTCACCGTCTCTCTATAGCTCCTCTGCGAGGCAAACACACTGAACTGCGTGAGCAGCGCCAAGCCCACCACCACTACCAAGATCGGCAGGAAGATCTCACACATCAGTCCCTTCAGGTCTCTGATACTGTACCAAAACCGCTTTTGCAGCAAAGCGAACATGTGGGAAAACAGGCGAATGCCCTTTACTCGGTTTTCCGCGATGTTGAAGCTGCTGGCCTGGTCTGTTACGAGTTTTGCCTGTAAGGACTGCTGGTCAGGGTCGATTTCGTCCTTTGTGTAGACTTCCTTGTTGATAGAACTCATGTCTGCGAGAGAAATTGAGACTGGGTCTGTTATTTTCCGAGATCTTCGCCGGGAAATGGGGTTTTCAGGGACGATTTCGTCGTCTTCTTCCTCGTCTTCTCCCTTGGCGACTCTCAAAAACACCTCTTCCAGGGTGGTTACGGATATGCCGTATTGCTCGAGCGAGAGCTGGTCCATGTGTTCATCCAAGTCTTTGAAGAAAGACTGAAACTGGCCAGTGCTGGCGAGCGGCAGTTGGTACTGGACCTCCGCAGACACGTCATACAGCAGCTTCGCCTCGGGGATATGCCTATGTATGAAGGAAGTCAGGCCTGCAGAGTGCTCACTCGACCCCATATTCAGCTTCTTCGCTATAGTCAAGTTATACCCCACTCCATACCTATTCTTCAGAAACAGCGGACTTCCAATACATCTCACCTTCCCATCAGCCATTATAGCGATTCTGTCAGCCAGGATGTCCGCTTCTTCCATATAGTGAGTCGTGAGGATGATAATTCGCTTGTTTTTCTCGTTTTTTAGCATGTCCCACATGCGGCGGCGGGCGGTGAGGTCCATTCCGGAGGTGGGTTCGTCTAGCATTACGATGGAACTGCCGCCGATGAGGGCTATTGCCAGGGACAGTTTGCGCTTTTGCCCGCCGCTGAGGTTCTTGGAAGGGATATTGCGCTTTTCCACCAAGTCAATTTCCTCAATCTTCTGGTCGATTTTCCCCCTGATTTCCACCTGATCCCTCATCCCCTTGAAGACACTAAACATGTACAAGTGCTCCCACACCGTCAAGTCCGGAAACAGCACATCATGCTGCGGACACACACCCAACTCCCTCCTTATCTTCGCCATATCCGCCTTCATACTATGCCCGTGCACCGTCATTTCCCCGGCTGTGGGGTCAATTAGCCCGGTCAGAATGGAGATTGTAGTGGTTTTCCCGGCTCCATTGTGGCCTAATAAGGCGAAAATCTGACCTTCATACATGTCCAAATCGACTCCGTCCACTGCGACTTTACTGCCAAATTGCTTCCTCAGGCCTCTAACTAGCATCGCTTGGCCTGTTTCTTGCTGATGTAGGAGAGAGGCGTCCACTGGCTCTATGCGTCTGGTTCTCTGCAGGGCTGTGAGGTTGGACTGGTACTCGGCTTCTAGGACGCGCATGGTGTCTGTGTCGAGGGAGTTGTCGGTCTTGCCCAGGCCTTTCCAGTAGCTGGGGGAGAGGGGGAAGTACCAGGGCAGACTGCTGCCGAATTCGGAGGGGATTACTTTGTCGAAGTAGAGGGCGAGCAGGCCGTACAACACCGTATCAATGACCAGGAAAACCAGCGCAGTCTCCACATTATAATTCCCATAATTCAGCGACAAGTTACTAAAATTCGACCCAATCTGCGTCCCTTCCAGTCCCACCATCGTCACAAACCCCACCGCCATCGCAATGGACGGGAACATCGACAGTCCAGTGATAGTGCTCTGCGGAGTGTTGGAATCGATGGTGAATATGACGAAGTAGGTGATAAAGAAGACTAAGACGCCTACGAGGATAGCGGTTTTGGCGCGGGTGAAGAAGGAGATTATCAGCATACTGAAGGCGATGCAGGATAGGCCGTATAGGAAGTACATGAGGAACACCACGAAAATGTTGCTGTGGGCGAAGATTGGGATGGACACAAGCGTGCACAAGACCGCAATGACGAAGTATATGGTGATATACAGCGTATACCAACTCAGCCAGTACGGCAAGTCCATCAGTCCCATGATCTTCATCGTCTCCTTGATCTTCGTTTCCTTCTCATTCGTGACTTTCCCAATCTGCCTAGTGAGCGGAATCAGCATCGAAATGAACATAAAGAACCCAATAGTGCCTCCAAAATTCTGCGCGAATATATCCTTCACCCACTTCATCTCATACATCGGTACGAAAGCCACATCCACCCTAGCCTCTGAATCCACATAAGTTCTTATTACGTCGTGTAGCACCCAGGACATGATCTGCATAAAGCCGCTGTCGATGAACTGCTCCTGGTACTTGGTTTCGACGTTCCGCTGGAACTTGTTGACGGTGGGGATGTTGCTGGTGAGGAAGGCCTCCCACCAGGAGCCGTAGACGGACTGGTTGTTGGGGTCGGTGTCGGTGGAGTTGAAGCGGATTTTGTAGGTGATTTGGAGGGGGGATTGCTGGTCAATTACCACTGCGAAGCAGATTTTCGGGTGAAAGGGGGAGATGTCGTCGTAATCTCCACTTGTTACGTAGTCGTCGAGGGCTGATTCAGTGGGGAATAGCAGGATTGGCTTGGGACTGAGGGAGGTCTGCAGGTACCCTGCGAGTCCGGCGCCCAGCTGCGACTCACTGCCTACGATGCCCACGCCCCATTCCTGGGAATTGAGGATTTCGCACCATTGGAAGGGAGACTGGTAGTTGAAGTTCAGTCCTGGGAAGGCGGTGCGGTTGCTGGGAGCCACAGAGGTGAAAGAAACCAGCTGGCCCACATTGTGACTGGTGAAGAGGTAGCTTTGGGAGGACTTGTCCTCCGCAGGAAAGCCGACTCTCAGCAGAAGCAGAAAGCAGATAAGCGCCACAGGACAAATGCACTCACACAGAGACGCACACAAGTGTCTCCGCCACAGCAGCCAGTTCTTCCACACTAGCACCTTGTAGTGTCCCCAGAACCCCATTTTTATGCCACTTGTTGCTTGTTACCCCAAATCCTTCCTCCCTCTCAGTCCTGTGCTACAACAGATGCAGGCTGGGGTGGTCTCGTTTGGCAGGCTAATAGTGGATATGCAGTAGCAAGGAGCAGTGGAGACATTATTGCAAGGCTCAGACATGAGTTCTGGTCCTATACAGCGACAATGAAGCCTAATTCTTCTATTTCACAATAGAGACACAGGGCGCATAGGGGAAAGCCCTTCATAGCCCTTCATAGCCCTGCGATAAGTGCGTACTTTCCCTACTTATTAAAGAAAAAGCCTCAATTGCTAGGGAAAAGGTTCTATTCTGAGCTATTTTTCGTTCACTGAAATCGATGTTCGCCAAGCCTTCTCTAGTCGCTTGCAATATATGTAAACATGGAAGACTGAGATAGCAGCATTGGAGTCTCACTAGGTACATATGAGAGAATCGACCTTGTCCAGCATTAGGAAATTCTCAGTTCCCTTCAAAAGTAACTAAAGTGAGTCTATTCCTCACTGTTTCCGTATTGTTAGAGCGTTCCCCTCTAGGATCGGCCAAGGGTTTGCCTGGGCAGCTACTACACTTCGCTCAGTAAGCGGCGGGTCCATTCCTATCGTCTTTCTGCATGGACTCATGGCTACTTCTTATGTCTTTGAGCCACTCATGTGTAAGCTTCCAGAGCGACTTTCAGCCTACGCCTATGACTTGAGAGGTCATGAAGAGGCTGAAAGTGAGGACTATGACGCTAAAACAGGCTTAAAAAGCTTCACTGAGGATTTACACGCCCTTCTCCAGCAGAATTAGTCGTATATTCGAGGCTGATATCGCAGGCAAAAGGGTGGAAACGGGGCAAAAATCGGCATTGAGTATAAAAGCTCTAGAGAGAATACGACTGGAAGAGTGCATCCGAGGACTGAAAGTCATTGTGTGCAGTTCAGCAGAGACTCAATACTGAGTTCCAAAGCCAGCAGCCCCACAGCAGCACCCATTTACAGAGCCTTATTAGAAGAAATTCACTCATTTGTTACCTGTCACTACCAGAGTCTGCAGAACTATGGTAGATTGAGTACTGTCGCCGGGTGTATTCAGAGTTGGGACTTAGTGGATAGACAGAAGGCTACACTCATATCACTATCACGTATTGCCGGACGAAGTCAGAGACTATATCCATTTCTTTAGTAAAGCCCTCCACTCCCTAGTAAAAATGAGCCAAAACCAGCACTCCAAGCAGCCCGCCAGCCTCTACTCCCACCCTCACTCCACTTTCCCACCGCATCCCGGCCTCCAGAACTCCTTTCGGCCCAATAACTCCTCTGCCTCAATTCCACCCAACCCCTTCCTTCCTCAGCCCCAAGCTTTGAGCATCGTGTGTCCGCCCTCTATGACGCTTAGTATCCTCCCTAGGAGAAGAAGGATGGTAGTGATCAGTCCTGTAGGACTGGTCGTCAATATCCTGCCCCGTCCTCGGCTGGCTGCGGCGCTGTCACCTCTGCTTCCGGTGCAGGGTCCTGCGGGTGGGAATAGCTCCTAATTCAGGCTAGATATCACTGTAAGACTGTCCGGGGAGCCATATAGCTGTATCCGCCTTACGAGTTCCAGCGATCATCAGTGTATCCAAGCGATTCTAGGCAATGTATGTAACAGAAACACTGTTTCCTCCTCTATAACGCTCTATCTCGCTTGGGTGCATATAGGAATTCACCCAAAGTCTCATAATAGCTCCATGTCCAAAACTTCCTCCCGAGTCAAAGCCTTACTAGAGCGCACTAACCCGCGCCAGCCCTCCACTGACCCAATTCCCACCTCTTCCCCACCCCCAGAGCCCCACACTCAGCCTCCACCCCTCGAACTCCCCAGCTTCTCCGTCCTCATGAAGACACTCAGGCCCGTTAGTCCCGGCCCAGAGTCCTCCCAGGACAGCCGCTCCGCCTCTCTCACTAGTCTCAAGCCTCGCAAACACAGACCCACCAACTTCGACAGTCTGGTCTCCGGCTACCTCAAGGCCAGGAACTCTGCTGAAAAGGGACTCCTAGTGCTCGCACAGGCAGCGGACAGACTCACATCCTACCTGCAGACTACTTTGCAGCCTCAGTTCGAGGCGGAGTCCTCACTCCGCAGGCGGTCTGAAGAGTGACCTTCAAGCAGCGACTTCAAGTCCACAGCCAAGGAAATCCTCCTCGCTGTCAAGTCGGAGGCTGTGGCCATGGACCGGAAGTGCCAACAACTCAAGCGGGAGAATGCGCACCTGCGGACGGAGTTGCAGCCTGATGCAGCCACAGTGCGGGCAGAGGTGTTGGGCGCGGTGAAGCTGCATGCAGGGGAGAAGGTGCAGTCTGTGAGTGCGTACGGAGGCGTGGTGAGGGAAATCAGGACAGTGGCAGACGACATGGAAGGGGAGCCAGAGGAAGAGATGCTGATAAGGGTAATGGAGGGACTGCAGACCGGAGAGGACTGCTATCGAGAACTGAGCGTGTGTCTGTGTAAACAGATACTACTGGAGCGGAGTTTGTGTGTGCCGCGGCTCACCTAGGCCTAGCGCTTTCCTTACCCTAGCTACTCCGTCGCTTCCAGCTTGTTTATTTCCTCCGAAAACGTGTGCATTCTCACCTGCAGCTCTTCGTCAGTGTGAATCTGCTCGATTGTACAGGTGCTCCCGTAGTACTCCTTCACGTCGTTCAGCATCGCCAATTCGTCCTCAGTGGCTACCACGCTTATAGCGATTCCAGGACGGTTGAAGCGGCCGGAACGACCAATTCGGTGCAGGTAGGTTTCAGCGTCCACCTTCTTAGTGGAGAAGTGTCGGGGCATGTCGAAGTTGATGATGCGGGAAACACGTGTATTGTCGATACCTCTGGCTAGAATGTTGGTGGTGATTAGGACGCTGTAGAACCCCTTCATGAAATCGCCCATGGTTTTGATGCGCTCGTCTGCGGTCATGTTCTTCCCGACGAGGAGAGCGCATTTGGTACCCCTTTCGTTGACAACTCGGAATAAAGTGTGGGCGAATCGCACTGTATTGGAGAATACAATGGTCACTCCTGGTACCGGCTCCCTCAAAATCTTAATCAACAGGTCGATTTTGCCTTGTTCCTCTGTCTTCTGGATGTAAAACATCTTTATGTTTTCCAGTATCAGTTCCTCCTTCTTTACCATCACTTCCGTGTATCCGCGCTCCAACACCTCGTCAATCTTCGCCATGACGGGGTCACTGTACGTAGCGGAGAACAATAGACAGCGGCAAGTAGGCGGCAAGCACTCCTTTATGACAGTTTCCATGTGGTTGAAAAACTCAGGCTGGTCTTCGATGTTTAGTAAGTGGTCTGCTTCGTCCAGTATAAGGAATTTTACGTGGTCGAGAACGGGTTTGTTTTCCCCCTTTATCTTGAACAGACCTGTACATTGGGCGGGAGTCATTAGCAGGACTTGTCCGGGGAAGGTCTTATCGCCCTTCTTGATGCACGTAACTGTGATACTGAGTGGCTCAGCAAAGCTCTTATAATCAGTCGTGAGTTGGTCGAGGAGTTCGTTGGTAGGCGCCACCAACATCACTTGGGCATTTTGATTTGCTCTATCAATTTGAGTGAGAGTACTGAGGATGAAAGCCACTGTTTTCCCTGAGCCTGTCGGAGCCTGCACAATGATGTGATCTTCCTTGTTCTCGAGGATGAGTTTGATAGCGTGGGCTTGGACTTTGGAAGGATAGGGGAATCCGCTTTCCAGCAAAAGACCCAATAGTTCCTGCGGAAGTCCCATTTGCGACCACTCAGCTTCAGCTCGGAAATGGCTTTCAGTTGTGAGCATAGTGGGGTCCATAGGGATGTCTTCAGAGTGGAAGTCCTCGGCCTGGATGTGCTCATTAGTGACCAGTCTCCTGCCTCCTCTGCGCTTGATGGAAACAGTTTCCTTGGTCTTGTTTTCCACATCTCCGTGGTATTTGGCTTCCTCAGTTGGGTGGACCTCTCCGCCTGCTTGGTGACGGCCTCCTCGACGGCCACGACCTCTTCCACGACCGCGAGGTCTTCTAGGGCCGCGAGGTTCATCAGTTCTCTCAGAGTGTTCATTGTGAACCTTGCGGGAAGGACGTGCAGCAGCTGGCTGTTCTCCGAATGAACTCTGCTGCCAGTCTGCCTTTATTTCAGCCGTAGCTCCAGTTCTCACATAGTGGCCAGCCTTTTTCCCTCCTCTGGCCTGTCCTCTGGCGCCAGCTACTTCCTTCTCTTCCTCCTGCTCTGCGGCGGCGTCGTCAGCCCAGCTGCCTTTGGCATTCCAATCTGAATTCCCAGCCATTACATCATGGCTTCGACCTCTATATTTCCCAGTGCTGACAAGGCACTACGTAGAATCCACAGAAACTCTCAGCTGAGAAGATGAAACGGACTCGCCTAGTCAGAACTACGATATTTTCGAAATAACTACGCATATATGTTGAATGGACAACTAGAAGTGAGGTTAGCCTGACTAGATAGGGCAATCCGCAGAAGAATAAAGCTTATAAGATCTCCGCAGTCCTACGAAACAAGAATTAGTAGTAAGGGACAATAGTCTTGATGTGAGCAATTTATGCTGAATTAAGACAACTGACTTAGCCCTTCCCTAAAAGGAAACCCAATAATGCATTTTCAACTTACAAGAAAGATACGAATTAGCTATGCATGCTTTTGCATATAAAGAAGAGCACAAGGATATTCTGGAAGTGCTTATTAGCCAGTTGATGAGGAAGCAGCCGCTACATAGTGAAGCATTACTAACATATAGTGCAAAGTTCAAGTTGATAGTCTAGTGACTTAAGCTTAGCCTAATGGGTACTTTAGCGCCTTTTCAATAGCATGGATATTTGGATATACAGGTATGCAATAATTTCCTGTGTCTCACCACAAAGAACGGAGGACAATAAGTGCAGTTGCTAGCCTGGAAGAGCCCTCCCACATACAGCTTCTCCCTGTCCCCAACCTCGGCCACACCCTTCAGTCTACTCCAGTGGACGCAGTTTACATGAC
>Ga0247837_1003953_pt1 | contig 24690 bp, 24 predicted proteins | sample LaCtaG_2_FD_187115 | JGI IMG/M metagenome (GOLD analysis project Ga0247837, IMG submission 187115) | Freshwater microbial communities from meromictic Lake La Cruz, Castile-La Mancha, Spain - LaCruzMarch2015_14.5m | ecosystem: Environmental > Aquatic > Freshwater > Lake | place: Spain: Castile-La...
GGTGGCCATTGATTATTCCGCCTACGCTGAAATGGCCGAGGAGAAGTTTCATGAGATCCGGGAGGATACTTTTGCCAAATATCCCCTGACCTGTATGCACATTTACCACAGTCTGGGAAAGGTGAATGCGGGTGAAATTTGCCTTTTTGTGTTCACTTCGGCCATTCACCGCAGGGAGGCCATAGATGCCTGCAACGAAGTGGTGGAACGTATCAAACAGGAGGCGCCCGTGTGGGGGAAGGAGATTTTTGATAACAACCAGTACGCCTGGAAAGAAAACAAATAGCACTATGGTAAACATCACCAACAAAGTCAAAACCCACCGCAGCGCCATCGCTCAGGCAGTAGTCCGGGTCAGTAAACAGGAAACCATAGATGCCATCCAGAACAAGACCGTGCCCAAAGGCGATGTGCTGGAAGCCAGCCGCATAGCCGGTCTGTTTGGCATCAAGCGTACTAGCGACATGATCCCGGATTGCCATCCTTTGCCAGTGGAATACGCAGCTATCACGCACGAAATCAATGGGTTGGACATTGAAATTCTGGTCGAAGTACAGACCGTTTACCGGACAGGCGTGGAGGTGGAAGCCATGCACGGTGCCTCGGTGGTGGCCCTGACTATGTACGATATGTTGAAACCCATTGACAAGGGAATAGAGATCCTAAACATCAAATTGGTGTCGAAAAAAGGCGGCAAATCACAGTACAAAGACAAACTCAATCGCCCGGTAAAAGCCGCCATCATCGTCTGTTCCGATAGCATCTCCGCCGGCCAAAAAGAAGACCGGGCGGGTAAAGCCATTCAGGAGAAATTGCAGCCTTATCAGGTCGAACTGGCCGATTTTTCCATTGTTCCAGACGAAATCGCCGACATTCAGGAAAAGGTGCAGGCATTATACGACGAGCAATTTGATCTGATCATTCTGACCGGAGGAACGGGCTTGTCGCCCAGAGACGTCACCCCGGAAGCCATCCGCCCGATGCTGGACCGCGAGATCCCCGGCATTGGAGAAGCGGCGAGAAGTTACGGGCAGGAACACATGCCTTACTCCATGCTTTCCCGGAGTTTGGGCGGTTTGAAAGGGGATACTTTGATTCTAGCTTTGCCGGGTTCCACCCGAGGTGCACAGGAAAGTATGGACGCTTTGTTTCCGTACTTGCTGCACTTATTTAAGGTGATGGAGTTTGCTGGCCATGATTAAACAGCCAGACTACTGGACATTTTGACATTAGACCTGTACACTAAGCCCTATCTTTGCCGTTCAATTTTTCGTCAGGGAACGCCGAACCTGCTCGTTGGGCTATCGTGACAGCCCATCATTTTGAAACCTTCTCAGACCCATCCGACAACTCGGCACTCAACAAACCACAAGGGTTTAAAAACGCATTAATTCCATGGATATCGTAAATATACGTCCGCTGCTCCTCACAGACTATGATGGGCTCAAAGCCTGCATGATACGCGCCTACCCGCAAATGCCGGAGGCCTATTGGAAAGAACCTCAGATCAACCGCTTGCTCAGCATTTTCCCAGAGGGACAATTGGCGGTAACCATCAACGAGCAAATCGTAGGATGTGCACTTTCCATTATTGTCCGATACGACCGTTTTGGAGACAATCATACTTATCGCGAGATCACCGGCAATTTCACTTTTGTGACCCACGAATCCGGAGGCGATACACTCTACGGCATTGACGTATTTATAGACCCCACATTCAGGGGCCAACGCCTGGGCCGCCGCCTTTACGATGCCCGGAAGGAATTGTGCGAACAACTCAACTTGTCCGGAATTGTCTTTGGTGGGCGCATTCCGAACTACCACGAGCATGCAGACGTGCTCTCCCCGCGGGCCTATATCGAAAAGGTGAAAAACAAGGAATTGCATGACCCCACCCTCAATTTTCAACTTTCTAATGATTTCCACGTAAGCAAGGTGCTGCGTGGCTATCTGCCTGGTGATGAGGAATCCAAAGAGTTTGCCACCTTGTTACGCTGGGACAATATTTACCATATACCGGTTAAATCTGCTAAAAGTGCCATCACCAAATCGGTGGTGCGGCTCGGGCTGGTACAATGGCAGATGCGCCCTTATCGGAGTCTGGAAGAATTGTTTGAGCACATGGAGTATTTTGTAGATGCCGTGTCCAGCTATCGGTGCGACTTCGCTTTATTTCCGGAGTTCTTCAATGCGCCGCTGATGGCCCAATACAATGACCGACCCGAAGGAGAGGCTATTCGTTTGCTGGCAGAGCATACCGAAACCATCCGGGACAAGTTTGCAAAACTAGCCGTAAGTTACAATATCAACATCATCAGCGGCAGCATGCCTTTGCTGCGCGATGGACAACTGTTCAATGTAGGCTACCTCTGTCGCCGGGATGGCAGCGTGGAAATTTATGAAAAACTGCACGTTACGCCTGATGAGGTAAAGTGCTGGGGCCTTAAAGGCGGCAATACCTTGCGGACTTTTGATACGGACTGTGGCAAGATCGGGATCCTTATCTGCTATGATGTGGAATTTCCTGAATTACCGCGCAGATTGGCCGAAGAGGGTATGAATATTCTTTTTGTGCCTTTCCTCACAGATACCCAAAATGCCTTTTCAAGGGTTCAACTCTGCGCTCGTTCCCGGGCCATTGAAAATGAATGCTTTGTAGCAATCGCTGGCAGTGTGGGCAACTTGCCTAAGGTCCACAACATGGACATTCAATATGCTCAAAGCGCTGTATTTACCCCTTGCGATTTTGCCTTCCCGGTCAATGGCATCAAAGCGGAAGCTACTCCCAATACGGAAATGCTGGTGGTTGCAGATGTTGATCTGGAGCTCTTGATTGATCTGCGACACTCCGGAAGTGTTCGCAACCATAAGGATCGCCGTACAGACCTATACAATATTGATTTCAAGTTGGAGAATCCGAAACAAACGAACCCTCTTATCGTAGTACCCGTCCTGGACGATAATATGGCTTGAAATGAGCTTGTGGGAGTACTGAACGGCTATAAAAAGAAACGGGAATTTTGGCTTGAAAGCCAAAATCCCCGTTCTTTTTGAGCGAGAAATTTTTAAAAAATCAAAGTTTAAATCGCATCTCCACCGTTCTGCCACCGCGCTCGAAGCGACATTCATCGCTCAAGTGGCGCATCAGGAAAAGACCACGGCCGCCACAGCATTCAATATGATCCATTGCCGTGGGGTCCGGTACTTTGTTTGGATCGAAACCTGGTCCTTCGTCCGTCACGCTAATGGCCAACGCATCTTTTTTACGGCTCAGGCAAATGGAGACGTTTTTACGACAATCACTTTGGTTCCCATGAAGCACCGCGTTGGTGACAGCCTCTGTAAGACTGACCAGAATATTACCATGTGTGTCGGGAGAGAGATTGTAGCGAGTGGCTACGTCGTGGACAAAAGGTTCGACTTTGGCGACGTTTTGGGGGTCGGATGGAAATGTTAGATTCGTGTTCAAGTCGTTCATTCGCAAATTTTTGTTACAGAATCTGGTTGTCAAAGCAGTGTTTTCTAAAAAGGGAATAGGGACAAAGCGTTTACAACCTGAATTACACAGTAAATAGGAACTTGATTAAAACTACGACGGCGTGGATTACAAAAGGCCGTCTGCGAATGTTCATGGGTGATGAGTTGCCTCAAAAACTGCCACAAAATTAAGGTACTTTTAACAACTTTAGCAAGGGGGAGTTCAAAAAAAATCCCGCTTGCTCTCAAAAGTGGCCGGTTTCAGACCTTTTCAGTGCCTTTTCGTCACATTTTCGGCAATTTATTTTCAAAAAACTTCTTAAAAGCCAGTCAAAATCAGATTGTGGCACGAACTTTTCTTTGTGGAGGTTGAGAATGTTGAGGGTTGAGAAGGTTGAGAGGACCGCTCTCAACCTTCTCAACCCCCAAGCCCCCTTACCATCCCATACATGCAGCGCATAATCCTCTATAAACAGATCAACAACCGATGGCATTACGTCCGCCTGACAGCCACGTATCCTGCTGAGCTCAGCATTGAAACAGGCTGTTGTGGCCAAAAGCCAGACCATGCCGAAAAAAATGAAATCCCGGCATCTATTCATCCAATAGCTGCACTCCGCCAGGAAGGTGAAAAATGGATTGAACAGGGCTATTCCAAGCCCCATCCGCACAGCCTTCAAGTAATGACCCTGCATTTTCAGATGCGCCGTTGGACGGGTTACCCTGCAGGCGCTCCCTGGTACGATGACTGGACCTCTGGCTATCTGGATCCGATACATCAGATATTGGATGAAACTTGCAACGGCATCCCGCGAGGAAACGAGCGTTTTTCGGGGAATTACATGCACTATTACACGATTTTCAACACAGATTTGGCACAAGAGGCCGTGGAAAAAATCGCTGCTGCCGCGCCCGTCAAGTTTCTGCTCGATATCCACATCGCCAGCCGCGAAAAACAGGTGCACATCCCGATTGACCCGAATGTGCCCGAATACCTGCGCTCTCTTTTCCGCGTAGTAGAAAAATCTGCCCGTACCATCGCGCACGAACTGCCGGTATTATTTCCCACCGACCCGCTCCAGCCAGAATTTGTGCCCAATGCGTCTGCCAATAGACGCATTGTGGGAGAAGAAGCCGCAGGCCTCCGCAGTACCTTGAAAGAAAAATGGAATTTTGATTCCAATTTCTGGGACCCACTTACGCAGGTCGCGCCCGCGGAAGTGGTGTTCCTCAATGGCATGGCTGAGGATAAAAAACAGGCCGTAGCGATGCTGCTCAGCCACAAACTCCAGGAACCGCTGTACCTGCTGGACTGCGAAACAGGGCTTTTTGAAATTGATACCGACCAGATTTTTGGGGGCTCGCACGAGGGCATGGTCTTCGATACGAGTTTTGACTGGGTTATCTACTTTTCCCACCACTATACCATCACTTTTGGGGGCGACTGGCTGGTGGATGCGGTCAAAGATCTTTACCAAGAACAGCCCGAGTTGTTGAACGCCTGGTGATATTTCTCACCGCAGGCAGCCTGTTTCAGACTTTTGTCGTCAAGACAATCGTTCTTGTGTCGCCCTACAAAGTCAAGGGTGTTCACAACCAAATCACTTTTACATGCAATTCACTGGTTTCTTTCTGCGCCTAAGCGTAATGCTTCTGCTTGTTATTCAAGTCTTTTGCACCCCAAACCCCATCGAAACCACGGAAGCAAAAAACGACCGGGGCCAACTCGAACGCTGGCAGCGGCGCAAGGACAATTTTGCCAAGGAGGGCCTTTTTCAACGGTTTACACCAGCAGGCGCTCTGATCGAAGAGGCGCACTACCTTGCCGATTCCCTGGAGGGCGAGCGGAAATATTTTTTCCCCAATGGAAAGGTAGAAAGTATCGAACGCTATCAAAACAACAAGATACACGGCAAATTCCAGGCTTTTTATGAGGATGGGCAATTGAAAATCGAGCAGGATTTTGTCCAGGGTGCGCTCACAGGATTGAGCATTCGATACCATCCCAATGGCAAAATCCAGGAAAAGGTAATGCTGAAAGACAATGTGGAAAACGGGCCATTCTCTGAATATCATGAAAACGGAAACCTCAAAACCGAGGGCTTCTATCTGCCCAATGAAGACGGAGACGACCTCGAAGACGGGGAGCTAAAAGAATATGACGAAACAGGCCAACTCATCCGTATCGCAGATTGCAAAAACGGGATGTGCCAGACGCGGTGGAAGAAATGACTTTGGACGTTGGACGTTGGATATTTGGACGTTTGTAGCTTACCAAACCACAAGCAAATAATTGACTATGAACACTTTACTACGAAAAATCAGCCTGGGTGCCGCTGCCCAGCTCCTGCGGGTAAATCTGCTGCTTATGCTGCTGCTGCCTGCGGTCTCTGCTACTGCGCAAGTCATCGGCGGGCGGCACGTTTTCTCTTTTCTCTCGCTGCCACAATCCGCCCGCGTGACGGGAATGGGCGGGGCGCAAATTGCCGTGCGCGATGATGATCCTGTGTTCGCGATAACCAATCCCGCTGCGCTTAATCCAGCCATGTCGGGACATGTTGCTTTCAACCACAATTTTTTCCTTGGGGGCATCCAACACGGCTACGTGTCTTACGCGCAACAATTGCCCAAATGGGGCTTTACCATGCACGGCGGCATCCAATACATGAACTACGGAGAGATGAAACGCGCCGATGAGTACGGCGATGTGCAAGGCCTGGTAAAGGCAGGCGAAACGGCGTTCACGCTGGGCGCGGCACGACCCTTGTCCGATAAACTATCCCTGGGATTGAACGCACGCATGGCGTTTTCCAGGCTGGATACCTACAAATCATCCGCACTATTGGCTGATGTGGGTTTGATGTATGCCGACTCGGCAAGTCGTTTTACGGCAGGTCTGGTGCTCCGCAACGCAGGCACCCAACTCTCGAACTATGCCGACATAAAAGAAACCCTGCCCTTTGATATTCAACTCGGTGTGAGCAAACGATTGAAGCACCTGCCATTCCGATTCAGTGTCATCGCACACCATTTGCATCAGTGGGAGATTCGGTACAATGATCCAAATTTGCAGGACGATGAAGTGCTGTTGTTTGGGGACGAGCAGCCAAAAGAGAACAAGTTTACGGCCGGCATTGACAATTTTTTCCGGCACTTGATTTTTAACGGTGAGTTCTTGCTCGGAAAAAAAGAAGGGTTCCGGCTCCGACTAGGTTACAACCACCTTTTGAAACGCGAATTGAGCGTAAGCAATTACCGCAGCCTGGCAGGCTTCTCTGGAGGCGTGGGAATCAAGATCAGCAGATTCCGGGTAGACTTTGGCTACGGCGCTTACCACCTTGCAGGCGGGGTGGCCCACCTGGGCATCGGCACGAATTTGAGAGAGTTTTTCTAGCGAAATATTCCGGGGTTTTCCTTTTTCCATTCCTCAAAACGATTGTCCGGCAGAAAAGAGATGATCTGTCCAAAACGACCCGGTGCCCGCAGATGAAGATTGATGATACGTTTGCCTAAACGCCTTTTTTCTTCTGTTTTTTCCAAATCGCCCCAGGGGTAACGCACGGTAGTCCAATAATTTGTAACAAAAAAATGGGTCGTGCTGGCATCTACACGCTTCAATCGCCAGAGGGTACTGCGCACCAAAAACAGCCAACCAAGCCACAGAACCAGTAGAAATAGTTGTCCCCAAAGGAGTGGAAAAGGAAGGTATAAATCTTCTTCTGGAATGAGTACAAAGCTGAGCAGCAAGCCACCCAAAAACACCGTGCCAAAGATGGGCACAAATACCCGCCAGTATAAAGTGGAATTGGTGGAGAGGCATTCGGTGTTGTCGGCCGCAGTATGCTGCTGATTTTCAGAATCAGACTCGGGGGGTAAATGATTTTGATTTTCCATAAAAAATTGTGCCGCGTCTCGCATGGGCGGGACGCGGCGTAAAAGTACGTCGTTCGGTCTGAGCAGCATCATTAATCAATCTCTACGCTCACACCGCTTTTTTTCTCTTTGCCCTCTCCTTTCTTTTTATCAGAAACCTTGATCCGGCTACCACCTTCAAGTTTTCGGGCAATGGCCGAATAGGGCCCAGTCACCACCGTTTCGCCCTCCTGTAAACCTGACACGATTTCGATATAATCATTGTCCTGAATACCTGTCTTCACCTCCCGAATTCCAACGGTATCCCCCGAAACTACGAATACAATTTCTTTGATGATGTCATTATCCTTTTTACCCGCGGAAGCTTCAGCGGAGGCGGGTTTCTCGTCCTCCTCCTTGTCCTTATCCTTGTCTTTCTCGTCTTCTTTATTATCATCGCGGGCAGTCACAGCGATGATCGGCACCGAAAGCCCTTCAGCCGTATGGGTGAAAATATCCACGGATGCCGACATGCCTGGTCGGAAAGGGTAACGGCGGCCATCTTTGAGCAGGTCTGCATAAGATCCTGCATCTACCCGGATTTTTACCACAAAGTTGGTCACCTGATCCGTATTGAGGCTAACGCCCCCCACACTGCCCACGTTGCTCGCACTGTTGGCAATTTCAGAGACTTTACCTTTGAATTTTCTGCCCAGGTAAGCATCCACTTCAATGTCTACCTCATCGTTGAGCGTTACTTTTAGAATGTCGTTTTCGCTCACGTCTACCTGCACCTCCATGGTGCGAAGGTTTGCTACCCGCATCATCTCCGTGCCAGCCATTTGGAGTGTACCTACTACGCGCTCGCCTTTTTCCACGTTTAGTTTGCTGATGATACCGCTTACCGGAGCAGTCACGATGGTTTTTTGAAGGCTGGTGCGGAGTTCTTTCAGGCGGGCATTGGCACTGTTTATACCAAATTCTGACGCCCGGACGCCCGCTTGGGCACTGGAAAGGCTGCTCTGTGCCGATTTTAAACTGGCTTCCGATGCCGCCACCGCACTTTCGGCGGATTTAAGGTTGCTTTGCGAGGTCTCAAATTCGGAGGTAGAAATCACCCCGTCTTTGTATAATTTTTCATTGCGCTGGTGCGTACTTCGTGCCACATCGAGTTGGGCTACTACGCGCTGTCGGTCGGCTTTCAACTGCTCAATCTGAGCATTGCTACCTTGCACATTAGAGCTGGAAATCTCTCGTTGCGAGCGGGCGGTGCCTACGGAGGCCTGGCCCTGTTCGAGGGCACTTTGGTACTCGTCAGGTTTAATTTTAGCCAGCACCTGACCCATCGTCACAGAGTCGCCTTCCTTTACATAAAGTTCAATGATCTCGCCCGAAACGTCCGAACTGATCTTTACCTCCGTTTCAGGGAAAATTTTGCCGCTCGCGCTCACCGTTTCTTTGATGGTGCGCTTTTCGACCTTTTCAACGGTCACCTCTACACCTTTTGGTTTTTGGCGGGATTTGAAGATCGCTGCCCCAATGAGCAGCACAAATACGCCAATAAGGACGTAAAGCAGGGTTCTGTTTTTTCGTTTGGGCTGTATGATTGCCATGTTGTGGTGATGCCTTTGATGTAGAAAATGTGGATGCGAACACAAAGGTCAAATTTGATTCTCTGGCAACCATAAGACTTGGATAAAAGGGGCAATTTTGCGGATGAAGATTCGGGATTGTGGGTAAAAAAATCGCCGGAGCGATGTAGACATCTCTCCGGCGAAGGCTTGACGCAATGCGTGTAAAAGTTGGAAATGAGTTTAGGTGGGAAAACAGTCGTGGAGTCACTCTTTGTTTTCATGCATCCTACTTCGGATGCGTTGTATGAGCGCCGGGGAGGCTTTTTCGCGCGAAAGGTTTGCTTTGAGCAAGGAGCGCAGTGATTCCACATCTGGAGATTCGGGTTGCCGTGGAGCAGGTTTGTCCGAGAATACTTGGTGGTCAAAAATGACCTGGTCTTCCGGGCCGTTGGCGGTAAGTGGGCCAAGAGCCCGGGGTTTGTCGCTGGCGGGTATGCCAGTTTCTTTGCGTGCGTTTTTCATGCTGACGTGAATTTGTGCTAGCATTCTGTCGCTGGGATTGCTGCCTCCATCGCTGTCACTGTCTACAAAGCCGGGTAGCCCATATTGCCCGCTGCGGCTGCCAACCGAGCTAGGACATATCGATACGGACCACCAATTTATCACGGACGCTGAGACGAGGGCCAAGCAAGGGAAGGAGCGGGCATCGGATGCCTGCTTGCCTGCGGTAGAATGCTGACGTGTGAATAACATGGTGATGATTTTTTAATCTGGTTGAGAATGTTGAGGTTGTTGAGCGAAAAAAGGGTTTGCCACGGGCAGTTTAAAAAACTGCTGTCGGGCAAACCCTTTTATTTACACTGCGCTGGGCGCATCTTCGTCTTCTCCTACGCTGCCTTCATTGTCCTGCACGTTGTAGCCTTTTGAACGTCCGTACATTTCGAGTTTTTTTGCCAAAACGTTGCGGGCGCGGTGCAGCCGTGAACGGACGGTGCCAATTGGTATGTCCAGAATAGCCGCGATTTCTTCGTAAGTGAAATCCTCCAGGTCCAAGAGTACCACGGTGCGGAAGTTGGCCGAGAGAGCGTTGATGGCGAACATCACTTCATCGCCCATGCGGTCGTGGCGCGGGTTTTCAGCCACGGGTAACAGTCGTACCGTTGGGTCTTCAATATCGCGGGTACGCGGCTGGGTCTTTTTGCTGCGCCAATCGTTGATGAAAGCATTGCGGCAGATCCGGAACAACCATGCTTTGGCGTTCGTCTCGGCCGTATAGCGCTCGATGAAGCGCCATGCTTTCATAAAAGTCTCTTGCGCGAGGTCTTCAGCCTGTGTCTTGTCGCCCGTAAGGCGATAGGAGAACGCATAGACCGCATCGAGCAATGGAACGAATTCCTGCTCGAATACCTGGCTTTGCGCGCAGTTTGCCTTGTAGGTTAAGGTAGCCATAGAGGTTTTAGTTTGGTGAATCGGAACCGCAAAGGTCGCCGATAGGTGCACACAACACAAGGGGGTAGGCAAAGAGTTCCCGAGCAAATATTTTTTTTACACCGTTCCCCGATTCCTCGTTCGCCAAATAGAAAGCATCATGCGAACTGCGAAAGCGGGTGCAGCAATGGCGCTCCCTACGCCAAAAAACAACATTTCGCCCCAAATATATTCCTGAATGGCGGGTTGTTGGGGGGCTGGGAGGTGCCCTGTGAGCGGTTCCCAAGTTTGCTCCTCAATGAACCCTAAAAAGTCGTTGACCCTTTCAATCAAATAAAAAGTGAGCGGGAACATGAGCATCATCAGCACGATTTTAAGCACTTGTTGCTTGTTGATAAAGGTGTGCTTGAGCAGGAAAATATAGCGAGTCAATGTAAAAAGAACCACCACAAACACCACATTGGTGAATTCAAATGGCCACACATACATTGCTTTTTGAATGGGCTGCAATACAGCCCAAACAATGAGGGCTGTTATGACCCACCAGACCAGTTCAAGCGTGATTTTCAGGGTATTAGATTTGTTCATGGTGTGCCAAAGGTAAAAATATGCGCGAAGTTGATCCCAGATTTGAATTGGCTGCTAACCGCGCCTTTTGGGCTTGTTTAAAATGAATGACAGTGTGACGCCACCGAAATAGTACCAGTCATTGTCATCTGGGTTTCCATTGAGGCGCACTCCATCCAGGTCGTCCGAAAAGACAGGTCGCCAGCCTACTTCTACACCAATTACCAACCCTTCGTTGAGGTCAGCCCGGACTCCCACACCCATAGGCGCAATGAGAAACTGCTGATGCAGCCCAACTTCTGGTAGCGGTACCACAAAATAAACATTTCGGTCTTCTGGCGTACCGTAATACTCGGCTTTTGCTCCACTAAAGGTGCCGCCTACACCCAGGTAGAGGTATGGTGAAAGGAAATAATGGTGTAAGCCTGTATTCGAAAAACGCCCCCTCCCCAAAATATGCCATTCGCCGCCGAGGCCAACTTCGAGAATGTGGGTGCCAAAACGGAAACTGCGCCGGCGTAATTGTGGGTCTTTTGCATTCGAATCGTCGCCAGAAATAGATCCCGAAAAAAGATGCGTCCGCAGCGCAAAATGGGTAGAAAGAAAATAGCGGGCATAAGCCCCGTAGCCAAGGCGCGATTCTAAAATATGGATGTTCTTTTCGGCAAGGTCACCGGAATAATTGGTGAGGCCAAAAAGGAATCCAGCTTCTAAAAAACGCTTGTTCGGTTTGTAATTAGATTGGGAAAACAATTGGGTGGCGCAAAGAAGCAGGAAAGGGAAAAATATTTTTCTCATAAAATCAAAATCGGTTTGAAGAGCAAAGTAGCACAAAGTTCTACAACAATGGTGAGTCAAAATTGAATCAAACATTTTTTAACGAGTCTGGGGATTAAGTTTTGCTGTTTTCCGATACATCGGGGCTTAACTTTTTACATTTGCCGGGTCTAAGAGGCTCTAACACTGCCTACGATTTTTAAATCCACCGACCATGGCTCTCGACCAGCAGCACGAACACGACCGTAATGAGATGTCTTTTTTTGACCATATAACCGAGCTGAGAATCCACCTTCTCCGCTCTGCGCTCGCGATAGCGGTAGTGGGCATCACCTGCTTTTTGAATAAAGACTTTGTGTTTAACACACTCATTTTTGGGCCACGAAACCCCGATTTTATCACTTACAGAGCACTTTGTAGCTTTTCCCACTGGGCAGGTGCAGGAGAGGCCATGTGTTTCAAACCACCTGTGTTCAACCTGATCACCCGGCAATTGGGGGAAGTGCTGATGCAGCATTTGTATGTGTCTTTTTGGCTTGGAATCATTGGAGCGTTCCCGTTTATTTTTTGGGAATTCTGGAAGTTTGTGCGCCCCGGCCTGCTCGACGAAGAGCGAAAGGCAGTGCGTGGGGTAGTGGCTATTTGCACTGCCCTTTTTCTGTTGGGGGTAAGTTTTGGCTATTTTATCATCGCTCCATTTTCTATTAGTTTTTTGGCGGGTTATACACTGGAAGGACTGGATGTGTCTCCCACGCTGGATTCTTATGTGACCTACATGACGATGTTCACCTTGCCTACGGGATTGATTTTTGAAATGCCAATTTTAGCTTATTTTTTGGCAAAAATTGGACTCATAGGCCCTGCTTTTTTGCGAAGTCACCGCAGGCAAGCTGTTGTGGTCGTACTCATTGTTGCAGCCATCATCACCCCTCCCGATGTGGTGTCCCAGACACTGGTATCCATTCCACTTTTTGGCCTTTATGAGGCAAGTATTTTGGTCGTAGCCAGGGTGCAACGCAACCGCGAAAAAGCGCTTTTGGTCGCCGAAAAGAAAAGCCGCGAAGTAACCCCTTACGAGGAAGACTAAGAAGTTGTTCGAGATGTTTGATTGGGTTGTCTATTGTTCAACGTCCATGGTCCAACGTCCAAATTATGCTCAAATACCTCCTGCGCCGAATACTATTGGCTTTGCCCACCTTGCTGGTCATTTCCTTTTTGGCATTTGGGCTGGGTAAATGCGCGCCGGGCGATCCGGTAGTGAATGTTTTTGGCGAGGAGACCTACAACACGCTCGACCCGGTACAGCAAGCTGAAAAATATCGCTCTAACGCAATTCGGCTTGGCTTGGATGGCCCCACTTTTTATCTTACCCTTACCACTGCGGCTTATCCAGACACTTTGTGGCGCATTTTTCCGCTCGAACGACGCGCACGATTGGAAAAAATGATTGGCCAAACAGGCAATTGGCCCGCTGCTAAAAATTGGGACAAAGCGGTCTCTGAAGTGGTATGTGCTATAGAAGCTCTTCCGCAAACCTTCCCGCCCAGCGCTCAGCTTCTAAGCGAGCTGCCTTTTTTGATTAGAGCCGACAAGTTAGCCTTGATGGATTCGGCTGCGAACCGCCTGAACTTGTTAGCCAGCAAAATCCCTGACGCAAGGTTTCCCGAAACAGCGCCCAATATAGCGTCCCCTGAATTCCGCAGGCCTGAGTCTCCATTCCCCAAGCTAACCAAGGCGCTTTTACAGCTCGATGCTGCGGCGTTTGTCTTACGCACCCAACAATTTCCAGACAAACTTCGCAGTCCTGCACTCCATTGGCATGGGTTTGAAAACCAATACCACCAATGGCTCAAAGGGTTTCTGACAGGCGATTTGGGCCTAACCAGACGTAGGGTAGAGGTCTGGGTTGATCTGCAATCAAGCCTGCTTTCTACCTTGACCATCAGTTTTTTGGCTATGCTGTTAGCCTATCTGATCGCCGTACCACTTGGAGTAGAAATGGCTCGGCGCAAGGGCCGCTGGCTAGATCGCTGGGGAAAACGGACTTTGTTTTTTCTTTTTTCAATGCCCGTCTTTTGGCTGGGTGGACTGCTTATCATGATTTTTACGAATACCGAATGGGGACAAAACATTTTACCCTCCATTTATTTTGATGTGCAAGATGCTTGGCGGCCTGGCAAAACGTCTTTTAGTGATTGGTGGAGTACCAATGCTCCCAAATGTGTGCTTCCGATCATCATCTTAACCCTACATGCAATGGCGACTTTGGCCTTGCAAATGCGCGGAGGAATGCTAGGCACCTTGGGCGAAGATTATATCCGCACGGCAAGAGCCAAAGGAGTGGGAGCGGAGGAAGTGTACTGGAGTCACGCTTTCAGAAACGCACTTTTCCCGATCATCACCATATTTGCGAGCATACTGCCCGCCGTGTTTACGGGTTCGCTGGTAGTAGAGGCACTTTTTAACTTTCCAGGCATGGGCAACAAGACTTTCGAGGCATTTCATGGAAATGACCTCCCCCTGCTTTCAGCTATTATGATGATTGCAGCCACGCTTACGATATTGGGAAATCTGCTCGCAGATGTGTTGTACGCTTTGGCCGACCCGAGGGTGCGGTTTTCAAAAGAAAACGGCTAACTTTCTGAATTTCAGAAAACTAGCCGTTCGTACTTCGAGGTTTCCAGCGGATTCGAACCGCTGTAGCAGCTTTTGCAGAGCTGTGCCTAACCGCTCGGCCAGGAAACCTTTATTGTTTTACCCTCCTCCGCCAAGGCTATGGCGGGTAAAGCGGGTGCAAAGAAACGGGTTTTTCCTCGAAAACCACAAGTCTCTGCAGATGATTTTTATTTTTCTGAATTTTTGTTCCCCTTCCTACATTTGGGCTGCCTTAGCCACCCCCAAATTTTTTGCCACACCCTTTCTTAATTCACTTTTTTCAACTGGACACTCATGGGTTCTGCTTTACAGTCTTTGGATTATGCCGTTTTCGTCCTTTACTTTCTCATTGTTTCAGGGTATGGATACTGGATTTATCTTAAAAAGAAATCCGGCGAAAACACCGCGACGGACTTTTTCCTTGCTGAAGGTGCACTCACCTGGTGGGCCATAGGGGCGTCACTCATTGCTTCTAACATCAGTGCTGAACAATTTATTGGCATGAGCGGCTCTGGTTTTGCAATGGGTCTGGCCATTGCCTCCTACGAATGGATGGCTGCGGCCACGCTCATCGTGGTGGCGGTGTTTTTTATGCCAGGCTATATCAAAAACAGGATATTCACCATGCCGCAATTCCTTGAAAAGCGGTACAGCCCATTGGTAGCAACCATGATGGCAGTTTTCTGGCTGTTGGTGTATGTGTTCGTGAACCTCACGGCTATTCTCTATCTCGGCGCATTGGCCATTGATTCGATCACCAATTTCAACGTTGGTTTCAACCTGTTTGGAATCTCGTGGTTAAACGTCAATGGCTTTACCGTTTGCGCGCTTTTTTTGGCCATTTTTGCCATCTTTATCACGCTGGGCGGGATGAAAGTGATCGGTTACACAGATGTTATCCAGGTGGCAATTCTAGTCTTGGGCGGACTTTTCACGACCTATCTCGCGCTTGATTTGGTGGCGCAACAGTTTGGTGCCCAAGGGGCAATTGCTGGTCTTAGCCTCATCAAAGAGCAGGCGCCAGACCATTTTCACATGATTTTTGACGAGTCGAACAAGTACTACAAAGACCTTCCGGGCCTCACAGTCTTGTTTGGTGCCATGTGGATCGCCAATCTGAACTATTGGGGTTGCAACCAGTACATTACACAAAGGGCTTTGGGCGCAAATATTGAAACAGCTCGCAGCGGTCTTCTGTTTGCGGCTTTCCTGAAGTTGTTGATGCCAATCATTGTGGTATTGCCGGGCATCGCGGCGTACGTTCTTTATCAAAAAGGAATGTTTCAACAAGAAATGGTGAATGCCGCAGGCGAAGTGAAGCCCGACAAAGCATACCCAGTGCTGCTTAATTTGCTTGGCCCAGGTCTTAAAGGCCTTTCGTTTGCAGCCCTTACAGCTGCCATTGTGGCCTCTTTGGCGGGCAAAGCAAACTCGATTGCTACTATTTTCACGCTCGACCTCTACAACAAGTATATGGAAAAAGGAGCGAGCGAGGAAAAACAAGTAAGGGTGGGGCGCTGGACAATACTGATTTCGATGGCCATTGCAGTTTTGGTGGCACCTCAATTGCAAAAACTTGAACAAGGCTTCCAGTTTATTCAGGAATTTACAGGGTTGATTTCCCCTGGAGTTGTGGCTATTTTCTTGCTGGGCTTTTTCTGGAAACGTGCCACCGCCAATGCTGCATTGGTGGCTGCACTGGCCACCATTCCGTTGGGAATTGCCTTTAAAACCTACACGCCTGAAATCCCCTTCCTGAATCAAATGGGCTATGCTTTCTTGATTCTGGTTGCACTTATGGTCATCATCAGCTTGGCCGACCCAAAAAGCAAAAACAACCCCAAGGCAATGGAAGTGGATATTTCGATGTTTAAGACTTCTCAAACATTTGCCATTGGCGCACTGCTCGTTGTTGGCATTCTGGCAGCACTGTACATAGTGTTTTGGTAAACCCATTTTTAATGCAAAAACTGCTCCTGCTCCTTTTTCCCCTGATTGCAAGCTCATGGCAACCTCAAGGGAAAATATACTTCCGAAACCCTTCATTTGAAGGCGCTCCGGGCTCCGGTAAATGCCCCAAAGGTTGGCATTTTACCTATAAAGGAAGTACGCCGGATGTTCTTCCAGGGGCTTGGGAAATCATGTTCCCAGCCCAGGAGGGCAAAACCTGCGTCGGGCTTGTCATTCGGGAGGACGGTACCCGGGAGGATATTACCCAAACACTGACCAGGCCACTTCTGAACGGGAAGTGTTACACCTTTACCCTGTATCTTGCCCACGCGCCCAAATATGTGGGCTACAACAAACCTGCAAGATTACGCATCTTTGGTCACTCCGATAAAGGTGGGAAAAGTGAACTTTTAGCCACTTCTCCATTGATTGATCATTCGGATTGGCGGCAATACAAGTTTGACCTTAGCCCTTCAGCCAGTACAACCCAGTTGATTTTCGAGGTGGATTATGCGCCGGGGGTGTTTTTCAGATACAAAGGCAACATTTTACTCGACAACTGCTCAGCCCTTGAAAAGTGTGTGCGCGCTTAAACAAGATCTTCAAGATTGGCAGGACTGACAAAATTCTGTGCAGTACAATGAAGGACTCTAAATCCTATAAATCCTGTAAATCTTGAAGAATCTTGTAAATCCTGTCAACACAAAACACGATGCCCCATAACCGAGCCATTTCTGTTCGCCTGAATTTCAAGATTTTAATCCTGTTTTTCTTTTGCCCTGTTGTGCTTGTGGCGCAATCAGACTCACTTTCTGAAACCTTTGTCCGCATTGAAAAAATCAATATAGAGGGAGATAAAAAGACAAAAGTGGGCACCATTTTAAGGGAATTGGAATTCGCCGTGGGCGATTCTGTTCCCGCCAGAGGACTTTCGGCCGTTTTGGAGCGCAACCGACTTCGCCTCATGAACCTTGGCATTTTTTCAGAAGCCAGCATCAGTGTAGCGGAATGGGGCAGTGAGGGGCGCGTAGTGCTGCTGATCCGTGTCTCGGAAGGATGGTATGTGTTCCCTGTGCCGATTCTTTCGCTTTCAGACCGTAATTTCAATGTTTGGTGGAACGAGTTCAATCGTTCATTTAAACGGGTGAATTACGGCCTTGATTGGAGTCAACTCAATCTCACCGGTCGGGCAGATGCGCTGAAGGCCAAAGCCCAGTTCGGTTATACCAATCGCTATGAGCTCGCTTACCGAAGCCCGGGCCTCAACCGAAATCGAACCCTTGGCTTGGAAGCCAGCCTTTCCTACAGCCGCGCCCACGAACTGTCGTACAAGACCACAGCCAATAAGCTGGAATTTTTGAAAGTGCGCGAAACCTGGCAATTGGAGCAGATTCTGGCTTCTGTCACCTTGATCTCTCGCCCCAAACTGTTCCAAAGCCAATCTTTTACACTCGAGTATCGCGACAACCAGGTGGCCGACACGGTGGCGCAGGTACTTAACCCAGACTATTTTCTAAAAAGTGCAACCCGTCAGCGCCATTTCAGTGCGGTATATTCGCTCACGTTTGATTACCGCGACATTCGGCCTTACCCGCTGAGTGGGTGGCGAGCATACGTTGAAATCCGAAAAAACGGGCTGTTGCCTTCTGACGATCTGCAAATCTTCCGGGCCTTTGCACAATGGGATCAATATTTTTTTGTCAATAAATGGCTGAGTCTCGAACTTGTTGGGAAAGTCCGTGCCAGTCTGCCGCGCCACCAGCCCCCCCAAAGTAACAATCAAGCACTCGGCTACGGCGGCAATCTAGTGCGCGGATATGATTATTATGTGGTAGATGGGTTGGATTTTGGTCTATTGCGCACTTCGTGGCACTTTCGCATTTTAGAAGATGTGTTTCATTTGGCGCGTTTTGTGCCGATCAAAGCGTTTCAAAAGATGCCTATAAAAATCTATTTTGCAATCAACAGTGACCTCGGCTGGGCCAACGACCCCTATTACACAGCCGCCAACCCGCTCACCAATCGTCCGCTCTTCGGCTATGGGCCAGGACTTGATTTTGTCCTGTTCTACGACAAATCCATCCGTTGTGAATGGACTTGGAACGATCTGGGAGAGGGAGGCTTTTTTTTGCGGATAAATACTGGACTTTGAATTATGCACACACACCAGCGCGACGCTTACCGAACCTTTGCCATTCATGTGCCTGATCTGCCATTGTTCATGCAGCCGTGGTATCTCGACGCGGTGTGCGAAGGCGGCATCTGGGATGCAGTCACGGTGCAAAAAAACGGACGAATCGTAGCCGTTTTACCCTATTTTTTGAAGCAAAAACTTGGCTGGCAGTATATAACGATGCCTCAAGTCTGTAAACAGTTGGGACCTTATCTCCTGCCAGAATACCGGGTTTTAAAGTGGGAAATGCGCCTTTACAAAGAGTTGATAGAGCAGCTGCCCAAAGGGCTTGCAGCTTTTGAACAAAACTTCAATTACTCGGTCAGGAATTGGCTTCCGTTCTATTGGCAGGGTTTTCAGCAGACGACTATGTATTCTTATATACTTTCCCTCAATGATTCTGAGGAGTTGATTTTTAAGAACATAGAAAAAAATTATCGCAATAAAATCCGTGCGGCAGCGTCCAAATTAGTGGTCAGCCACGATTTGCCTCTGGCTGAATTGCACCGACTGATAGGTTCAAGTTTCGAGCATCAGGGATTGGAGCAGCCCCTCGACTTTTCTTTTTTTAAACGAATTATAAAGGCGTTGTCTGATCATAATTGCGGCAAACTTTTTTTTGCCACCGACCCGATATCATGCCAACTACACGCTGCAGCACTGCTTGTTTGGGATAGTGACTCGGCCTACTATCTGATGAGCGGAGCTGACCCGGCATTGCGTGCTTCTGGCGCATCTGTCTTGCTCCAATGGGAGGCCATTCGGTATGCGAAAAATGTAGTGGGAGTACCCATTTTCGACTTCGAGGGAAGCATGATGCGGGAGATAGAGCATGGTCGGCGCGATTTTGGCGCCCTACAACGCCCCTATTTTCAGGTGCGGCGCGAGTGGTCTGTGTGGTGGAAGTGGGGGAAGTTTTTGAGAAGACTGTAGCAGTAGAAGGTAGCATGACCACCTTTATCACTGCTACTGCCTACTGTATTACCTCCGCTCGCCTGCAAGGCGCTGCGCCTGACCAACCCAGTCGTCACGATATATTTTCCCTGGGCTGATATCGAGTGTTTTGGCCACGGCAATCACCGCATCATCGTCCCAACGGCTTATTTGAGCAAATGTTGAGATGCCCATTCCTGCCAGCCGATCTTCAAATGTCGCTATGCCTTTGATGCTCTTCAAATCATCTACTTGAGGTGCCGCGACACTGCCCTTTCTGGAATTTTTTTGCTTTTGCGCTTGCGTTTCGGGCTTTTGTTGGATTTCTCCTTGCAGTATTTCTATCTCGGCGATGGCTTGGCCAAGTTGCTTGAGTAAGTTGTCGCGCTCCATTTCGAGGGCCAGAGATTTTTGCTCAAAGGCAGCCAAGCGCTCTTGGGTCATCTTGAAGCCACGATAAAGCGTGTCCCAATCGCCCATCTCTTTTTGGATGGCAAAAAGTTGTTCGCTAAGCTCAGTATTCTGGGCACGAAGGCTATTCGCAAGCACCTCAAGTGCCGCTACTTTTTGCGCGTATTGTGCTGCGGCAGATTCTGCGCTGGCGATGCGGGCGGCATTGAACGGCGCATCTGGTAGAAGCGTAGCGCGTTCATCTTCAAGAAGTTGTATGATTGCACGGAGCTTTTCAACATCCAAAGAGGCCCGACGAAAATCGGCTTCGCGCAAATCGTGCTGGTGTTTTATTTGGGTATAGAGCCTTGCCAAGGTATTCTTTTCCTGTTCGATTCGGTTTAGTGCTCCACGCACCTCTTTTTCGGAGGTGTTGGCGCGCAACGACCAACCGATAATGGTGCCAGCCAGCGTGAAGATGCCCCACACCAGCCAAAAAAGAACCGGATCATCTAGAAAAAAACTCATCGTAAAACGCTTGCTTTGGCGACTCAACAGCATAAAACATGCCGCTTTTCGCCAGACAAATTTCTAAACTTTTTGGAAATCAAGGGATTAGAGTTTGAAAAAAAACGAAATCACCTGAATTATTTTTTGGGGACCCCTGGCTCCTATTTTAAAACCGTTCTGAAATTGCGAAAAAAAACGCAGTTCTATCAGAATGTGATTTGGGCTTTCCTACTTTTGCGCCACATTTTTCGCACCACAAAATTTCGCAGTACAATATGGAAGACATCAAAAACTCGCGTGGCAAGGGATACTGCATTCTCTATATCCTTATGGGCCTGTTTTTCCTCACGGCGGTGATACTTATGCTTTATGGTCGCAGCTCCGTGTTGGATTTCGGGCGGTAATATCGCCACCAGCGTAAGATTTTTAACAAAAACCGCAATAGGCGTAGGCACTGTTGCGGTTTTTTTGTTTTTGAGCTATGTCTATCAAACACGTCTTTTTCGACAATGACGGCACGATCGTAGATTCTGAGATTGTGGGTGCCAGGATCATGTTGAAGCTCCTTGCACGGCATGGCCTGTATTTGGAGGAGCGTGCCTATATGATGCGTTTCCCAGGCCTTTTAACCCGCGACATATTGACCGCGCTTCAGCAGGAAGAGGGTTTCAAAGCCCCCGAAGATTTTATTCAACAAATTCGCAACGAACATGATGGTGACTTTCACCGATCACTTCAGGCGGTAAAAGGGATGCCCAAGCTCTTCAAAAGCCTAAAAGTGCCTAAAAGTATGGTTTCTAATGCCAGCCTACTTGGAGTGGAGAAATGCCTCAAAAAGCTACGTTTGTTTGAGGCCCTCGACGGTTTTATTTTTTCTGCGGAGCAAGTGGACAAACCTAAACCATCGCCTGATGTATACCTTTTTGCAATGGAAAAATTGGGGCTTTTGCCCCATGAAACGCTGGTCATAGAGGATAGTGTAACGGGCGTTTTAGCCGCAAAAAGTGCTGGAATTCAAACAATTGGTTTTTTAGGTGCATCCCATATCCATGATGGTCACGGTCAAAAACTTTGGGAGGCCGGTGCGGATTATGTGGAGGCCGATGCCAAGAGTCTCTCCCAATTGTTGAAAAAAAAAGGAGCCGTTTGAAATTTTTTTTTCAAAACACTTGACAGTTTCAAAAATTCTTCCGGTCTTTGCATCAGTTTTCATTTGGTTTTTTGGGGTTTATTAGCCGTTAGTCGCGCAAGCGTTCTGGCGGCTTTTTCTTTTTTACCCGCCGTAGCTTTCTTGTTCCACATCAGACCAATGCTGGTTAAAGCGAAGGAGGGTCGCGCCGTAGCTTTCTTGTTCCACATCAGACCAATACTGGTAAAAGCGAAGGAGGGTACCGTCGAAGCTTTCTCATTCACACCTTGGAAGTGTAAAATTTTTCCGTCCTTTGACCTCCCAGATTTGCCAACCTTTTTCATTGCAAAGCGTTTCAGTTTAAATTTTTCAACGTGCAAACGACAGAACAAGTGGATGTAATCATTTACAGGGTGCGTGAAAACGGCCTCGAAGTGTTTTTTCCCAACCAAGAAAGCCAGGGTTCACTTTCTGCCCCTTTTGGTGATGAGTCAGAACCAGAACGGTTCGCGGCCCACTACATCGAACTGGATCCTGTGGCCGACGCCAACGGTGATACCCGCAAAGCCATCGCCATTGAGGCGGATTGGCACGAGATTCCGTCCCTTCGTGCATTGGTGTATGAGGACTTCCGCGTGGCAAAAGAAAAGGCCCGGCTACACATCAAACACTTGGTAGTTGATTTAGAAAAAGGCACTTACGTCGCTGTGAAGGAAGCTTTCAAACGTGTGCTACCACAGCAATATGCCTTTTTGAAAGAGCTCAAAGAAATTATTGCCGACAAAAATCAGGCTAAGTCCATCTAGTAATGCGAAATTCATTTCGCACAACTCTCGGCGAAATGAATTTCGCCCTATCTCAGGATCGCACTCTGACAAAGACCAATAAAGTCCTTTATCGCTGCCTTCGCAGCTCCGGTCAGGGCGGCGATTTCCCCACTTGATCCCCTTTCTATTGAATTCAACAAATCAAGCGTGGATTGTGATTCCAACACTGCTTTTGAAACAAAGCGGCCGTCGGGTATTTGCCAGCGCTGCTCAATCTGGGTATAATAATCCGGGATATTTTCAAGTACCAGCGAAAGCTCCGGGTGATCTGAAAACCGCTGTAAATGCTTTAAAAATACGCAGCGGTTTGGATCAAAAAAGGGACTTCCTGTGTGTGCCACACAATCGTCTAAGGCAGCGCGAATTTGTACCAACTGACTTTGTCTCTCTGTACTAAGTTGTTGTTCCTCAATTGAATTTGCCTCTTTTTGAAGGCTTTCAAACCATGATTTTTGTTGTTCTGATGGCGCGTTGGAGGGCGGGAGCGGTAGGTGTAGCACTTCGTTTTTTAGCTTGATTTCGAAGAAATCTTGTCGCGCAAATTTTTCCCAAAAATCGTGTTGCAATCGCTCAAGCTTGGCTTCGGGAGTATTGCAAGAGAACAGGAAAAGCAAGGCAAATAGGGGGAAGTTTTTTAGCATTATGGTAGTCAAATTCATTTCCAGCGTTCAAATTTCGGAGCATTTTTAAAGGGCGAACCTACAACTTTTTGCCACGCCCCAAAATACTCCCAGCGTTTTTCGACCTTCGCCCTACCTAAAAGCGAAGCCGTGTCGAATACCCAAATCCACAACTCCACAAATCCACAACTTCAAATCGAACTCATCTCCGCCGGAGCTGGCTCGGGGAAAACTTATACGCTGACCCAACGCATGGTTGCGTTGCTGCAAAACGGCGTACGCCCGGCTGGTATCCTGGCCACCACTTTCACCAAAAAAGCCGCTGCCGAACTTCAGGAACGTGTTCGCGTTCGCCTTCTGGAAGCGGGCATGACCGAGGCCGCCAACGAACTTGGTGAAGCCCTTATCGGCACGGTTCACAGCATTGGCACTCGGCTATTGCAACGCTTCGCTTTTGAAGCAGGAGTGTCGCCGCTGGTAGAGATTATCGCTGACGGCGACGAGCAACGTTTGTTCAACGAATCTCTTTCTCAGGTCCTTACCGAACAGCGCATCGAAGGTATGAATTTGCTTGCTGACCGCTTGGGATTGACTAAAAAAAGTATAGGCGATACTTACGATTGGCGGCGGGATATTCGCAATTTGACGGACGTAGCACGGGCCAATAATTTTGATAAAACCATATTGGAAACGAGTAAGTTGCGCTCTTGGTCCAGCTTTGAACGACTGCTCCCGCCCGTCCAAAATGCGGACCCGGTGGTGTGGAATAACCGCCTGCTTTCGGCCATTGACCAAACCGTAGCCGCCCTCGACGCAAACGAAGCCGACACCACCAAAACTACCCGCGATGCAGCCGAAGTGCTGCGCCAATTCCAAAATCAACTCAAATATCGAGGCGAACTGTATTGGCACGAATGGGTGAAAATTGCCAAAACCAACCCTGGGGCAAAAAGCCGTGATCTCATGGAAGATCTTCGGCAAATTGCCCTCAGTCACGATCAGCATCCCCAATTCCGCGCAGACCTGCGAGGGTATATCGAACTGGTATTCGACATTGCATCCGATGCCCTAAGCGAATACGAACAGTACAAAAAAAAGCGTGGCCTTATTGATTATACCGACATGGAGACCTACGTTAGCAGCCTGCTGCGTGTAGAAACCGTGCGTGAAACCCTTCGTCAGGAACTCGACCTGCTGCTCGTGGATGAGTTCCAGGACACCTCGCCCATCCAACTCGATATCTTCCTGCAAATCAGCCAGCTCGCCCGGCATTCTATTTGGGTCGGTGATCCCAAACAAAGCATCTACGGCTTCCGGGGGGCTGAACCTGCACTCATGCAAGCCATCATTCGTGCTACGGGCGGTGTGAAGGACGAGAATATTCTTAAAAAGTCGTGGCGTAGTCGGCCCGACCTCGTGTATGCCACCAATTCTATTTTTGAACGGGCGTTTGAGGGTATGCCCAGGGAGCAGATTGTATTGGAACCGGCGAGAATATCCGATATCCAACATCCAATGTCTAATGCCCAAAGCGGCGATAACCCAGGTCTTGCCCTTCAGCACTGGCATTTTCGCTCTGAACTGGATGAGCGAAGACCACCCGGTGCGCCCTGGTTCGATCATTGTATTGCCGATCAAGTGCGGATTCTGATCCAACGCAAACCCGTGGTTTTCAACAAAAAAGGGACTGAGGCTCGCCCCATTCGCCCGGGCGATATCGCCATCCTGTGCCGCAGCAATCGCCAATGCCTGAGTATGGCTGACGCCCTGCATCGCGCCGGACTCAAAGCTGCCATTGCCAGAAATGGCCTGCTGGAAACGCCTGAAG
>Ga0247837_1003955_pt1 | contig 24686 bp, 20 predicted proteins | sample LaCtaG_2_FD_187115 | JGI IMG/M metagenome (GOLD analysis project Ga0247837, IMG submission 187115) | Freshwater microbial communities from meromictic Lake La Cruz, Castile-La Mancha, Spain - LaCruzMarch2015_14.5m | ecosystem: Environmental > Aquatic > Freshwater > Lake | place: Spain: Castile-La...
AAGTCATCAGCGCAGCTTTCCAACTTGACTCCACAGTCTCGAAAGTAGCTGAGGATGGACTGAATGCACCTGTTGGCTTCAGGCTCCATTATTACTACAAGCCCTTTTCAGCCCCACTCTTCCTACTGGGTTCTCTTCAGAAGAATTCTACTACCAATCCATCTGAAGAGATGGGGAAGGGGCGTGCCATCATCTCATTTCTAGCATATGGAAGGGAAACTCAAACAATCTAAACTCCAAATTTTCGCCAATTTGCAAATTACCGCTTTCAGATTAGCAATCTGCCGCCTAGCAGCAAATCAGTGAGTTTGGTCAAGTTTAGAAGGGTATGAAACTGAACTCCCTTAACAGGAAGTGTACAGATAGCACTAACTACTCTTTCATTTCTCCGTTTTACTGAGAGAGACCAGATGCCCTCGGAAATGCAGCGATTGCCTGCTTTCTGAGGCAGAAACGCCTTGGGAAGGATTGGATATCGGCAGAGTGAAGGGTGTGCGAGTGTGGAAGCATCAGCAATGCCGCCTCTATCCGAGCAGCGGACTGCAAGCCCTCACACCGAATCTCAGCGTCTGGAGCGTATTTCCTTAATTGCACATGTCCGAATATTAGAGACAATCACCCTTTCGACCAGTAATTTCCCCCATATCATCGCTATTGCAATTGAACAGACACATAGTAATGCGGACTTCAGCCCAGGCAATGAGACTGCGTCCAAGTAATTTCGGCAAGTCCTTACTCGCGATTTCCTTCAGACTTTAGTATTGACTCCAGCTGCTCTATGCGAAACACACACTCTTCTGCAAGCCAGCAACTTTCACGTACCCTTTAGGTCTCTAAGCCTAAGGCTGTGAAAACATCTCCCTTGCAGCAAGGACACACAGCCTTGATCACCAGCCACTCTCTGAGACACTTGTAGTGGAACACATGCAGACACTGAGGCAGCTGCACCACTTTTTCAGCTGCGCACAGTAATTCGTAGCAAATGGCACAGGTTTCTGCAGTGTCTTGAGGGCTATAAGCGCATACATAGCGGTCTAATATGACCAAGTCGTCTGTGGTAAGCAGCCGAATAGAGGGACGCAAAGGGGCAATTAGGCCGGTTGCAGCCAGTTGCAGCTCTCTACGTCTATTCCTGACACTCAGAATAGCCACAGTGCATATGGAAATTGTCAGTAGCGCTAGCAACACTGCGCAAACCGCTAGCCACAGCACTACTTGCCACCTGATATGCGTCTCTAGCATCTAGGTAGTCCTTACACAGGCTGTAGTTGTCTCTCTTGTGACCTGCAGAAACCACACAGTTCCAACCGCAGTCCAGCCTATGAGGAAAGGGTACAACACGAGGAAGGAAAAGAAGGACACGCAGGCGAGAATGTGGCGGAGGGAGAGGGAGTAGGCACTTTGGAAGAGCATCAGAAGGCAGCGGCTGAGTAGGAGAGAGATGTAGGTGCCGAGGAGCCAGAGGTGCATAGGCTGAGGACAGCTGATTGGATATTACTTGAACTCCTCCCACTCGAATATCAACTGCCCAATCAGACATCCGAAGATCACACACACCAGGCAGTCCAGACACGTAACCTTCATATCTTATCTCTCCATACTTATCCCAATCTAGACTCTGCCTATTTTCCAATTTTGAGAAGCGCTAGTATCAGTGGGTCTATTCGGGCTTGAATTGCTTGGGGTAGGGAGCCTCGCCTGCGCCTCTGCGGCCGTCGTTGGCGAGTTCGCGTAGTTTCTGCTTGAGACTGTTGTATATGACTAGTAGACTGCCGGCGAGGGACGGACCTGTCTCTTCTCGTAACTGCTTCACGTCTTCTTTGGCGCTAGTGATCAGTCCTTCCAAGCGACTAAAGCCTTGAATGCGTCTATCTCTCGCCACTATCTCCTCCTGTTTAGTCCCTCACCGTCATAAACAAAGACATCCTTTCCACATGCGACAAAAACAAGTTCAGCGGCTCATCCATAAACATCCTTTCCAGCTGCACCACAATAAGCCGCAAATAGCTACTCTTTGTGGTCCCTACTGCCATGCGGATTTCCAGCGTGGCGTCCATCTCTTCTGCATGGAACACAAAGTCGAACTTGTCTCTGTGACTACTGCAGGCTTCGCGGAGCAGGAGAAGCACGTTGCCTTGGATTTGAGCGTTGCAGGCTGCGGCTTGCACGGGCTGGGGAGTGGAGTAGAGGCAGGAGTCTGCGTAGAGGTGGATAGAACAGAGGTGAGCGGCGGGGTCGGGAGTCAGGGAAATGGGCAGCCATTCGGAAAGCAGGTACAGCGGAGGGCTGCTGGGCACTTTGAGAAAGAAGCGGGCGGCTTCCATATTGCTAGCGACTCTACGACTATTGCCACTGAGGCAACTAAACCCACAAGAAAGAGAGAACTGGGTACAGACTGGCCGCTTATTTGGGCAAATCGTCAGAAAGTAGGCAATTTTTGCTCTATTTCAGTTTATCGGAAGCCTCTTTTCTCCTTGTCGAAAATGGACTCTCGCTTAGTCGAAGAGTCCACCACTCCTTTGTGCCAAACCCTGACTCTCACCCGCACCAAGGTCCTCAACGCCTTCAACCTCCGCCTCCTTTCCCAACTCCACAGCCTGCTCTCCATCCACGACTCCCGCCGCCTAGTCCTCAGGGGCGCGGGACGCGCTTTCTGCGCAGGCGGCGACGTCGTCCATCTGAGCAAGCACTTGTCCGACTGCGAAGCCTTCTTCCGAGAGACGTACAGTGCGTGCTACCGACTGGATGCAAGGAAAGGCTGGAGTGTGGCTTTTATGAAGGGAGTCACAATGGGCGGAGGCGCTGGACTGTCCTATGCCTGTAAGGCCAGAGTGGCACTGCCTTCTACGATATGGGCGTTTCCTGAGACTTCGCTGGGGTCGGTGCCGGATGCAGGGGCGAATTATGTGCTTACGAGGCTCAGTTCGGGGGCGGTGGGTCGCTATTTGGCACTCACTGGGGAGCGCTTGAATGGGGCGGACTGCTTCTATCTCGGAATCGCGACTCACTATTTGCCTGATGATAAGCTCGAGCCGGCCCTCGAGGCTGAAATCTCTACATGTGAAGACCCTATAGTCGCCTTAGCTCAGGCCTGCATCGTGCCTGACCGATCTCTCTGCAAAGTGCTCCGCGACCAAGCAGAAATCGAAAATGCATTCGGACAAGCGGCTTCCGTAGAGGAAATCCTAGTGAGACTCAGGGCAAATAAAAGTCCGTGGGCTGACCGCACTATGGTGGCCCTGGGCTTCATGTGTCCGTTGTCTCTGAAAGTGGAGTTTCGGGCGCTGGAAATAGCAGTGGGGCTGGACTACGGCCAGTGCTTGGACTTGGAGTACGACATGGTCGTGCAAATGACCATCATCCGAAGTGCGAACTACCGAGAAGGCGTGCAGCACCGACTCGTCCGCAAGGAAAAGTCCCGTCCCCAGTGGGTTCCCAGCACTCTCAGCGAAGTCGACCCTGTGGAAATCCAAGCCTGCCTAGAGAACCCCACCGGGCCCAAGCTGAGAACCCACGCTATTCAGAACTAGCGAGATTTGCAGATTAGTAAGTTTTCTCGAGTATGTGAGTTTGAGGTCGGACTGGGAACTGAGGACGTAGCATAGCCACAAGACTTTATTAACGAATGGATTCAGAGGAGCTGCAGAACTTAGAGACTTTCCCGGACTTCGAACGCAGCAAAGTGGTGAACACGCCCAGGTCCCTAGAGGCCTGCAAAAGGGAAGGAGTGCTGCCCCCCGAGCTACTCTTCCGACCCGTAGAAACCTTCGCCAAGCCCGGCCAAGCGAAAGAGGTAACCCAAGCGATGTACGAGTTCTTCGAAGCCAAGCGCATGGAAAGCCTGCAAGCAGTTCGCAAGGTCCGGCAGACTGCCTTAGAGCCGCACTCCCTGTCTGCTTCCAAGTCCACGCCTGCCCTTCTCTCCCGGTCCGACCAGTTCGAGCGGTCGTTACTGCAGTCGAAGCAGAGACAGGCTTCGCTGATCTCCAGGGCTGCGCTGACAGAAGCCTCGGAGGCGAAGAAGCTGAGCAAGCTGCGGAATGACGAGGATGCCAAGGTAGCTGCTGAGCGGGAGCGACGCAAAGGAGAACTAGTCAAAGCTCGCAAGGAAGCGGAGGAAAAGAGAAAGGCAGACATGGAAAAGACGCGGAAAGCGAAGGAAGAAGAAGAGCTTCGGGAAAAGCTGCGGATCGAGCAGCAGGAGCGAGATGGAGACTTCATGAAAAGGCTGCAGGAAAGAGAGGAGAAGCTGCTGGAGCTGCGGGAAAAACAGAAGGAACGTAGAGAACAACTAAAAGAACAAATACTACTGCGCCTTAATGAGCGGCAGAGAGCGCAGGAAATCACTCGTTCCCAGCGTGACCAAGAAACCGCCCAAAAGGAGGAAGAACGGGAGGTAAAGCTCGAAGAGCAAAAGCAAGCTTTTAAGCTAAAACTCGAGGAAAAGGCGAAACTGAGAGTGATGAAAAGGGCGCAGGCGAAAAAGCAAGCTGAAAGCCACTTTCGACAGGTAAGAAATAGGCAGAAAGCAGCTGAAATCCTGCAGAGCGACTCCAAAATGCAGCTCCGAACCGCGGAATACCGTCAAAAACTGACCGAAAAGATGGAATGGCTGAGGAAGATTTCCGCCGAAAAGGAGCGGAAAATGCGGCAAGTGCACGAATCTGCAGTGGCTTTATCCAGTGCTAATCGCACTAAAATGCTGGAAAGCATGGCCAAGTCTCAGCAGCGGGCGGAGCTGCAGAGGAGAAGGATCGTGGATCAGTTCGAAATGAAGAAGCAGATGTCGGAGATGAGGAAGTTGAAAAAGGACTATTTGATAGAGCGGCAAAAGCGCCGGAAGGATTACGAAGCCGAGCTTTCCACCCGTCGTCTGGCAGAAATGACAGCCCGCATCCAAGCCTTCGAAACTGTAAAGGAGCGAATGCTGCTGGAGCGGCGTAACCTCAACCTTCAGAATGAACACTTGAAAATGAGCATTAAGGAGGCTATGCGACGCATGCGGATTTCGAAGAAATGGGACGAAGGCGAAATTGAGAAGCTGCTGGATGGGTACAAGCAGCAGGGCCTGGGCGGCAAAGGAGTAGAGTAGATAAAGAAAGGAAGGAAATGGGTTCTGTCAGGAGGAGTAACACCCAAATATAATTGAGAGATTTGGCCTATCCGCTGCTTTCCTGGACTTTTTCGTATCCTAGTCTGTTAGCCTAATGTCTGCCTCTGCGACCCCGGCCTCTGAAGCCTCCTCTGCCTCTTGCAACTCTCATCGTAGGAGCAACCGCTCTCGCCAATCTGCTCTTGCCTTTAGGCTTCTTGATCAGGACATGAGTGCTCGTTCCAGCCCGATACACCCTGAACTTGATTCCATTGAGGACCGACTTCTTCTTGCTGGCCAGGTGCAAAGCTCTGGTGACGCTCATTTGATGTGCGAATTCCACAATTGCAAAGCGATTATCAGCGGGTTTCCCAGGCACTGGCGGTCCCGACCGTGCCCTGATGTTAACCACCACTCCGCAGTCCTTCACAAACTCAATGAACTTCACAAAGGCACTCGGTTCGAAGGGGAAAGGCGAAATCCACACTGAGTTCTGTAGTGCACTGGGAGACAAGTTGTTAAGTCTGCTGAACATGTCCACGAAGATTGGTCTCCCGGCTAGCATTTCCTTCGCCTTGATGAGTCCGGGTTCTGACAGCTGGTTGAATTTGACGTACAGCTCTTTCAATTGGCTGTGTCCTGCGATGGTGGAAATGAAGTGGAGGAAGCCGTCTTCACTGATGAAGTTGTAGCGGACGCCGAGACTGCGCAGGGCGGAATGGGGGTTGGCTACTATGCCGGCGCCGAGAGCCTCCATGCCCTTGTCTCGGATGCGGTTGAAGCCTACGTCTAGGGTTTCCAGGGTCGTGTTCACTTTCAAGGCTTCGCTGAGGGCTCTGACGCCGTCCACGTCAGCTTTATTAGAATACAGCGACAGCCACTTGACCGACTTATTGACTTTCAGCATTTTCGCCAAAGCGACCGCTCCACTGACTCCCATCTTCGTCCCGCTCAAGTCCAAGTGCTCCACCGTGTGGTTATTCTCCAGCGCCGCACACAGCAAATGCACCCCGTCCTTCATCAGCGGATTCCGCTGCAGATTAATGAACCGCACCGAAGGCTCAATTGAAGGCCCATCCAGCGGGTTTAACGCCCGCGCCAGCAGGTCCATATCGTTCTTATTCATCCCACTATCACAGCAATTCAGCCTTGTCATGGTCAGTGCCCGGGTCAAGAACTGCACAATGATGGGCTCCTTCATATTAGGCCGTTTGCGGTCGAAGGAGTAGGAGTCGTGGAAACTGTTGCAGCCCGTGGTGAAGTTCCGGAGCTTGAAGTAGAACTGCTTGACTAGGTCGTCGCCTGTCATTTTGGAGGCTTTGTTGGGGTCTCCGTACCATTGCTCGTGGTCGGCGGCGGATACGTAGAGGTTGTTGTAGAAGGTGTGGAAGCAGGCGACACCGAGACGACCTCCATCGAGCAGTAAAGTCTCGAGACTGCCTTGCTTCTTGGCGTTGAAGGCAACGGCTTTTCCCAGCCACTCCCACTTCGCTTGCTGAATCGACCCAGTGCAGGTCATATCGAGGAAGCGAAGAGTTCGATTCGCTCCCAACGCCTTGAAGAAGTTATCAGAAAGGTTGATAGCCAGGTCGCAGTTACGCAGAATGAGGACTTCCAAGCTGGCGGAGATGTTGAGAAGTTTGTACAGAGTGTCGGTCAGGTCTTGGTTTTGGGATAGGCCGGTAGTGCCAGAGACGTCGATATGGGTGACTCGTGGGGAAAAGGCCAAGTTGTATAAGATGCTTTGGAGGCCTGGAGCGCCCAGTGGGTTATCGCATACCTTCACAATACTGAGTTGTCTTGCCCGCATCAGTCCATCTGCCACTTCCTTAGCTGCCACCTGACTCATCGCGCACCCATTCAGCACCAACTCCTGCAAATGCTTGTGCTCCACTAACATCCTCCCAATCAACTTCCCAAAGTACTGTGTCACCTCATTCTGCGACAGGTCCAGACACAGCAGATTCGGACAGTTCGAGGCAGACTGATACAGCAAATCGCAGGCTTCATTTAGAGAAGTCACATTGAGGTTATTTAGCTGCAGTTTCAACAGCTGTCCTCCGGCTTGCTTGAAATTCAATATCCCCTTGTGAAGCGCCTTCGTTCCCTTCAGTCCGAGTGGGAAGTCCATAGGCCGGACGACGTTAAATTGCTTGATTCCGGTCAGTTTCGTTAATGTGGAGGTGAGGTAGTGGAAGCCGGATTTTATGATTTTCGTATTAGTGATCATAAAGCTGAGACTGTGCAGCACAGGCTTGGCCAGCTCCAGCAGCTTATACAGCTTCTTGAAATCCGGGTTGCACTCGAATTTCTCGAGAAACTCCTCGAAATCGGTCTTTACGAAGAACTCGCGCCAGGATGCGGCTTCGTCGGAATGGCGGTATGCAGTTAGGAAGGGAGTTGAGTTGATTTCGTCGCCCCAGAAGGCGCCGTTTCGCTTGGTTTGGTTGTCGTCCAGGCCTTTGTAGTAGTTCTCCAGCCGGATTCTTTCTTCTCTGTCGATGAGTGCTTGCGGAGATAAGGAGTGGCCGTAGAAGTGGAGTTCCTCGACCCAGCTCCACCTCTCCAAAGCAGCAGCCTTCCAGCAAGGGTCCTCAGCCTCAGGCAACACGCCCTCTCTAAGCAGCGACAGCGTATCGACCTTCTTGCGTTGGTACTCACTGGTCATTTCTGGCTTCGGCGGCAGTTTGTGCACCTCGTCCTCTGTGCCGTGGTACTTCCGACGGTGACTGTTGGAAATGGCTTTTTTCAGCAGGGCATTGAGCTCGGCTCCAGACTGCACGGGCAGGCCGATTCTGGGGAAGAACTCATTGAAGGACTTGATCTTTTTGATGGCTTCGCATTCGGACTGGAACTGCTCTTCCCGATCTACAGGGAGCCGACAGCGCAGACGGTCGTAATCTGCACTCAATTGGTCCAGCGATTTCCCCTCCGGACGAGCGATTTTGGTGAAGAAATAGCTGAAAAACAGCAAAATGTGGTTCGAAACGATCCCACTTTTGAAGCTTATTTCCGCTCTATTGGCATCCAGCTGGGGCGACTCAGTGTCCTTTTCCAACTGCGGCAAATCCAGCAGCATCCAAAACACCTGCCGGTCGAAGTGCTCCTGCAGGTAGGCTTCCTTGAGACTTGTCCAGGTGACATTCGGGGCCACCGACACACAGGCCAGCATTGCGGCTAGACTGCTGATAGCGTCCTTCGACCTGCCGTCTTCACTCGCAGCGAATTTGTTCAGTTTCTCCTCAATGAGTGAGACGAGTCCGGGATGCGCCTTGATGAGCAGCAGGAAAAGACGGTGGAAATAGATGAGAAGTCGCAAGGCCTTTAGGGACGTATGCTTCTTTTCGTCCATCATCTGGTATATGATGGTTTGGATGAGTTTCGGTAGGAGCTCCAGTACTTGCTGTTCCTCGAACTTCTTGGTGGAGCCGGTGCAGACCATGCTGATTGCCTTCCTCGCTAGGTGCAGAGTGCGTTCCTCCTTGTCGCCGAAGTACAGCGGCAGCCAGTGCGTGAAGCGCTGGTTTTCCAGGTCCTGCCGGACGTCCTCCTTGATAAAGGCCTTGAGGGAGATGAAGTCCATCGTGGGACTGGCCATGCGGATTTCCCCGGTCCTGGGAATTCTCGAGATCGTCAGGCCGATTCCAAGCGCAGTTTCCACGAAGTTCAGCTTCGTGTGGAAACAAACGAGTTCCTCGCGGATGCGCTCTTCCTCGGTTTTCACCATGAGGAAGCTGCTGAGGTCTGTTTCTTTGGTGTTAAAGGGCGGCCAGGCGCCCAAAGGCCCACGGTGGCCGCAGCTACAATAGAACTCGTTCGCTTGCTTTACTGCCATTTTGACTTCTTTCTTCCGCTGTGCAGAATCGTCCACTTCTTCTTCGAAAAGGAAGGCTTGGAGCTGCAGCAGGATGGACAGGACGGAGTAGCCGGAGATCCACCCGCGGTATACACCTCTGTTGCTCCCGTCCAACATGTCTAGACAGATTGTAGTTCCAGAGACGCAGGGGTGGGGCAGGGTGGTGAAGAGAGACACGGTGGGCGGGTCGTGAGGGTAGTTTTCGGGGAATAGCAGGTGGACGTGGAAGACGCCGCCCTCATAGGAAGTCCCCTCCGGACCTCTGAGGTTGCACGCCCACTCGAAGAGGTTGTCATCCAAGGGCTTGGCCGTGACTCCCACAGTGGGAATATCATTGGTCTCCACCTCCTTCAAGTCCCTCATAAGTCTGCGCGTGGCATAGTTCTGCGAGGAGACATCCGCCAAGTGCTTAAGTACCGCTTTTGCCTTATGCTTTCCTCCCCTCCTCATATTATTGTTACCACCACCCATTCCCCGGCTGATGAAGTCTGACGGCTCGGCCCAGGACCAATATGCACTAAATTACCCACGAGACCTGCTATCTGCGGGCAAACAGAGACGTATAGGCTAGGAAATATGTGACTAATATGTGGGAGTGGGTGGTGGTTACAGGCGCCCTATTATGGTACCTGAGACGGCACGTGTCGTTCTTCCTGGTGATGGGCTATTTGTTCTATTTGGAGCCTTTCTTCGCCGTGTTCTTCCGCCTTTGGCACTGCGACCACACTCGAGTACTTCCTATGCAGAACGCTTGGAGCCAAATCTGCACCTGGGTCTGCCGCATCCGCCTACTACAGCTGCCAAACAGTGCTGCAGTCCAGACCTCTCCCCCAACTATTCTGCTAGGCAACCACCGCGGCATCACCGACTTCTTCCTGCATGACTGCGCCACCAACTACACCGCCAACTTCCTGTCGCGTGCTTTAGTGGGCGTGCTTTTCTTCCCTTTGTACCTGATAACTTGGTACGAAAACACAGTGTGGTTCTTCGTGCGGGGCTACGTGAAAGCCAACCCAGAGCGGTTCTATCAGTGGCTGGATGAGCAGTGGAAGTGTGGATGGAACATAAGGCCGAACTTGCTGCTATATCCGGAGGGACATAGGAACATAGGAGACCAGCCGCTGAGACTGAGGACTGGGATGATCCGGTATGCGTACAATAGGAAAATCCCTGTGCAGGTGTTTATAGTCGCAGGCTATGATGGGGCTCTGGATGAACGTCACTTCTCTGTGGATTTCCGTCTGCGCATCGCACCTTACAAAATCGATACACCTCTAGACCCCGCTGCCTACGAGTCAGAAGCAGCCTTCCTGGCCATTGTAGAAAAGCGCTTTACGGCACTACATGCCGAAGTCTTTCAGGCAGCTAAAGCCTAATTTAGTCCTTAGAAGTTGCGATTTTTACTTTGAAAGTCTCATAAAGGCCTGCTGAAACAGTCGATTTCAGTGCAATTCCCCCTCACCTCCATAGTGCAAGCCGCCCATCCGCAGTGTATCTTCCTATAATGGACACCCGCAGGAAACACAATCGCCACAGCTCCCTGCACGCCAGCGACAGCGAAGTCCAGCAAGACCTGCAACTCCTGTACCACTGCTCCGCCCAGCAAGCCCAGTCCCTACTGCAATCCCCCATGGCGCCCACACGCACAAAGCGCAGACGCACAGTGAGCACTCGGAAAATAGAGGACTTAGATGGAGTGCTGGGCTTTGCGTCGTTCCTGTCTGAGAACGAAGGGGTGAAGGAGCCGGGGAAGAGACTGTGCAAGTGGGAGGTGCCACAGGCCTGGGAAAAGGCGCTGGAGGACTGGAGCCAGAGCATCGGGGCAGGAGAGCGGAAGAGCGCGTGCAGACATGTGGCGATAGCGGCCTTTATCAAGAAGGACTTGACTGCGGAACTAATTAGCTCCCATTGAGAAGGCTGTAATGACTACTCTCCTAGCGTCAGGGCGGAAACAGTCCAGTTCTTCGAGCAGTGACTCAGGTGAAGAGCTGATTCCGGTTCGGAAGAAACAGATTCAGCGCTTGCCTCGCCGTCCGCCTGTCCAAGCCGGCTCGGATGACTATGACCCGCACCCTTTGCAAGTCTATGACGACTTGGACTTTCTAGGCCGTCTCCAGCGCAAAAAGTCCGAAAGTCCCCCTCGCTTCCTTGAAGCTGCCCACACTCTGCCCACTCCCCTACTCATTGAAAGCACACCCAGAGAAGACCCAAGGACCAACGCCAAACCCCTCCCTCCGCCTTTCCTCATATCTCCAGCCCCTCAGAAAGTCCCAATTCCCACTACTTCTCTGCCCACTGCAAGCATCCTCAGGTCTCCTATGGTCGCCACTCGGTCTCAACCCCAGTTGAAGACGAATAGGGAAAGCGAGGCTTGGGTGAGGCATGGCTCTGCGGAAATGAGGCTCAGGTCTAATGAGGACCCTGTGAAGTCACTGCCAGGGTCGCAGGTTAATAGCAAAGTACTGGACAGTCCCCCTCAGGTTCACATAAGGAAGCGGAGAATTATAAAGAAGAAGTTAGCGCCGCTGGCGATCAATAAGGTGGGAGATATAATGGGCGCCTACCTGGGCCCCACTCGCTCCGCTAGACTTCTCAAAACCGCTGCTGGAGGCCGTTTCCGTCCCTAGTCCCCTTGTATTTACCTGCGTAGTCCTTCCTTCCGTAATAACTCTGACCATGCAGCATTTTAAAGGGATGGAAGAGACTTCAACCAACGGCAGCGAGACTCCTCCGTCCTCACCCGCTTCCCGCAGGTCCAAGCCGCCGCTCAGTCGCAGCGTGTCTCTGCAGCCCAGACTTCCGCACCTGCCGCAGTGTGACTGCGACCGTTCATTGCGGTTGATGGGCAAATCCTTCTCCCTCTGGTCTTCTGGGAAAAGGACTGCTACCTGCGGACGGTTCAGAGCCGCTGCAGCCGGGGCGAAGCCGCAAAGAGGGGAGGAAGTCTACCACAGTTTGTTACTCACAGCCGTGGACACTAAGGAACACATGGACAATCTCCGCCAAATTGAGCTGGACTTGAGCAGGACCTACCCAGACGAGGTGTACTTCGGGGACACTGGGGAAGGCAGGGAGGTGCTCAAGCGCATGTTAACAGCCTTCAGCAACTACGACCCGGCCATGGGGTACGTGCAGGGCATGAACTTCATAGCTGCGGCGCTGCTGTGGCACAGCACGGAGGTGGACAGCTTCTGGCTGTTAGTGCATTTGATGGAGGACTACGACTTGCGGGACAACTACGGACCCTCTCTGCCCGGCCTTACGAAGCACTGCCAAATCGTGAACTTGATTTTGATAGAGCATTTGCCTCGGCTTCACCTTTTGTTCTGCACGCACCGGATTTCGTGTGAACTTTTTATCACTGACTGGTGCCTGACTATGTTCGGCTCGCTGGTTCCGCTGCAGGAGATGGGGCTCTTGCTGGTGCAGTTCCTGCGTCAGGGGTGGGCGTTCTTCTACAAAGTCGTGCTTGTCATTCTTAGCCGGCTGCAAGGTCGCCTACTGCAGAGCACTGACGTGAGTGACATCCTCAGTTCTCTCCGGCCGCCCAACAAGTCCCAGCGGCACTGGCGGGAGTTCGTTAGTCACCTCGAGCACGGCCGGGAGTCCCTCAGCTGGGCGAGACTGTTCAAAGAAGCAGACAGCATGGCAATCGACGAGAGCTACATCCACAAACTGCACTTCGGCTTCCGCCTGGACACCTCCCGCTTTGGACAGCTGGAGTAGACTAGACTATAAATGAAGCTGCTGGACGCTTTTCTAGTCTTCGGAGCGGATCAAGCCCAGTTGGCGCAGATACGGAACTGCATCCTTACAGAGCAGCCTGCGCATGACACCCTGCCCCGGCTGCTCGAAACCTTCCCGGCTGCACAGGACGACCGCTATTTGAAGCTGCACATCTTCGCTCTGCCGCAAGGACTCACTGTCTATGCAGAGCAACAGACTGAGGAAATCCTCCACTTCGTGGCTACTGACACTAGTGGAGCGCAGACGTTTTGCACTTGTTTGAGACTGTGTGAGCGCGTGGTCAAGCGGAAGGAAAGGTTCGTGCTCAAAGCATTGGTCCTGGTCGCAGAGAAGCCTTTATATACTTTGCACCGGCAGTTTCTGGAGCATTTGCGAGAACTAACCTCCCGCTCTGCGCAGTACCGGCCGTACCAAGAAGGTATGCGCTTTCGAGTGGACTACCGAGAAGTACTGCTTTCCGCTCTATTTAACGGCCTCCCTACACTCACTGGCGACGTCCTGGTCACCCACTACCCTTCACTCACTGTTGAGGGAAACCGTGTGCCCTGCGAGCCGTTCCTCAGGTACAGGTCTGCGGACTTCCTGCAACTCCCGAACTACCCTTTTCACCTGCTGTTGGAAAGACTGCGGCCTGAGAATGTGGTGGATGTGCTACACTGTCTGCTTCTCGAACTCCGAGTTGTGCTAATTACTAAAGAAGTGCAGGATTTAGGCCCTGTGGCTCAGGCTTTAGTGGACCTGTTGCTGCCCTTTCACTGGAGACATGTGTTTGTGCCCTACCTGCCTCAGCACCTCCAGGCCTACTTGGATGCGCCAGTTCCCTTCCTTATGGGGCTTGAGAAAGGCTGCACTCTGTCTACTGAGGACTATGTTATAGTTGACTTGGACACTGGCAGTATTTCCTCTCCCCATCAGTTACCGTCGCTCCCCGCTCCCTATGCTACTGAATTAGCCAAGAACTTGCATCGGATTCTGCACAGTAACGACCACGACAAAATGGCGGAAAACTGGTTCGCGGCCTCTCTGCGTGCACAGCGGGCTGTCCTGCTCTACTTCATGCAGGTACTGGACCACTACCAGGACTACTACGTAGTTCGGGCTGATAAAATGATATTTGACACTAAGACTTTCCTGGATGATAGAGAGGACTTTTCCCGAGAGTTCTACGAGCAACTGACCCGAACTCAACTGTGGCTAAACTTCATCGACGCATCGCTTAAGCGAGACTCAGGCGTGAACATCTTCCTCGAGTACCGAGACCGCTTCTATCGAAGTGGCCTCAACGAGTTCCAACTCTCCATGCAAGCCGAGGCCGAACAGCGCCTTGCAGCCTACCAGTCCCCTCTAAGAATAGGCCTCGAAGACCTGATAAAGCAGTACCGGCCTGAACAGGCTCCAGCAGTCGCAGCCCCTATAACAGCCCGTCCAGAGGGAGAAACAGGGACGATTCAGCACCCGGTGGACCGGCTGATGGTCGGGAACTACTGGCAGCCGCTGTGTCAGGACTACTTTGTGGACTTCGGCAGAGCACCTGGCAAGGTGGAAAAGCCTACGAATGACGGCGAGGAGCAGTTCTGGGTGAAGAATTTGGACACGGGGGAGTACATGCTACTGTCACTGAAGTGACCTTGTAGACTAATCGCCTCAGAAACACTGCTAAATTAGGCAATTGTTAGGGAAGGTTAGTGGGTGGCTTGGTCGTCTGCTTTGCTTTCTGGCATTGTGAAGATGGACTGGTCTTTCATTAGAGCGGATTTGATGACTGTGCGCCAATTTTGAGCCTTTGCGTTGATTTCCTTGAGAATATATACGAACTGCTCGTCTTCTTTGAACATCTGAGCCCACTTCTTCAGGTCTTCGTCCAAATTCACGCCGTCTCCAAGCCACTTCTCCGCGATTTGCGCCACAGCCTGGTCCACAGTCTGCTTCCAAACCGTCAAATAGCCCTGATTCACTACCAAAGTCTCCGCATTCACGAAGTTTTCCTCCTTCGGAACCTGCAGACACAGAGGTCCTTCCCCTGCGAACTCCGTGTTTAGTTCAGTGAGAAAGCTCAGGATTTGCTCGCGAGTGGGAGTGGCCATGTTGCTATTAGTTACTTTGGCCGACTAGCATGTGGCCGTAGTCGGCCAGGATACGTCGGTCGTAGAAGGGACTGCGCTGGTCGTAGGAGCGGGGCAGGCCTGCGTAGGAGCGGGGCTCTCGAAATGCATGCAGACGGAGAGGCGAGCGGAAGGGGGAAGCAGGGTACTGGGCGAAGGGGGACTGGGAAAGGATTTTGGGCGGGGAGTTGGAGGGGCTTTTTTGCTGTACTCCCAGACGGTACAGGTCTATAGGACTGAGACTGCGGGTGGGGTCGGGTTTGGGAGGGGGACGAGGGGTCGGCTCTCGTTCTTTCTCTAGAAGCTTCCGAAGCGCTTCCTCTTTCCGCTTCAGTTCTTCTCGCAGGGCCTCGAGTTCGAGAGCCTCTTGGGACTTCTCTAGAGGCGGCGGCTTGGGGGTGTCTAAGGTCGACTTTTCCATGTCAGATGACCCAGGGTAGACATAAGTGCCGACCCGGAATTCAGGTGATCCCTGGTTTTTCCTGTTTCCAAAGTTCCTCTTCGAGGTGCGGAACTGCGTCCTGTCCAGCTCCGGAAAGACCACCTTCAGCTCCGCCCGTCGATACATCTGTCTGGGAATCATGTTATAATATGCGACCTACGGAGCTAGGCATCGGCATCCCAAGCACCAAAACTCCAGGCCCATATTACCGAGTGCGCAGCACCAACCAAGGCGACTTGCTAGGACCGTGGAAGCGCTCCTTCCTGCGAACAAGCAGCTTTAGCCGAAGCCAGCGCTTTGGACAGTATGAGGAAATGGCCAGGCGCACAGGCGCCGTTGGCCCTGGGGCTTACTCGCTGAGTCTCGGGTACTCAGGGGGGAAAGTCCGTATTTCCCCTCCACATCCTCGGAGGCCAGGTCTCTACATCTCTGGGAACCTCCTCGTCTGTGACCCGGCGCTCGGGCCCAGTCCTGTGAAGAAGCGCAGCTTCAGCAAGAGCTGCAGAGATCGGAACAGTACCAAGGTGGAGCGGACCAGAGAGGAGGGCAGACGCAGACATCAGCAGTGCGGGCAAAGCCTGGAAGTCCTTCACAAAGCTGTAAGTATGGTCAATAATGTATAGGTCCATTCCTGTGAGCAACAAGATTCTGAAGAAGAAGTGGGATGACCACTTGCAGGCGTTGCACCATGAGAAGCTGCGCACTATAAAGTCCAGCGTAGACGCAGGGAAGCCCTCCACCCTCGGCATCATCAAGGGCAGGGCCAAGAGGGAGCAGCTCGTGGAGGACCGCTACCAAGTAATTGAGCGCGAAAACAAGATGCTGCTGGACAAAATGACCAACATCATGCAGAGCGGCGCACAACGGTCCAGTCCCACCTTCGCCAAAAAGAGCCTCAACAAGGAACTGCGCAAGCGAGACCTCATCAAAATAACGCTCGAGAACCAGGCGCTGCTCAAGCGACTGACTGAGAAGCAGCCCAGCTACCGCACTGAAAAGTGGGAGGGAGACCGAGTGGAAACTGAGAAACTGCTAGGGAATATATGCGAATTTCCCTACCGCCTGGGCAGTACTCGCCCTCGGGTGGCCAGAGAGCCCCTGCGCAAGTCTCAATCCAGCACTTTCAAAGGCCAGCACCTGTCTCCCATCAAGCGTTCCGTCTTCAAGCGCGGAGTCAACATAGCCGGCCGCTACTTCATCGTGGAAATGAGTACTGACAAGGCGACTCTGACGATCACTGTGAGTGACATAGATGTGCCGGACAGACATGTGCTGGAGCTGTCGTATCAAGAAGCACTGGAGCTGATGGGTGGGGAGGAAGCTTATGAGACACTGCTTGGGCTGTTTGGGTTTGATGAGGAAGGCAGACTCACGCTCAGGGACCATACGCAGCAGGCGGACCCAGCTTCGCCCTTCGAGGAGAGCTAAGTTAAGCATGGACTGGACTCTTGCTATAGTGGGAAGGGAGTAGGCTTCATGTGGAAGAGAGCTGTAGTACTCGTTGAGCACTGGTATTTTGCCTGTGCCAAATGAGCTTTTTCCCTTTAATCATTTCCTCACAAGTTCCGCCCAAGTAAAGGAGAGACTTAGCTAGACTGCTACCGGAGTGGCGCCTGTCTCAATAGCCATGCGGTTAGTGCGAGCGACCGCGGCCTCATAGCGCTTAACGAACGTCTCCACTTCCATCGTCTTCGCTATGGACTCAAAGTCACGACAGGCCCCTGTGACCAGGTCCAGGCACATTTCAGGCAGCGCCTGCAGCTTCTTTTCCTCCACATAATACCGGTACTCGGCTAGCATCAGCTCTTCAGGCGTTGGGTAGCGCTTTAGCTTCTCTACCAAGGTAGCGTACATCTTCATGACGGAGAAGTAAGGCGCTCCTCCGAAGATGCGGTTAGCTGCCTCAGTCCATACTTCTGTGGTTTCCTGCCCGTCTACGATGCACTTGACGTTGTAGAAAGGTCTGCAGGTGAGTGGACATATAGGGATTGGGACCACCTTGCAGCCGCGGGTGTGAGTCCAGGCTTCCTTGGGAGGGGGGAGAGGCGGGATGGTGAGAGTCACAGGCAGGTCAATGTCCACTGCGCTTTTGTTAGGGTGCACTTTGCCTGCCAGATACACCAGTTCCTCCCAGGTGATCTGTCGCAGCGAGGTTCCTGTCTGAGAGCAGAGGAACTCGAAGGCTGCGGTGGACACTTCTCGCTTAGGAGGTCCGTCGAGCGGGAGGAACACACAAGGATGCACTTCCAATGCATTGCTGTGAAGCGCTTGCACTGCGAGTTGGAACACTGTGTTGCCACTTAGGTCGTGTCTTCCATCCCGCTTGCACACAGCAAGGAGGGAAAACAGCGCTGCCAGACGACGGATGTGTCGGATAGCTGCTTCAGGCACTTGGTAGTTGACCAACTCACACAGCTTGATGAGTGCCTCTGCGTAGTCTGCATGCACCCGGGTGGTGTCTGTGCTTATGGGCAAGTCGCTCGGCCGTGCCAGAGACGAACACACACAGAACCAACAGCAAACGCCTAGAGGCAATTGAGTGGACACGTATTGAGCCAGCCCTGTCAGTGACGCCCAGGACTTCCGATGCTGTAAGCGCCACTTCATGTGCTCGCGGGCTGGCTCGACCAGCTCTGCCAAGTAGGGAGTTCTCTCGATTGCTTCGAGAAACAGAGCGAACCACAGGTCCATATTGCCCAGCTTCAGCCCGGCCTCGGAAAGCACCTTCGCCATTGTGCGGTCGTTGTACTTGCAGCAAGCCGCTGAGGCTCCGAATATCAATGCGTCCAGTATAGGCGCTCTGGTCAGCGGAGACTCCTCCACCTTCCCAGAGGCCCAAGTCGTCGATCCAATCGGATGGTCCAGCCGCTCAATGATCGACGGCACTAGTTTCCGGATGCCTGACAAAGGGTTGTTGATGACTCGCTCGAGCAGTTTCGGCACTTCGTTGAGTTGTGCCAGCACAGCGTCTCCTCGCTTGATCAAAAGCGCAGGCACATCCACGTCCAGAGTGATGGGACATTCGAAGTCCGCAGTGGTAGTGGTCTCCTCAGGCAGCTGCGCATCCGGGATTTGGAGTGCAGTCCTCGCTCTGTTACTCGCAATGTCTGTGTGGTTCTGTATGTTCCTCAGAGAGCCGCCTGTGTACCCGAGAAGTCGGGAAATGCGGTCAGGGAAGCTGTGCGGGTCTTCATTCTTGAAGTAGTACTTGACAGTGAGTTGGCGGGCTGCCTCTACAGCAGAGGGCTGGTTGCCTTCTTCCAAGGCTTGCAGCAGTGTGACGCTGTCTTCCTTGGACTCCTCGGTCACGCTTTTACTGAGGTTCGCCTGGACTCGCTTGCTCATGAGGGTGATTTTGTCGTGCAGTTCAGTGTCTTGGGCTCTTCTCAGAGTCCTGGCGATCACCGCCTTCTCCAAAGCGACGAAGAGGTTGTCGAACTCCTCAGGTGTATTGACCGTGTCGATGAGCTGCAGTGAGGCCAGGTCCTCAGCGCTGACAGCCGCAGGAGCGTTGACCTGTCCCTGCACATGGTGGAAGACCTCATGTGGGCAGTTGCGAGAGAAGGGGGCGGAGACTGCTACGTTGAACTGTCCTCCGCCGATTTTCACGAAGTGGGCGGTAACTCGCTCGAAGTGCAGACCGAAACTCTGAATTAGTTCGTCCGTTCGGTCCACTTCGTCATTGCCCACTTGCCCGTCTGTGAGCAAAATCAGGTGGCCAACGAAGTCAATTTGGTGCAAGTGAGGGATGATGACGCTGGGACTAGTGCCGCCCCGGCCTTTGGGGAAAGAGTTCTTTTTGAAGGATTCACGGGGCACAACTTCGAGAGAGCTGTCCCAGGCCACTACCTCTGCTTTGAGGTTGTCCTCTACGAGCTGCTTCACTAGGCCGTAGTAGTAGGGGTCGGAGCCTGTGGAGCCTGAGCAGTCGTATGCGATCAGAACGCCAGTGTTGCCGCCGGGCTTCATTATTGCGTCTGGCTCAAGCAGCAGAAAAGAATGGATTGGGACCAATAGGTGGTATACATTCCTAGATACTCCGATAGGAGTGGCCTAGTAGCTGTAAATTAATCTAAGGATGGGACTGAGAAGCTCGTGCTGGCCGCTGTTCTTTTCTTCTATATCCACTCCTGCAGTAGGCTCACAATTCCAAGCAGTGCCGTCACTGCTCTGGCCGTCCTCATACCTGCCAATGTGGTTGCCGTGGTAGATGGCGATTTTCTCCGCAGGATTTGTTCCCAGTAGCTTCAGTTTGAGCGTGTACACTTCCATCTCCTGCAACCTCTTCCCCTCTGAGAAGTAGATGTCAGTGAGGACTCTACCACCGCCTCCTTGCAGTTCTCGATTAAGGCAGTCACAGAGATCTCCGCGACCTAGCGCTTTGTTGCCTTCGTGGAGGGTGGCTGAAACGACATTGACGACTTTGCCCTGCTCTACAGGGTTCGCGAGACTGACTCCTCTCAGCCACACAGTGCGAAAGCAACAAAAGGTCAGCGCTTCGATTTGACTTGAATGCCTGCTCACATACCAAGGATCTTCAAATGTGCCTTTTTGGTATTGCAGTGGGTTTTCAGGCAACACCCGAAGATACCTTTCCCACACCTGCAAGCGTTCATCAGGGAAGCAGGAGATGAAGGGAGGGATAGGAATTCCTCGGTCAGACAATTCATGACCTTTGCCCACTCGCGTGGCAGTGGGTGGCTTTGAAGTGGGGCTCCACACCTCAGTGGGATCAGTCGGATCTGCGTACTTGTCATCGCTCTGCCTCAGCTCTGTCTCCTCATCACCTACAAAGGGAGTAGCATGCACTATTGGATGAAGAACTTGCCCGTGGTAATTCTGCCCGTCCAGCGGACATGTAGGGTGAACTGCACATTTTCGACAAAGTGCGTGCACAGCCCCAGGACAGGGTAGCCGGAATAGAAAATAGGCAGTGGAGTTGAAGAAACCTAGGCAGCCAGGACAAAAGAAGCACTTTTTCGGCTCAGGGCTTCGGTCCTCTTTTAAAGCCACAATGGTTTTGGACATACTCAGCGAAGCTAGGATGTCATTATCTCGGTGTCTAAGCCAGGAGAGCTGAGCCTTATCCAAATGCCAGAAACTAATACTGGGAAAGTACTGGCAAGTATACATCACCACGTCTTCATAGGTAAGTTGGCTGATGGGTATTACTTCAGGAACGCCAGTCAGGCGGTCTACGCAAGTGGCACAATATAGTTCCATATCAGTCAAGTCAACAAGGTCCACCTTGTCATCGAGGCAGAAGCGGCAGAGAGGTCTTCCTCTGTGCATATATCTGTAAAGTTCCAGTAGTTCCTGCACTGTATAGTGGCCGTCATAGCGGTGATTGTATCGTTCTCGTAAGACACCTAGAAGACAATCTCCTCTGCCCGATATGGCGACCGCTTGTTCAACCTTCTGCATCAAGAAGTACAGAACTTTGCCTGGACAGGGCCGAAGTGGCTCCAGTTCGCAGCTCTCCGGACAGCCACAACTTTCACACAGAGGCAGCACGTGAGTTTTACATAGTCGCTCTGCCCTCTTGTTTGGGTGCAAGAAACAGAGAGCTTGAGACTGTCTGTCTTCCTCCTGCAGCTGCGCTACCACTTCTGGATGTTCCTTCAGCTCTGAGGCACCGTTAACATATGGGGCAGCCTCTGCACATCCGGGACAAGCTAATGTGCCCACATTGAGCATATACAGAGCGCAGGAATGACAGAGTGCCTTCTTACAGCTGCAGTTCAGTTGAATAGGCCAGTTGTCTCTCAGATTGAAGCGATTTTTGCATATCGGACAATCCATTATAAAAACCAACTGCTGCCACAGCTAAGCTGCGGACTTAGGCCGGGCTATTCTAGCTTGCGACCTATCACGAGTCTGCGGATTTCCTTGGGACTGCCCTACATCTCCTTTATTTTGGAGTCGCGCAGCAGTCTTCCCACTGAGTACTCGTTGATGTAGTCATTGCCTCCGAAGCACTGCACAGCTTCCGGCGCCACCCTACCACACTTTCAGAGGCCAGCAGAAACACACGTGCACACATCTTGTTAGAGGCATTGCCCTTTCTGCCAGCTGATGCACGAGGTAGCTGTAGGAACGGAAGGACTCATAGAGCGTCCACATGTCTGCCAATTTGGTCTGGATCCTGGAATTCGCGAATGGCTTGGCCAAATTGCTTGCGCTGTCTGATGTAGGGATACCGCAACAGAGACAACTTATCGCAGTAATGTCTCTCTCACCTGCTTTTGGAGCCACTTGCCTGTGAATGTGAATATGTTACAATGTCACTTGTCGAACTGCGATTTGTCCTTAAACTTAAAGAAGGGCAGGATTTAGGCCCTGTTTCAGGCGTTAGTGGACCTGTGGCTGTCCTTTCGCTGGAAACGTGCATTTTCCCTACCTGCCTCAGCCCTTCCTTATAGGCTTGTACTATGTGTACTTAAGATTATGTTATAGTAGACCTTGACACTGGCAGTTTTTCCTCTTTTGACCTTGGCTCCAAACTTCCTACGCTACTGATGTAGACAAAATCTGAATCGTATTCTGCACGGTAATGATTATGACGGAAAACAGGTTTGCAGACTATCTCAGGGCTTCGTTATTGCGTCTGGCTCTAGCAACAAAAAGAATGGATTAGGACCAATAGGTAGTATACATTCTTAGAAACTCCGATACTAGTGGCCTAGTCGCTGTAAATTAATTTAAGGATGGGACTGAGAAGCTCGTGCTGGCCGCTGTTCTTTTCTCCTTTATCCACTCCTGCAGTGGGCTCACAATTCCAAGCAGTGCCGTCACTGCTCTGGCCGCCTTCATACCTGCCAATGTGGTTGCCGTGGTAAATGGCGATTTTCTCCGCAGGATTCGCTCCAAGTAACTTTAGTTTGAGCGTGTACAGTATCCCCTGCTGCAACAGCTTACCCTCTGAGAAGTAGATGTCAGTGAGGACTCTACCACCGTCCCCTTGCAGTTCTCGATTGAGGCAGTCACAGGGATCTCCGCGGCCTAGCGCTTTGTTGCCTTCGTGGAGGGTGGCTGAAACGACATTGACGACTTTTCCCTGCTCTAAAGGGTTAGCGAGACTGACTCCTCTCAGCCACACAGTGCGAAAGCAGCGGAAGGTCAGCGCCTCAATTTGACTCGAATGCCTGTTCACATACCAAGGCTCTTCAAATGTGCCTTTTTGGTAATACAGTGGGTTTTCAGGCAGCACCCGAAGGTACCTTTCCCACACCTGCAAGCGTTCATCAGGGAAGGAGGAACTGAAGGGAGGGATAGGAATTCCTCGTTCACACAGTTCATGGCCTTCGCACACCCGCGTGGCAGGAGGTTTCCTTGGAGTGGGGCTCAGCATCTTAGTGGGGTCAGAAGAGTCTGCGTACTTCCCATCGCGTTGCCTCAACTCTGTTTCCTCATCACCTCCACCTGAAGAGCGAGTAATTTGACTAATGGGAATAAGATTAGACACATCCCACTTACTCCCGTCCAGTGGACATTCAGGGTTCACTGAACAGTCTTGACAAAGCGCGTGTATAGCTTCAGGACAGGGAAACTGAAGTAGAAAATAGTCCTCTTTGTAGAACAAACCTAGGCAGCGAGGACAGAGGAAGTGATCCTTTGGCTCTGTCGGAGTGAGTGTTTTCAAAGCCACTATATCCTTGGCCGTTTGCAGCGAAGCTAGGACATCAGTCGGTCGAGAATTGAGCCAGCAGAGCTGAGCCCTGTTCAAATGCCAGAAGCTAATTTTCTGCAGGTGTTGGCGAGTGTATTCCACTAGGCTAATGCCGGTGATTTCGCTGAGGGGCATTATTGCTAGAACTGTTGACAAGCGGCTTGAACAATTGGCGCAGTACAGCTCCATATCGCTGATGTCTACAGCTTCCACCCTGTCATTGAAACAAATGCGGCAGAGAAGTTTGTCACGATGCAGACTCTTGTAGAGTTTCAGTAGTTCCTGCACTGTGTGTTGGTGCACAAAGATGTCATCGTAATTTTCTCGCAAGTCGTAGGGGATGCTATCTTCCCCGCCCAAGTGCTCGACCGCTTTTCGCATTCCTTCTTTCAAGAAGTGCTGCGCTTTGCCTGGATACGGCCGAAGCGGCTCCAATTTGCAGCTCTCCGCGCAGACGCAGTCTTCACACAGAGGGACCAAATGAATTGAGCATATTCGCTCCGCATCCCTGCCTGGGTGGAATGAGCAAATAGCGTGGGACTGTCTGTGTTCTTCATGCAGCTGCGCGAGCAGATCAGGATGCTCCTTCAGGTCTGCAACTTCGTTAATAGTAGGAACAGCTGTGTTACAAACAGGACATGTAATACCATCAAGCTTGAACATGTCCAGAGCGCATGCATGACAGAGTGGCATCTTACAGTCGCAAGGCGGAGGCAGTTGAATCGGCCGGTGATTACTCAGATTGAAGCAATTGGAGCATATTGGGCAATCCATTATAAGACTCAAAGGCTACCATAGCTAAGCTGCGAATTCAGGCGAGCTATTCTACTTCATGAGTCTGCGGATTTCCTTGGTTCCGCCATACATCTCATTGATTTGAAGTCGTGCAGCAGCCTTCCGACTCTGTACTCGTTGATGCAGCCATTGCCTCCGAAGCACTGCACAGCTTCCAGCGCCGCCTTCACCGCACTTTCAGATGCCAGCAGGAACATACTCGCACACTTTTTGTTAGATGCTTTGCCCTTGTCTGTCAACTTATGCATGCTGTAGCCGTAGGAACAGGCAGACTCGTAAAGTGTCCACATGTCTGCCAGTTTGGCCTGAATCAGCTGGAACTCGCCGATGGCTGGGCCAAATTGCTTGCGCTGCCGGACATATGGTACTACCAGGTCCAACGCATTCTTCATCAAACCGCAGGGCTGCGCTCCTAACAGTAGCCGCTCATAGTGTTCAGTCCACTCATGAGCACATACGCTCCCTTGTTTACTTTGCCAAGGACGTGTGAATCAGGCACAAAGCAGTTCTCAAGCACTGACTCGGATGTAGGGGAGCCTCTGATGCCCAGCTTTTCCAGGGACTGCGCTGGATGGTAACCTTCGAAGTCCTTCCCAATGAAAAAAGCTGTGATGCCTTTCGACCCTTCCGCCTCTGTGCGAGCGTAGATGATCAGCAGGTCCGTTGGTGATCCACTTCAGTACAAAGCCGCCCTGAGTCGCTCGTGCTTGCAGCTTCATACTGATTTCGTCACCGCCAGCCTCTGTCTCGCTCATTGTAAGTGCCCCGATGAACTCGCCGGAGCAGAGTTTGGGCAGAAACTTGTGCTTTCGCTCTTCTTCGGCGTTGAGGACGATTTGGTTGAGACAAAGGTTGGAGTGGGCGATATAGCTGTACGCCTGTAGATCCTGCTCTCACCTACTATTGGAGTCACTACGCCCTGAGAATGTGGTGGATCTATTATATTGTCTACTTCTCGAATTACGAGGAGTAGTCGTTAAAAC
>Ga0247837_1003959_pt1 | contig 24657 bp, 17 predicted proteins | sample LaCtaG_2_FD_187115 | JGI IMG/M metagenome (GOLD analysis project Ga0247837, IMG submission 187115) | Freshwater microbial communities from meromictic Lake La Cruz, Castile-La Mancha, Spain - LaCruzMarch2015_14.5m | ecosystem: Environmental > Aquatic > Freshwater > Lake | place: Spain: Castile-La...
CTTCCACCAATTATCACAGAGCTGTGGAGACTTTCAGTCCTCACACTGAAGCCTTCACTGTGCTGTCTGTCTCTCTGCCTGCAGGATTGGGGCTTGGCTATGGCTCAGTCGCGTTCGTGGCCAATGGAGAACTCCTTCTAGTGTCTAACAACGAGCAGAGGGCGGGTTGGAAAATAGAGAGAGAGTCAGACTTCCGTGTGTCGGATACAGACAGGAAGTGCTGCAGCGTCCACCCCCCGCTCATTGTAGGGACTGAGGTGTACATTGCCAATGATTTCAAGGTGGAGAAGTGGAGTTTGGAGGCGGATAGGTTCGTTTCAGTCTAATAGGTCGAATTGAAGATTGCAAAGTGTATGTTTCCCTTTATATTCACATGCAGTTCCAAGGATTGTTGCAGGGAGAAAGCCAGTGCCGAGACTAAGCAACTCAGAAGCTCCCTCACTGCGCTGTCGTGAGTTACCCCTAGTAGACAGCAAGACAGAAACCTGTGCAGCTCCAAACTGAGACAGCATGAGGTTCCCTATAGAAGAGACCTTCTTTGCATTATGTAGTCTGAATCCAGTGGACAGTGCTTTCCTGGGTAGTCTCACGTACCTCATTTTTGCATATTAGACACTGGACGAAAATGCGTTTCTTGATTTCCTCTCATTAGAAAATTGAGTCTGTCTGATGATGGCTCGGAAATACAGAAAGCGGAGTGGGCAATTCTATGAAAGGAAAAGTACGCTGTTTGTATTGTCTAAAAAGTATGAAAGTGCCTAATCTGCACTCAGAATATTTTGCAGCTGTGAAATTATGCAGATTCGCAGGTAAACCAAATTATTAGGCAATTCTGGATAATCAATAGAAATTAAAAGACAGGAAACGCCTAGTAATCGAAATGTAACTTCAATCACTGATAACTACGAAAATGTTGATACGAATTCGTTCTAAACGTGTGATTTAGAGGTAATTCTGCTATAAGAGAAAGCAGTTAGCTAGTTTCAGACGGACTCCGCTGTATTTCCTCCTCCAGTCGCCTACCTATCCCTTACGCCACTCTTTGTCTTAGTCTGTCCGTATGAACAGATATCTCCTGGACAGCAGGCGAGGCAGTGCCGTGCTTCGCCCACTCATACAGACTTTCCAGTTCCTTGTAGCGCTTCACTAGGTCCAAAATGATTGCGTCTTTGCGGTATATGTGCAGTCGGTCCTGAGTAGGAGGTACATCTATGGGCATTTTCTCAGTGTCGGTGGTGCGCTCTGCATGGTAGTGCGGTTTTTTCCGCTTAGTTGTTCGTGCAGGTGAGGGACTGGGGGAGCTGCTGGACTCCAGGAAGGGACGAGAACGCTCGAGTAAAGCCTTTCGCTTGGCTTCTAATTGCTGGAACTCCGCTACTAGCTTGGACTGCAGTAGGTCAATAGAGGACTTTTCCTCAGTTTGAGTAGTTGCATTTTTCCCTGAGTTCTCGACATCAGGCAATGTGAGTAAGTCTCCGAAGTCTATTTCTGCGGTCCACTGCATGAGTGCGGATTTCGCCTCTGCCAGGTGGTCTCCATAAAGCTGGACGAAAGCGGCTTTGGATTCCGCTCGCAGTCTCAGTTCCAACTGCGTCTTCGCCTGCTCCAAATGTCGCACACATTGCATCAACTCCGCTTCCTTATCTCTCAACATCGACTCTCTTTCCCCAGCTGCAAGTTCTAACTGTGTGCATGAATCTTCATACTGATCCGCTAACTTAGCCACAGCAGCGTGATAGCGACTTTCCATGTCCGCTCTAGCGATGTTCACATTCTGAGTGAGGTGCACTTTCGTGGATTCGACATATGTCAGCAGGCCGTGGTGTCTGCGCAGAGACGCCTGCAATTGGCTGAGTAGCAAATTGCAGGTTTCTGTTCGCTGGGTGTAGAGTCCTGAGAGGACTTCTGAGTCTTCCTCGCTTGTATGAGAGTCGTAGGAATGAGGAGTTCTGGGACTGGGACGAGATAAAGGACGCAGACTCAGACGAGGGATGATGGACTGGCTGGAAATGGGTCTCATAGCGATTTAATGGAGTCTGCAGGCGGTGCCTACTCGTTCGGTCTCGGGAAAGGAGGGGAATTGGGCAACGGAATGAGAGCGGTGGGGACTATATAGGACCGGGAACTAGTGCCTTTCCGCATTCCCAAGCTGGGAGGAGTCCGAGAAGTCGCTGCAGGCAATGGCTTTTCCTTAGTCCTTACAGAGGCTGGAGTGGTGCAAGCTATGGGGAAATGCAAGGACGGCAGGAACGGCCTGCCCCAAGACACTGCAGTCCCTCGCCCAGTCACCAACCTCACCAACATCAGATCCGTAGCTTGCGGGTATTGGCACTCAATAGCAATAGATGCAGAAGGACGCTTATTTGCGACTGGACATAACAAGCATGGGGAACTCGGCCTGGGAGACACGCAGGACAGGCCAGTTTTTACCCTGGTGCAGGGAGTGCCAGGGACTGAAAAGGCGTTCTGCGGCCAACACACCACAATGCTGATTCTAGCGAATTCTCACTTGCCGCTGACTGCAGGCAAAGCAGGAGTTTCTGGACTTCGCAGAGATTCTGCAGTCTTCGCTGAGTTGTCCCTAGGGGAAGCTGTGGTCAGTTTAGCGTGCGGAACAGTGCACAGTGCAGCAGCAACAGTCTCAGGCAAGCTTTTCACCTGGGGTTTGGGCAGTTTTGGGCAGCTCGGCCACGGCTCCAAGGCTTCCTCAGACCTGCCGCAAGAGGTAGAAGCCCTGAGAGGGGTTCAAATCACCCAAGTCTCGTGCTCTCGAGGAGAGAAATACGGCCACTCTCTATGTCGAGATTCAGAGCGGAATGTTTACGCTTGGGGCTCTGGGTACAAGGGCAAACTGGGACTAGACGAGCACTGGTCCCATGAAGACCCGGCAGACCGGCTGGTTCCCACCCTAATCCAAGGCTTCAAAGCGGACTATGTGGAGTGCGGCGGCATTCACTCTGTGGCTGTTGGCGATGGGCAGCTCTACACTTGGGGCTGCGGGAGTGATGGACGACTCGGCCATCCAGAGTGCGAAGGCCACCGCTACCTCTACAAGGAGCCTTTGCCCAGAGCTGTGGCACTGCCTGCAGCTGTGACGTCCGTGAGTTGCTCTTACTACCATAACATCCTAGTGGCTCGCTAGACTATGGAGGGCCTGAGTGAGGAGGAATGTCGTGCTAAGGTGTGTAGGGTGATTGGCTACCCGGAGCCTCCTCTCCACAAGCCAAAGAACCGTGCACTTCTCCAAGAGCTCACAGTTCTGGCAGCGCCTGACCCGGTACTCAGCGAACGCTGTCTGACCTGGCTCGCAGGCCTCAGTCCAGGGAAGCGGCAGCGGGCCGTGGCTATCTACGACCCTTGGTTCGCCTCCATGCTCAGACACATGTTCAGCAGCAAGATCGAGCGCGGAGACCTCATCTTCCAGTTCACCGAAAAGAAGAAGTGGAAGTGCTTCAAGCCGTTTAGTTACTACTTCTACCCCCGAGTGTGCACCATGCCCCCTGAAGAAGAGCGGCAAGAGGCGGAACGCCTGCTGGAGCAGAACCTCCGCATGGCGGATTGGGGCTCCTACCTCGACACTCTCACAGTCGACCCGGCCTTAGCGGAAGACTTCCCACGATTCCTCGACCTGATGAGTTGCATAAGCAAGAGAAAAGCATTCCAGGCGCCTTGCAAGCCGAGACTATACGAGGAATCCAAAGTGTGGTTCTTCGACAGTCCCCCGTGGCTGTTTCCCGCCTTCAACTCTCTCGCTGTCTGGGCGGGGAGCTGGCTCGAGCGCGGGATTTGGATGAACTTCTGGAAATCTGCAAGTCCAGACCCTCGCTTGGATATATTGGACGAGCCGAAAACTCAGTTGTTGCAGGACTTGGAGTCTCTATCACAGTACTGGACAAGTCGTGGAGCGGCGGAACAAGAAGAACTTCTCAGCAATGCACAGCGCTCCGCAGCTAAGTTCGCTGAGGCGGTCCCCGCACTTCTCTGCCAAACGACCGTGACTCTGGAAGGCAACGGGAAGTCACTGCGAGTGGGCAGTCTGCACAAGTCCGTGGGGTGTTACTACCAAAGGCACTACAGCATAGTCGAGCATAACAACGAGCCAGAGGTCGTGCAGGACCTGATACGAAGGGCACGGGAGAGTCCCAGGACACTGGTGGAGTTCCTGCTGCTGTCCTCCTTGGACCGGACGATGACACTTCTGGATATTCTGTGCAGGCAGCTGGCGGTTAAGTTGGCAGCTAGGTGGAGTCAGTATGTTGTCAGTTCCCTGCTTGATGAACTCGAAGCCGCTCCTTCCAAGCCCGCAACTAACAAAGACACAAAGAAGAAAAAGCGGTCTAAACAGCGGCTAAAGGAAGCAGTAGCAGAGGACGCAGAGGAACTGTGCGGAGCGCTGGTGCGGTCCATAGTGGACTCTGCTTTGCAGCAAGTAAACAGAGAGCCACAGTCGTGGCCGTTTGTCGCCCAGCCCAGCTCTACCAATCTACTCGCGAAAATGCAGGAATTGAACCCACAATCCAAAGCGAAAAAACAGAAAAAGAAGAAGCCGAAAAGGAGCAAAAAGGCGCAAATCGGAGATGTGGTTGGAGCTTCCCCCGCTGTGAAGAAAACTATGCAGCCCACAGCCCGCCTGCACCAGGAAATCACATCCTTTTGCCAGGCCTTGGCCGCTAGGCTGCAAGCGCTAGAGTCCGCCCGCACACTGCTAATTGACAGTCTGAAGGAGGTCTGCAGTGGTCTGTTTCCTGAAAGTGAGTTAATTGTGTACGGATCTTACCCGACAGGTTTAGCTCTTGAAAGCAGCGATATCGACACAGTGGTTCTCGGCCTGTCCAAGGATGCCCACAGCCGCAGCCTCAAAAGCCTGGGCAGCGCCCTCAAAGCCCAAGCCTGGGTCAGTCAAGTCACAGTGATAGAAACCGCTTCAGTGCCTATAGTGAAGTTGGAAGCGTTGGCAGACGGACAGCTGACCAAGCTAGATGTGACCTTCGATGACCGGAAAGCCGGGGACGCAGGCACTCACCTAGGAGTGGAGCGGTTAGCCTATACACAGGAACTCCTGCTAGAGTTGCAGCCTCTCCGTGAGTTGACGCTCATACTCAAAAGTCTACTGGCGAGGCATGAAATGAACTCCGCATATCGCGGATATCTGAGTTCCTATAGTCTCTTACTGTGGGCGGCTGCTCGCCTACGCACTTCCGACTGGTCTGGCCGAGACCTGGGTCAGTTGCTAACCGACTTCTTCTCCTTTTACGCCGATTTCGACCCACAACGAATTGGTATAAACTTAACTCAGAGTCCTTGTTATTTCCCGCTACCGCCTGGACTTTACCATGCAGTGACGCTGGACCCTGTAGCGCAGACGAACAACACAACTTGGAACGCCTACAATCTGCAGCAGGTTTTGGGGCTCTTTCAGACGTGTGCAGTGCAGCTGCTCGACCCTGAGCAAGTTTCGCTGCAGACTATCTTAGGCTAATGCCTCCATGGTAGTAGGAAGGAGGGACTCGGGCACAGAGTAACATGTCAATTTGAGGGATTGTCTAGAGGGTCTAGCCCATGTGGCTGGGAGGAATAGAGGAAAATATACCTTGTAGATCAAGTTTTTATGGGAATACCCCTAGAGTTCTGTAGAAATGGAAGCCACTGTGCTCTTCGTTCTAGTGGACGCAGGTGAAAGTGACATGCTATGCCCCGCCATCCGCCTGCTAGACTCCCCCAAGGTACTATGTTTCGGCACTGCAGAAACTCTCCCACTCTCATTAGGCAGTGCCCAAGTACTGAAAGGGCAGGAATTGGGCCTATCCAAGCCAATCACGAAAACCACTCCTCGCACAGAAGAACTGGATCTCGCAGATTTAGCAGTTTTGGAATCGCTGCTTTGCAGTGTCAAAGTAATTGTGACTGGAGTTGCAGCGAAGGTGCAACAGCAACTTTTGGAAAGATGCACTGGTCGAAAGATCATGGTTTGGGACAATTTCAAAGGAAACGACACAGGCGAGTATTGGAGAAATGCCCACTCAATGCTGCCTTCGGCGGATATTGTGCTTTTCCCTGCCCAGTCCACAATTAACGAATTGCCTATATCTGTGCCGCACTCTAGGGTAGTGGGCCAGCCTGCTTTGGAAGAGTGGAGTCTCAAAATTCACTCAATTGACCAAGTTTCAGTGCGGAGTCGACTGGATATTGGCGAAAGTGACCGGGTTGTCCTATACATTGCAGGATGGTCAGGCGACTCTGAATGTGCTGAGGGGACACGACTATTTTCTGCCATTGTGGCCGAACTACTGCTTGGGACTCAGGTACTAGTGCAGCTCCATCCTCGGTCTGATGGACAATTCGAAAGGCAACTCTTCGGTTCGCTTGCTAGAGTGACAAGCAACAAAGACTGCACTACCGAGGAAGCCACCAGCATTTCCTGCCTTGTAGTTTGCCACAAGTCCACAGCGGGACTAAAAATCGGAGCTGCTGGCAAGCCGCTGATATTTGCGATTCCGCAGCCTGACTACACGAATCCGATGATTGAAGCAGGACTGGCTCCAATGGTGAAAACAGTTGCAGAGTTCCGAGCTGCCTACGAAGGGATCACTTCCAGCTCCAAAGACTTCTATCAAACGCTCAATATTCCGAGAGAAGCAGCACAGCGGATCAAGGAAGAAATCCTAGGACTTCTAGATTAAGCTCGGTCTCGCACTATCTTGAGCAAGGCGAAAAGCAGGTACTGACAGCTGAGTGCACCCCACAGCAGCAGACACCAAATATTGAAGCTTGTGAGTAAGGAAACAGCGACCAGCAGCGCCACATTTATGACTGTGTTGAGAAGAAGTTGCAGCAAGGCGTGCACTTGAGTCGCATTAGGGGCGATGAAGTGGCGCTGTGCGGAAGACTTGATTGGCAGGTGGATAAGGCCCAGAACCACTGTGTTGGTGTAGCTACTGACGAGTTGTCCGCTTTTGTCTCTTTGCGTGGTGGGCGCTTCGGAGTAAATGAAAGCCACGGCATTGGCGAAGCAGCGCAAACAGTGAAGAAGTCGCCCCAGGCAAGTTAGTTTTTGCTGGATTTGCCTGGGGTCATGACCAGAGCTTGCAGCAAGGAGATCGCTGCTACTAGGTAGAAGGGAAAGTATGTTTCCACCTCCAAAGAAGTCAGAGCCAAAAGACCTACTCTGAGTGTCAGCTCTGTAGTGCGATATAGGAGCAGCAGTACCTTCGACGTGAAGTTCCACTGCAGTTCCAAGCCGAAACTCAGAGTTGAGGCCGTTGCCAGGATGGAGGAAGCGAAGGTAAGCAGAGGCAGCACGGTGTACCGAGCGTATTTTATCACAAACCAGATGGAAATAGCAGACTGCGGCATTGACTCGAAAAGAGTCTTGAAAATGTCCATTCTGCGCACTCGCACACGCTTGATCCTGGTGCCCTTCTGATAGCATGGCATCCTGATATCTTGCCAGAAGCTGTAGACGTACTTGAGGAAGCACAGGTCTAGAAACATGAGCCAGCACAAAGAGGCCTTTCTGCGATTACTGCTAGAAAAGTCTTCCACTGCTTCTAAGCAGTTAGGCAGCAAAATGCAGAACAATGAAAGTGCAAACACTACGTACTCCACTTGTGATAGAAACGACGCAAGTAGAATGGCATCTGTCACCACATCCACATAGTAAAGAATAAAGAGCGGAGAGAGCAACCAATACAGCAGAGAGCCACCCTGAGGATGAGTATGCACGTAGTGAATGCATTTGTCTCCTGTGACGATAGCCAGTTGCTCTCCTGAGTATAGAGGACTGATGCCTCTGACCCAGCCGCCAAGGTCAGAGTGGATGAGAAGAGACCGCTTTTTTGCCAGGTCATGAAGGACAACGTCAGTGTCAGCTGAGCCACTCGCCAACGTCTCCTCCTGCACAAACCTCAAAACAAACACCGAGTCAGTGTGCTGGAGCAGACGCCAAATCAGAGTGCCTTGCAGTGTCCACACCAAGATGGAGCAGTCATACGACCCTGTGGCCACGTACCTTTCTGACGCTGCGATGGCTCTGATGCCTCGAATATGTCCGCTGAAAACAAGAGGCTGCATATTGAGGTCGCTCCAGCTCCAGACGTACAGTTTGGCCACTGAGTCGTCACTGCCGCAATACAGCCTATCTCCGTGAGAACAAATGAAGGGCGATCCGCCGTAGTCTGGCTTGGCTGGCAGTCCCAGCTGGAGCAGATACAGCACCTGGTAGTCGGGACTTAGCTCACTCACTTCGATACTGGTGCTATACGTGCTCACTGCAATGTGAGTGGCTGCAGAGTTTATTGCCAAAGAGCGAACTCGACCTTCCTTGCTTTCCACTTTCGGCTTATTGAAGACCACTTCCGCATCTGAGCCAGTCAGACTCCAAGCTAGAACAGATCCGTCTTCAGAGCCTGAAGCTACCACTTCGCTGCTCGGTGCCCAGCAGCAAGTTCGAAGTGTGCCACTGTGCCGCAGCACCAAATGAAGCTGCGTACCGAGGAGCGGGAAAATGTAGGTAGTATCACTGAGCGAAAAAGTGACTGAGACAAGTTGTGAGTGGCCGCTGAATGCACAGCAGGACACACTGCCCTCGCTTTGGACGGGAAGCACGGCACTCACTCTCACTTGCTTGCAGGAGACGAGGTCGTTTTGAGGCTTCTCAGGACTTACTTGCATATTTATATTAGGGATACAGCCTCCGCTCTTATTAGTCGTATCTTGGACTAGGAAGCGAGCTGTCTGCACATGCCAATACATAATCTATCACCGACTGAAGTGTATCTGAGTAGTTTCTGTAAAAGTGCAAATAGGCCTCATCCAATATATCGCACTCTCTTCAGCGATTTCAGACTAGTCATAGCATCACTTCAAGCAAAGACCAAGAAAGACGTCTTCCCTGCTGTCCGCAGACTAACTTAGTAATGGAAGATTTGAAAGACCTGATCATCAACACTCTGGACGCACAGGGCGTGCTAGGGGAAATCCGCGCACAGCTGCGTATGCTGGTTTTCAAGTCCATCGACAATGAAGGCAAACAGCTGCCCTATGACAAGACGCCCGCCATGCAGCTGGCCGACTCAGACCAAGGTCGTCTGTGCTTGGAACTGCTCAGAGACTTCCTCGCTTTCTTCAAGCTCAACCTGTCCCTCAACGTCCTGCTGCCCGAAACTCGCCTCACTGAGGAAATGCAGCCTGAGAAGCTACGGGAACTGCTCGGCTTCCGCCCTGAGCCTGGCACTCCCCTGCTCTTTCAAATCCTCGACAAACTCAGCGAGCCCGACCCGCAGCCCAGACCGATATCCAAGCCCGAAGCCCAGCCCTGGCCTCGCGAGGAGGAAAAAGACACACAGGACTTCGCAGGGGGCAGAGGAGCCAACGCCTTCAACTTCCCCGGCAAAAAGCCTGCAGAAATACCCAAAGACAAACCCGCTGAGAAGAAGCCGCAGGAAATCCCTCAAATTCCCGCATTCAATTCCAAACCAGTGGATAAGAAGCCGGCAGACATCCCCCAAATCCCTCCTTTCCGGGAAAAGCCCAACGAGCCGTCTCCGTTCAAAGACAAAGAGCCGTCCAGAGACTTCCCGGCCTTCAAGGACAAGCCGGCCGAGGCGCCTAAGCAGCCCAAGCCTGCGGAAGTGTCTCAATTGCCTGCCGTCAAGGACAAGCCCAAGGAGATAGCCAGGCCTGCGGAAGTGCCGCAAGTCGCTGCCTTCAAAGATAAGCCGAAGGAGGTAGCGAAGCCCGCGGAAGTGCCTGCTATTCCGGACTTCAGGGAAAAGCCGAAGAATGTGGCGAAGCCTGCAGAAGTGCCTGCGATTCCCGCTTTCAAAGATAAGCCCAGAGAAGTGGCGAAACCTGCGGAAATCCCTGCAATTCCCGCTTTCAAGGCTGAGGAAAAGAAGGGGGGGAAGTTAGCTCCGCTGAGAGAACCAATGGGCAGACGCTTGGCTCTCGACGAGGACGACACCAACGAGCCCGAGAAAGAGCGACTGCGGGACATCGGCAGGACCCTGGAGCAGATGCAGCGGGCAGACAAGGCGGGCAAGCAGGTGGACATGCAGGCACTGGACCTGGACGACGAGGTGGAGGAGGACCTGGAAGACGGCAGTCTGGAACACCTGGGGTCTGAGGAAGGCGACCAGTCCTTCCACTCTGACATGCTGGGCGCCTTCGACCACGCAGAGGACGCTGAGCCTTTCCGCAGACGTAGTTAGTCCTGCTTCCTGCGGGCTAATCTCCCCACTACGCTGTGTTTCGCTCCGAGTTTCTTTTCCCAGTCCCGCAGTTGCGCCTGTTCCATAGGGCTCAGACAACTCACATCTCTGTCCAGTTGACTTGCGTCCTGTCTCACGAGTGCTACTGAGACCTCATGTCCGGCCCAAGGGCTGTAGGTCTCCTGACTGCCGGAAATGTCGTACACCTGGCCATTCAGGGCGATTAGACGTCTTGGGTGCTTCACTCCATCGCTCTGTGCCAGGTAGTGCGGGGATATAGGGTCAGGGAAGAAGTAGAGAGCGAAGAGAGCCAGGCCGGCCATCACCACTGCGACGAGCAGGAGAACATCCTGAGCCTCCATCTAACACTACTAATGTAGGGCTAGAGCTGTAGGGATGGAGGGAGGTTTAGCTAGTTACCACAAGCCGCGGTTCATCAGGTCTTGAGCCATGGCGGTGCGCATTGCTTGTTTGGCGTCGAATTGGAGCACTATGTTGGACTGCAGTGCTACTAGAAGCGCCGTTTCCTGCGCAGCAAAGGCCATCGCTCTCACCGTCTTGTCCACCACTTTAATCACCCGCCCTCCAAGTCTTTGCGAGAAGACGTGAAAGCTGGACACAGTCTGCGACCCGCCTGTATACAGCAAATGCCCAGCCTGACTGAATAGCAACACTTCCACCAAATCTCCACTCTGCAAAGCCAATGTATCTAATTTCGCCCCAGTGTGAGTGAATAAGTCCACATGTTCACAGGTCCGGTTGTACACTGCAAGTACACGAAGACGACTGAGGGCCAGGACGACTTGTGCACTGGGAGGAGTGTGCATTATAGCCAAAACGCATTGAGAGCCAAGGGCGTGGAGCAGTACTAAGCCGGTAGAGTCCACTGAGGCCGCTACATCGTTCGTAGCGTCCACTGCACATCGAAGAATTGGGTGGCGGTGGCCTAACAGCAGAGCATCCGGCTTGTCCTCCAGCCGCTCCATGCGAAACCTCCATACACTCAAAGTGCAATCCTCACTTCCCACTATCAGCAATGCGTCCTCACATGCCACACATGTGACTGGAAACAAGTGATATTGTAGTAACTGAAGTTGTTTCCCTGTTTCCAAACTGTGAGTCTTGAATGAGCAATCCGAGTAAAAGCAGCTGATTAGCACTTTTCCGCTCACAGCGAAATGCTGACTACGTAAAGGAATGCGAGCAGCTGAAGGGTCGGATTCCAGGGAAATCAGACCGCCTCCTTCAGTACGTAGCATGCGGTTGTCTGCTACACATACCACCTTCCCTCGTAGTTGAGTTAAAAGCACAGTCTTTGAGTAAGACACATTGTATTTGAGAACTTCGTTTTCACTGTCCCAATCCTGCATCTCCGCCTTCCGGGAGCTGCCCTGATGTGTACTAAGTAGGACTTGCACAGGGGTCTGACCGTAGTAGGCTACTTGCTGCAACATTGACTGTCGGTCTCCAGCAACTGCCTTTGCATATTCCTTGCAGAACACGTCCTCATATGTATACGGAAAAAAGACATTGAGCGCTTCTATAGCCGGAGTCCCTTTCTGCTTATATCCAAACACCAAATCCAGCCAGCGTGGCAGTCCCTCCGTGGCCAACTCACACTCCAAAGCCCTGCGGTGCAGACTAACAAAGTGATAAGCAGACTTGAGGCCATTCTCTCCACAGCGACTCCACACCGGCAGTTCCACTGCACTGACTTCCACCCCGTCCTGCGTCCTTCCGAACTTGCAGTTGTTAATGTTCAGAAACGCTTCTGGAAGTCCGAAAAACTCCGGGACGAGTTCTTTGAAGTCCCCTGCATTCTGCAGACATCCCTGCCATGCACTGGCCATACTGCTAAACAGCCGGTCCGCCACGTCGAATTTCCCATCTTGTAAGTCAATCGCCACTGATGTAAAGGGCTCGAGACGGATGAGGTAGTAAGCTACCAGGCCGCAGGTGCTGTAGTGGGAGCCGAAGTGGAAGGGGACCATGCTGGAACTGCGCATTAATTCGTAGTGGGCGTGGATTTCCTCTCTGCCTTCTTTGGTCTGGGCGCCTACAGGCACATTCAGGTCTCGGAAACTGCTTGTAGAGCTGAGATTCAGCTTTGGGGACTGGAAATCCGCCAAAACCCAAGGAAACACTGGGTATTGGCTTAGGTCGTTATAGCTTCTTCCGGCTAATTGATTGAGTTTCAGCAAGTAGGCCAAATTCGACAATCTGCCTTGCTGCCAGTCCTCTAGTGCTTTACGCAGTGGGCCTTTGGGAGTGCGGGAAGAGGCTAGACGCAGTACAACACAAAAAGTCTGCATGGCAGAAAGCACTTTGTCTCGCGCTGTTTCTGTGAAACAGTTGAAGAAGTAGGAGCGACCGTCCCGCAGGAACAGCTCTAGGGCTGTATGTCTGTGCAGAAACCGACGTTGCCACACCTCTTGCACCTCATCCCACCTCCACGCTCTCTCCATCCGCACCTCCACTCTCGTATGCTCCTACCTACTTCCTACCAGTGCAGTTATACTCCCTTCAGGCACAAGCCAAGGTCCGGACCTACTTGCGAATCCGACCCAGTGGTCATTCAAGTCGAGCTGGCCGGATACACTGCCGAGCGGCCAAATACGTTCACAAGGGATGCTTTGCTCTTCCCATTCTTCGGCATTTTCTATGTTGTCAGCGCTTTCAGGCTCTTCGTAGCTGGAAGGCTGTAGGTCGCTGGAGGAAAGTCGTGTAATCGGTGGCTGTACAAATGACCTGGAAACCCGCATTCCAAAGCAATCTCCCTTTTTCGGTACTAGTCTCGTCCTTAACCCTTCCAAGTTGGTGAAATTCGCTACCTTCCAAGTCACTTTCCCCACTTGCACGCTCCATGGTCCGCACAGTCCTTCCAGTCGCTTTTTCATGGCTTTCCACTGACAGCGGAGATGCATGAGTTGAAGACGTTCACTCTGGTCACGGGCGGGCTGGATGTGCACTGGAACCACTCCTTTCCATAGAGACTTCGCTCGGCCTACGGAGCGGTCTGAGACTGCCCAGATGCGAGGACGGGTGAGAGGCCGCTGAGCAACTAGTAGGGCTTGCAGCAGAGAAGACTCTTGCTGCAGCAGGGCGGGGACTTCACTCACCTCACATCCAATCAGCCTTTCCGCAAAGCCGCGGCAGCTGAGCGTTTCCGGCAATTCAATTATCTTTCTGCTCAATGTAGAGCTCAAAAACCCACATATTGCCGTCTGCTTGGACGGCCTGCACTCCAGTGCCGCCGCTGCCAGCTCCGCCAGACTCCACACCTCCCCCCACCCGTCCTCACTTCTGCTAGCTGTGAGCACATTGTCTAGCACCTTCGAAAACACCCTCAGTTCTGCTTCGCTCTCAGACTCTCGTATAGCCTGGAAAAGCAACTGGAGGAGTGGACGTTTGGGACCCTCCTCAGAAAGGTAAAAATCCGAGGAGTACAAATAGTGGTCGAGAGAGCGTAAAATAGGGAAAAAGCCCAATTCCAAAATAGCTTGATGAGCAAGTGAAGCGTCAAGCAGGATATTTAGGAGGCCGGGAAGGAGGGGTCTGGCCTCTTCTTGCTGACTCAGCATTATGTGTTCCACAATTCCTCCGAAGTGACTCCACACCCGCCTGCGCTCCGCCGTCAAAAAAGTCTGCGCGAAGGTCCGGAGAGCCGGGAGATTGTCAGCCAAGGGACTGCGCCAAAGCAGGAACTTGGCCATACAGCGGTACACAGGCGTCCTTAGATCCTGCATAAGGAAGTGAGCAGCGGCTTCTACCAGTGCAGGCAGAAACCCTGGGAGATCCGCCACTAAGGCAGGCCACTGCAGTGCTCTTTCGAAGTCGCTCCAAATTGAAGCTGCATGCGTGTGCGAGGTCCGTGGCAGCAGTTCCAACAAGCAGCTCAGTGCCTGCAGTTTCCCACGCAGCAAGATGTCTGCACAGAGGGGAAGGTCGCCCGGCAGTCCTGCGAAGCAGTGCAGCAGGGACTGATAGAGCTCGACTGTCAGGTCACAGACCGCGGCTTTGGCAAGGTCCACACATCTGGTTAATGTGGCTACTCGGGGTAGACGGCGTTGTGCAAGTTCCAGTATTCGTATGGCCTGGCCGATAACTGGAGGTGGAGCGCCTTCGAGTTTTTGAAAGAAGCCCACCACTAGTCCCCAGGTTGAGCCTAGTGCGGCTTCATCTAGTGCTTGGCTTGCCATGATGTTCAGGACAGTATCAAGCAAAGGGCGGATTTTGTCTTCTTGCAGCTTATTGGCCAGCACGCAAGCCATTAGTCGATTTAAAGCCTCGGCTGCGTGGCCGGATACAGCCCTGCTTTCTAGGATTTCCAGCGTTTCTCCTGCTTTTGCCCACAAATCCGGGTCGTCTCTGCGTTCCCAAAGCTCTTCGTAGAGGTTTAAGAGCAGGTCTTCTCTCTGGCTAATAGCGCTGACGACTGCAGGGTAGACGTAGTGCAGATAATGGTCGTGCGGTAATGCCCTCCATAGGCGAGGATTCAGGAGAATGTGCTTTTTATGGGATTGACAGCGGGCTGTTAGGTCCATTAATTCCAGGATTTCTTCTTCGCTCAAAGGCTCTAGAGCGCTGCTTTCTTCCAATTTCAAACTGAGCAGGGCTACGAAGTGAGAGGGAGCCTGAGACAGGCACAGCTTTATCAGCCGGAGTAATTGGAGACGGAGTCCTGGCTCGCTTGGCCAGTCGAAGACATACAGAAAAACTTCAGGACCGCCAAGGGCGAATATAGCGTCTAGTAAGGATGGGACCAATACAGCTGCGGACAAGTTCCAAGGCGCGCCGGAATATCTGCACTCAAATTCTCTTCGCTGAGTGTTATGCTCGGCCACCCGCACTAAAAGAGATGCAACTTCTGTGGCTTGGCCCTGGCGCATTCGTTGAAGAACATGCTGCAACTCTTCAGGATATACCGCTGCTTGAAAAAGACGCTCGATAAGGTCGAGCGTCACCATACTGCGGGACACTAAGCCCACTTTAGCAGCTTGTTGCCGGGTCTCCGCAGTCCGCAAAGCAGTCTTTAGCACAAACTGTAGTCCGTCACTTCTCAAATGTTTGACTTCCTCATGCTCCAAAAAGTCCAGCAAATGCGCAAGAAAAAACAGACCTGGAGGACAGCTTCTTCTCAGTCCGCTCCAGATGGCCTGGAATTCAGACACTGAGGTCCACCTTGGCCAGCAGCGCACACTTTCACTCACCTCCCTTGCAAATCTCCAAAAGTCCTGACAGACTTGTGCCTTGCCTACGCTTTCCGCCCGCTTCATCCTTAGTAACAGTAATTGGCAATTGAGTTGAGTCAAATCGGTGAGGGCGGAGTTCAGGATTTGTAAGGCTTGCTGACACACGAAATCGCTGTGCACAGTATCGAGACTCAGGCAGTGCAGCAGGACTAAGCGAGATGTGAGTCCTTCAGAAAGGCTTTCCATCGGACTGTCCTCTGTCAGACTTTCCAGTTGGCGTAGGGCCATTGCGATACTGGAAAAGTCTGCACCGAGTTTCTCACATGAACAGCTGTATGAATAGCAGATTGAGAGGAGGCAGGGGGATATCGCAGTTCTCGAGTCGATAAGCCGCCGCAGCAGATCTTCTAGCGACGTGCGCAAATCATAGGCCACCAACAGCGTGCACTTCTTCTCTGCACAGTACTGCAAGACTGCAGCACATGTCTCCAAATCCCCGACTTGCACTTCTCCACTTCCCACTCCTCGCATGACCTCCATCACCACTCTCAAAGCCACAGCAGTCACTTCCTTGGTTAGTAGGGAGTCTGGCACTGGGGGCGCAGAGGCGAGTTCCCGGTGCAGATCTCGTAGAAAGTGTAAACCTGCCTTTAAGTCCAAAGGACTGAGACGCTGCACCAAGACCCTCCAACTGCCTTCTGCGCCTGGGAGGTGAAGGCCGAGACAGACGGCCAGCGCACTCCTCGACTGAACTGCTTGAAACGCACTTTGGACGCTTTCGTTCATTTACTAGTGGAGCATCTGACTTGGAACGGGCGGGTTAAAGTGCAGTTTGCGTGGATAGACTACTTGGGGTGGCTAGGTGGGAGGTAGCGAGCCATATATATGACGGATAGGTCTCTCCCGCGTTGCTTCGCTAGCGGCTCCTACAGCAGTCTGACCCCAATCCTCCCTCGCAGCTGCCTCCCTACCCTGCTTTCCTTCCTCGAGGACATCAGTTGCATGCCCGAACTCACCCTTTCCCTCAGTGGCGACCTCCACCTGCAGCAAAAGGACGGCCGCTTCATCTGTTGTCCCGACCAACTCCTCACCTGGCTGCAACGTCTGCAGCCCGACAGCTACCCAGTCCCTCAACTCGCACTGCGCGCCTACACTGACAAAGCCATGCAGACTGAGAAAGATACACCCGAGACGCGGATACCTGAGAAACTGCTGGAGATCAAGGACTTGGCGAGATTTGCGAAGGAGGTCTATGCGGCAGCGGGCCAGCCCCCGCCTATCCTGGACCTGAGACTGGAGGATGGACTGAAGGTGGGGAAAGTGAGGGTGGGAGGGGAGGTGGTGGCTGAGTGGAAGTCGGTGGATGCACGGGAGGTCAGTGTCCGCACACTGCTTGCAGCTGTTCGCCGTGTAGACGCCAACCTCGCAGAGCGCTGGCAACAGCGGTACGGCGGCCCTCAGGTCTAGCCCACTATAAACTCCCTTAGTAGCGCCAGCATCGCATCCCGCAGACGCGAAGACCGAGCCCGCACCGCAATCCTCCCACTCTTCGCATTGCCCTCCACCGTCACCATCGCACTCACTACCTCCTGACCCAGACAGCCCACACCCAGGACCGCGCCCTTCTCGAGCTCTGGCAGTTCCTTGACTCCGTATATCTGCAAGTTGCTGCGGAAGCGGAGTGCACTTGCGAGTGAGTTCATGGAGTTGATGCCAGGCTGGAGGGCGGAGAAGCGGACTACGGTTTCAGTGTCAGTGAGGCTTTGCCAGGTGCGGTAGGCCTCTGTAGCTTCGAGGTGAGGAGGCTGTAGAGCGCGGGCGAGTACGATTGGTAGCTTAAGGTGCAGGTAGAGAGGGGTGCGCCTGTGCAAGTACATCACCAGGAGCCGGGGACAGCCTGTGAACGGCTCTCGAACTGTAATTTGCAGCGTAAATGCAGCCTTCTGCCCTGGCTGCACCTGTGTCGGACCTTTGGACTCCTGCTGTATCTCCACTCCTGCGACTGGAATCACCTGAATAGCCACTCCTTCCAGCGTTTCCTGGCTTCCGTTTCCTACAAACACCAAGCACTTTCCCTCACTTCCAGTGAGTTGCAGCTGTGCACCCATCTTCACGACTGTGTCTTCGAAGAGGGTGCCTTTGTCTTGGAGGCAGAGCTGACGATATTCCTTCTCGTTGACGATTGGCAGGCTGTTGGCCTCTACTTGAGGGAGAGATGCGGATTCGACGCCCTCTGCACGCTGAGTCTGGAAGGTCGCGAGGTCTAGGGAAGGGGGCTTGGGTGGGGACTCGATGGAGGGTCTGGCCGATGCAAAAAAAGACGGTTCTAGCGGCTCCGGCGAATCCGGCGGACTATCCGCCACCTTCACATAAGCCCTTCTACTCACCTCATCCAGCCTATTCGCCAGTTCCCTATTCTCCGCTGTCACTTGCGCAAACAGCCTACTATCCCTTTCCATCTCCGCTGCTTTCTGCTTCACTGCAGTCTGCAGCTGCTCGACCTGGCGCAAAGCCTCTGCGACTTGCTGTTCCAGAGTGCCGCCGTTGGATTGGCTCAGTTGGGAGAGACGAGTGCGGTGCATTTCTTCTCGCTCTCGGATGCGCGTTTCCTGCTCTTTGCGGATTTGGTCGGGGTTGGATTGGTCCTCACTGGTTCGCAGGGTGTATATTCGGTTGCGGATTTCTGACAATTCCTTCTCAACTTGGTCGATACCGGCCTGGGTTTGGCTCAAAGTAGTCGCCAGTGAGGTCTGTTTCGGGTCAATAGAGCGTCTATTTTTCTGGTCTTCAAAGGCGTCCAAAGCCTTGGAAATATAGTCATAGCAGTCCAGCAGCATATTAAGTTCCGCTTCACTCGAATCCTGACTGCTGCGATTTTGGATTTCCACCTCCAGTTGGACCTTATAAGCCTCCACCTGAGAGGCAGTGGAGGCCACTCCACTTGCGCTGGACTCAGCTAGCTGCTTGTTCAGCAAATCCGCAGTCTGTCTGCACTTGCTCAACTCTGCTTCAAATCGTGGTACATTGCTTGGTTGTGCTCTTAGGGAATTAGCTGCAACTCGGCTGTCTGCAGGGAATGCGACTCTTTCAGCCTCCAGTGCTCGATACAATTTTAGGTACTCACTTTCGCCGCCGTGAGGAGCGATGCCGTATCGAGTGGCCCAGGACTTGATGGCGTACAGGAGAATTCGCAGGAATTCGATGGAAGCAGTTTGCTGTTCGCCTTGGCAACTACCAAAAATATCAGCCCCGCGGTCTGGGAAAGTACTCGCCTTCCGATGGCGAGCGAACTCCCCTAGTCGTCTCAGGATCTTCTTCTGTGCGAAGAGCAAAAAAGGCTCATTGCCCGTCCCCATGCACTGGTGAAAAAGCTGCAAAGCCGCCAGTTTCCCAGTGGGCGGAATGGACCTGTCCTTCAGTAGCTTCTTGACTTGGGTGATGACTGCCCGCGCAGTGGCTTCGCTGGCAGTGGTCATGGACTGGGCGAAGGTTGTAGCTTCTCCCTGGCTCTGACTAGTGACAATCCTCACAACTGTGTCCTTGACACTCATATTAACTAGTCCACTGAGGACGATGCACGCGCACTTCGAAGTCCTTGACCAGGTCTTGGTCTTCTTGGATCCGGAGCCAGCTCACTAGCTCGTCCGACATCTGCTTGCCTAGTATGTTGGCGGGCACCACTCCCAGGCCGCCGGCCAGACACCAGAAATGCTGCTTCGAAGTCAGTGCCACACAGCGGAAAGCACGTCTACATGACTTTACCCTCCAAAGTGAATGATGCAGAGCTGACCAAGCAGTGATAACACGACCACGCACAGTAGAGTCGGGTTCCTCCAAATCCGTCCACAAGGGTTTTTGTCCTTTTCCGACAAACTGCGGCAGCAGAACTCGTGCACTAACTGCATCAGCACAAATGTGTGGAAGACCAAAGTGAAATGGAGATCCGTGTCTCCGAAGTCTACGAGTAGCAAACCCACCAGTACTGCGAGTTGGTATGTGACTCCCGCCACTATCGTTTTCTTCATATCCGCCGTCAGTAGAGACTCTCCGCGGACATGTGGAGGACGCATCAAGACGCCGTCTGCAGGAGGTTCAGCATTCAAGGCCAGTGCAGCCACTGAGTCCACTAGTAAATTCACCCACAGCATTTGAGCAGGCGCCAGTGGACTTCTGCTCATAGTGAGTGCACCGAGCACGCACAGAATGAGGGCGGAGAGACTGGCTGTGAGCTGGAACTGGATGAACCTGCGGATTGAGTCGTAGGTGTGACGGCCCCAAGTTGCGGCTGTCACGATACTTGCGAAGTTATCGTCCAGCAAGATGATATCTGCCGCCTCCTTCGCAACTTCAGTCCCCACAATATTCATCGCAAACCCCACATCCGCCTGGCGCAAGGCCGGCGCATCATTGCACCCATCCCCAGTGACCGCCACCACACTCCCCAAAGCCTTCAACCCACATATCAACAAGTACTTCTGCGTCGGGGAACACCTCGCCAGCACTCTCAACTCATGTGTCACACTCGCGAAAACGTCCAAATCGCGTATATGCAGACCATCGACTGTAGCAACTTTCTCCTCGAATGTGTTTCCTTCCATTACATTGTATCTTGAGGGTGTGTCTTGCAGGATGCCGACTTGTTGGGCTACTGCGACGGCGGTGTTCACACTGTCGCCGGTGACCATGCGCACTGTGATGTGGGCGGATTGCAGACTTTGCACTGCGTTGGGGACTTCGGGACGGATGCCGTCTTCTATGCCGAATATGCCTAATAAGGTGAAATCGCTGTCGAATGTTTTGCCATCCACAGTGCTAACGTCCTTGTAAGCCACTAAAATGGTCCGAAGAGGGCGAGAGGTGAAAGGGGCGACTACGTCTTTACTGATTTTCGCACTTCTGGAGGAAGTCAGTGCACGAATCGTATCACAACCGTCAAATATTCGCGTGCACTTTGGCAGAATCGCCTCCGCTGCTCCTTTAATCAGCACCCGAAGTCCAGACTCCACCCTGACAACAGTCCCCATCCACTTCAACTTCGAGCTAAATGGCACTCTATCCACAATGGGGTATTTCCTGCGCATTTGGATGTAGTCGCATTTCCAGCGCAAACTCAGTGCCAAAAGTGCGCAATCGGTCCGATTTCCTCTGTGTATTACCGCTCCACTAGCGTCATGTATGATACTCGCGTCTGAATTCAGACAGAAACTTTCCATGAAAAGTCGCTGCAGTTCTAAATCCGAAAGGTTGAATTCTCGGTCGTCGGAGTTGATCTGTACGGAATCGAGGTAAAAAGATGCGACAACTTGCATGCGATTGAGTGTCAAAGTCCCGGTTTTGTCAGTGCACACTTCGGAAACCGCTCCCATGGTTTCGCAGGCGCGTAAGTGTCTGACTAGGTTTTTTTGGTCTTTCATCTTACCGACGGAGTAGGCGAGAGTCAGGGTGACGGCTAGTGGTAAGCCTTCGGGGACTGCTACGACTAGGATTGCGACGACTGTCATGAGGGTTTCGGTGAATTCTTCCCAGCTGGTGGCGTCCCATCCTTTCCGCTTGCCCGCAGTCCAAACAATGTGAATAAACAGCACCACAAAGACTAAAGTCGCCGCCACCGCGCCGACCACAGCCGCCACATTGGAAATATGACTCAACTTCGCTTGCAAAGGCGTGCTGTGGTCGTCTCCCTGACTGCCCAGGGCTCGTAGCTGTCCAGATGTGGAGTTAGAGCCGACTTGACACACTAGCAGCGACCCGGTGCCTTCCTCGACCTTGGTTCCTGCTCGTAGGTAGGGGGTGCCGTCTTCCTGCTCCTGCGCAAACGCCCTCTTCGCCACAAGGTCGCTTTCCCCAGTCACCGCACTTTCATCCGTCTTCAGGCCGAACGCCTCCAGCAGAATCCCATCCGCAGGCACACTCATCCCAGTCTTAATACGCACCACATCCCCCACCACCAACTCCGAAACCGGTATTTCCGTCTCCAACTGCGCCCTCACCACTGTGCAGTTCGCTAACTCAGTTTGTCCGATAGTGTTGTGAAACTCTCGAATCTGCAAGTAGTCAGTGGTGGCAGTCGTCAGTGCAATGCAAATTGCAACTGTGCAGACTGCCACTCCTTCCTCGACTCCTGTGTGAGCGAATAGACTCACGACCCCGGAAACCACAGCTGCGAACAATAGGACGAGCAGTAAAGGGTCTCGCAGAGCTGAGCAGAAGAGGCCGAGGAAGGGCGGCATTGGCCGGGTTTTGGCTTCGTTGGAGCCATAGCTGGGTGGGGGTTACGCTGCGTGGCGAGGGGGGATGGAGTCAGGGTCGATGCCGCCTGAGAGGGAAGTTTGGAGCTGGCCTGCCAGGCCGTCTGCACCGCCCAAACGCTTTAAAGCCTGGTCTCCAGAGGGCTGGAAAACCTCGCGCAGGTCTTGCTTGGAGAGATAAAGGACAGACTGAGACTCGGAGAGCAGAGGTGTGTGCAGACTCATATAGTAATAGGGACTGAAATCGGTCTATAGTGAAATGATCGAAATGATGCAAAATGCAGGCTTTTCTGTGGATATCAATCGTTTTTTGCCTACTTCTGCGCCAAATAGTGCCTTTTATAGTAAAACCATTGGAAAATCAGCAAATTCATATGAATCCGTCCTCAGAAATTACAAATTACTATACGAATTCCCACGGAAAATCATTAAAAACTCGTAATTTATGACAAACAGGTCCGACCACTCCCATCTCCTCCAGCTCCTATCAATCCAAAGGCGAAATCTCACAATAACACACAGAAGACTGATGAGTAGAGGCTGCTGCACTCTCCCAGTCCCAAATAACTGCCTAGAAGCGTCCTTGGAGAGAGGAAACAGCCCCGCTGTGATGGATTTAGTACTGGAAAGTGGTCTGAATCCGGTGGAAGCTGGTGCGCAATGTGCGTTTATAGGGCTTTTTAGGTGGAAAAAGACTCGAAGTCGGCTGTCTGAGAGCGTTCCTAAGAGGTCTGTTCAGTCTCAAGCGCGGTGCTATAGGAGAAGTACAACACTGAAAAGGGAGAAAGCGCTGCCTCTGAATAGGGGGAAGTGGGGCAAACGAGAGGAGTTCCTGCGCAAGGAAGAGCTGTATGGACGGCTGGAAGCGCTGGGAACGTCTAACAGGACTAGTGTGCTTGACTCCATTTCATGGACTTCGAGCCGTCTCCAAGCCACTAATACGTCTCTACGATAAACAGGGTCTAGACCGCTTCCACGACACCTCCCGTCTTATTCGCCTTATCCGTCTCGGGGACCTGCTTCGCCTCGGCCTGCCCATCAACTCCTTTAGGCCTTTTCCCCTGTTTCCGGCCTGCTGGTAGCCTGTATCACTGGGAGCCTGGAAATGGTCAAAATGCTGGTTGAGGACTTTGGAGCGGATTTAGAAGTAACGCAGACTGAGGAGCAGGCAACTGCAGCAGGGTTTTTAGTCAAACAGGAAGGGTAGAGGGCGGAGCATATCCAGGTTTTGGACTATTTACTTGCAAAAGAGCAGATGGGAATGCAAGAGATGCAGCGGGGTGCTCCCTGCTGCACCGCGCAATGGACTTTGGACCTCCAAGGAACTGTCACAGTTTCGACATGTGACAGACGCAAAGGTCAGAGAGGGGAAAGCGCATACAGCAGTGGAGGTCCCTGAAAGAACGTTTGGAATTAAGGTGAGACCAGGCACTCCTATGGCTAGTGTGATGGGGAATGAGTTCGGAAGAGTGGCTATTGCTGAAAGCGGCCGATGATGAGCGACATGAGAAATACAGTCTGAGCCAGTGCTTCTCCAAACTGCCAGAAGTCCAAGTATCTCACCTTTCTGCTGTCCCCAACAAGACGCAAAAAGGCCTAAACCATTCCACCTTCCAAATGCGCAAATTCCTTGCAACTGCCCCAGAACCGACAGTGGAGATTTCCAGTTCGACCTTTACTGCCTGTCTCTCCAGAGTTACGGATCTACCTCAGTCGAGTCCATTATTTCCCTCTCAGTCGCTTTGTGGTCAAGGGAGAACTGGTCCTACTGACTTAATTGAGCAGTTGGAAAGTAGAGAGCCCAGTGTGTCAGCTATAGACCGAGGTGCTGCAGCTACTTCCCTCTCCTTATGGGACTGAGGTCTACCGATAGCTTTGGTCGGAAGGTGGAGGCTGAAGTCCTATTAAAACAACGGAAGGTCAGCCGGTTTTACATGTAACAACACACTCTATGCCTTTGTCTTTACTGAAATGGGCAATAGGAAAGAGTCTCTCCTTTGTTAGCGTTTGAGGGAAGTATTGCTAGCAAGTCCGAGCTCTCAGAGCTCCGTAGCACTCAGACAGTCACACCTTTACTGCCAACCTATGATTGCCTGCTACAGGCCACGATGGCAATGTTCCAATTGAGTACGCAGCTCTTTAGTATATATACAAACTCTAATGTGTAGATATATGTTTCTTACAGCCACGACTTCTTTTTTTCATAATTGCTACCCTTCCTTCCAGTTTCGCTCTATTGCCAATTAAATGGGTGCAGTGCTCTGTGCACATGGCCTGCTGTCAGCTTTTCGATATCGGAGACGAGAGAAATACCTGTTGAAACTGTCTTTTTCAAGTATTCTGGACCTAGGAAAGCCAGTAGGGTCAAAATTGCTTTGGTGAAGGACTTTAAAGCACAGTTTTCGCAGCTTTTCTTGTCTTACTGTATTTTCGAATGTGAATTTATCATTACAGACCACTTTTCAAGGAAAAGGCACACCAGTTCCCTGCATTGCTGCTGATACGCCCTTGTGGCATACCTACCAATCCCTGACCCACCAATAATTATGTACTCTAACCGACTCAGTAATATGCAGTTGGAAATGGGACAAAAGTAACTGGATTTGGACTAAGAACGGCGAATAGTGGAGGAAAAACGCCTTTTGAGGACTTGTTTGAGGCTATTTCGTGGAATTTGCAGGCAAAAAAAGTACCTTTGCAGCCCGTGTCTCCAGTTCTTGCAGAAAAACCGCGTCCAAGGACCTCCATTTATCCCTGTTTTTGCAAGAAAAGGCTGTTCTCTTAGTGTATGTGTTGGTACTAAGGAAGTGGCGGGTGTAATTCCGACTATGTATTTGGAGATGTCACTGAGTATGGGTATTTCCCTATAATGTGAATAGGGTGATAATTGATTGGGTGTTAGGGATCTTTGTATTCAAGACTTAAGTAATGATCACAGCAATATAGAGACACAAATATCCATTTGTAAGCATGCAGGAAGGCTTGAAACCTTTAATTCCAAGAGCACAT
>Ga0247837_1003960_pt1 | contig 24656 bp, 22 predicted proteins | sample LaCtaG_2_FD_187115 | JGI IMG/M metagenome (GOLD analysis project Ga0247837, IMG submission 187115) | Freshwater microbial communities from meromictic Lake La Cruz, Castile-La Mancha, Spain - LaCruzMarch2015_14.5m | ecosystem: Environmental > Aquatic > Freshwater > Lake | place: Spain: Castile-La...
GTGTGGTAACACAAAATTCTTTCTCCTATTCTTTTTTCCAAAATATCAAACAACTTTTTCCTTTTTCTCAGCTAGAAAAAGTGTACGCCTAGAAACTCTGCGGTTAATAAATGCCGCGGTAAGTATGTCGCGGTAAATAAATGTCGCGAAAAGAATGTCGCGGAAAGTATGTCGCGGAAAGTATGCCGCGGTTAATAAATGCCGCGGAAAGTATGCCGCGGTAAGAAATATCGCGACAAAAAACTCCCCAATGGAATTTATTTACACGCTATGAACTTTGATGATTGTTGACTACCCGTTTTATTCCATTTTTCATACTCGCCACATTGAAATTCAAAATCAAGCCCTGAGTACACTTAGCAAGCCTGAGGTAAGTAAGTAGCTGTGCCAGATGAACATCATTGATGCTTTCTACAGCTTTGATTTCCAAAATCAACTGATCTTCCACCAGCAAATCAATTCGGTAACCAATTTCTAATTGAATTTCTTTGTAAACCAAAGGTATGGGCTTTTGCCGGACTACATTTAGTCCCATTTCTTTGAGCTCAAAACACAGACATTCTTCATAAGTGTTTTCAAACAAGCCAGGCCCAAGGGCACTGTGAACGCGCATGGCACAGCCAATAACCTTGAAATTAAGATTGTCTATAGACATCACTGTTGAATTTGTCCTCTATCCTTGTCTTTGGATAAATGAAACAGTAAGGCAGGCTTATCCTTAAATTGACAATCAGAGGTGTGAGTAATATCGAATGGCTGTGTAATTGACCCAAAATTAAATTTTCCAAAAGAGAATCAAAAATATTTCCAGTGTAAATTCGCATCGCAGTTAAAATTTTCAACAGTGGCATTCTTCCCGCGACATTTATTAACCGCGGAGTAAAGGAGGCGACACAGAGTTTCGCGGAGTTTTTCTTCACGCGACATTTATTAACCGCGGAGTAAAAGAGTTGACGCGGAGTTTCGCGAAGTTTTTTAGTTCAGTAGAGTCCGTCACCTCCGGTGACCGGAGATCGTGCACCAGAAGGATTTTGCGAAAATCAAGTGCCTGAAGTAGGCAAAAAGCCTAACGTATAGCACAATTTTGCTAGCACCCAAACTCCCGCCACCGCAGGTGGCCAAACTCCGAAATACTAAAAAAACTCCGCGAAACTCCGCGTCACCTCCTTTACTCTGCGGTAAATAAATGTCGCGGGAAGATGTCGCGGAAAGAATGTCGCGGAAAGTATACCGCGGATAAACAACAAAACTCAACCCAATAAAAACATTCAACACACATGATCCTCACCCTCTTCGACGTAGACGATACCCTCATCTATTCCGAGCGCCGCGACTCCCGCTGCTTCGCCCAAACCTACGCCGACCTCTATGGCAAACCTTTCCCCACCATCGACTGGCGGCAATACCCCCATGTAAGCGACACCACTATCTTTGAAAAAGTCATCGCCGATCATTTCGAGCGGCCAGTAGACCCTGCAGAGGTCGTTGCCTTCAAACAACTCTACGGGGAACGACTGCGTGCCTTACGCAGTCAAAACCCCCACCACTACCAGGAAGTACCCGGCGCTGCCCGAGCCGTTGCACAGCTCCTCGAACACCCCGCCTACGCTGTAGCCGTAGCCACCGGCGGCTGGAAACAATCGGCTGAAATCAAAATGCAACACGTAGGCATTCCCAGCCAGCACTTTTGGGTGAGCGGCGCCGACGACAAATACACCCGCGAGGAAATCCTCACCGAAGCCATCGAAGTAGTAAAAACGCAAGCACCAGCCATACAACGCGTGGTCTACATCGGCGATGCGGTATGGGATGTACACACCACCCGCAACCTCAATTTGGACTTTGTAGGCATCCGCCATACCCACGATCACGAAATATTGCTCAATTTAGGCGCTACCCAGGTACTCAGCAATTTCCTGGATTTTGAGCTGTTTATCAAGGCGGTAGCGCAAGCAACGCCTCCCCAAACCCTTGCCAACGCAGATTAATTTTATCTTTTTTGAAAAAAAAGAAACCATTTTCTTGGAAGATCGGTTCATCTGGGCGTATATTTGCAACGCTTTAGAAAAAAGGGCGTTTTACTAGCCAAAACGTTTCTTGAAAAGCCGATCTCGTAGCTCAGCTGGCTAGAGCACTTGACTTTTAATCAGGGGGTCCTGGGTTCGAGTCCCAGCGGGATCACTAACTATTCTCACATTAACCTGTGAATTAGTTACTTAAATGGCCTTACTTTTAAACAGTGGCTATTTTTGATGTTATTTCAATAAAAAGGGGTGCAAAACGTTGGTAGCGGGTGCATCCCTTTTTTCTTTTCAATCCCCCCCTTTGGGTTGATCCGGTTGCAGTTTTTCGGCTGCATCATCAATAACTTTTTCAAGCACTTGCAAAAGACTCATTCCCCAAACCTTGGAAAGCTTTTGCAACTTCTCATGTGAATCAGGGCTAAGGCGTGCATTCTTATATTGCTTTGGGTTGCCCTTTCTGTATTCCCTGACGGTTCTCTTTTCCATCATTTGTATACAAATTTTGGTTATTTAGGGATAACATACAAATCCAAAATGACGATGTACACAACTATTTATGGAACGGTATTACTTTTAGGTTAAACGGTATTTTATTTAAAGATGATCCTCCAAAACTTTTCCCTTTCCGACGTTTCAACGATGTTTTTTCACTGCTTTTTTTTCACTATTGGCAGCCGTTGCGCATTCTTCTCAATCAGTGCCAGCAATTCCGATTTCAAAACCCGTCTATGCTTGGAACCCGGCAACGTGTATAATGTCAAATGCCCCTTGTTTTGAAGTTGTCGAATATACTCGTCCGAACATCCGTAGATTAGTCCAGCATTTTTCGTATTTAGGAATATCACATCCTTGTTACTTTCTAAGGGCTTCAAATCCTTCAATGCTTCGCCCATCGCAGCGTGTACCGCGTCCGTGACAGCTTTTTGTATTTGTTGCTCCAGGCTCAAATGAAGAATTTTTGTACGTTGGCGTAATGGATTGTCTTAATCCAGCCTATACGGCCAATTTCCGCCCTGGTCAGATCGCGTAATTTCTGACAGTCGGCCAAATCGAAATAGCATTTGGTACGGTCGAACATAACCCGGTCATAAACTTTGTGAAAGGGAAGGGCATAAATGGACTCTTCAAAGGGATCAACAAAAACGATCGTTAGCGGCAACGTTTTAATGATCTCGCGGTATGTCCAGTAATCCGCACTATCAAAGCCCGTTTGATAGGTTGCAAAACGCCCTGGGTAGGTTTTAATCTCAATTGCAACAATATCAAAACCGCCGTCTTTGGCCTTCATTGCAACGCAATCCACCGGAGCGGCAATATCTGCCATGTGTGGGTAAACGTGCCAGCCTTGCGCCTGCAAATGAGCTTGTACAATCAATTCCCCAGCATCGCCCGTTTTGGTTGTAAGTAGGTCGTTAAACCTGGTCTTTGGTTGCGTCCTATACCCCATAAACCCGCGCTTTTCTGTTGAAAAAATCCTCCAGGTTATGCGCTTTGGCCATGCTGTAGTAAATGCCAACATTGAATTGTTTGGCGGACTGGTCAGAGATTACCCGGCCCACCTGGTTGCCTATTACCCGGCTCACTATGGGAGCCAACCCCGTGAAGCAATGAACAGGGATTTGATAAGGGAAAACAGCGCTTAAATGTTCCTGCACCACCTTAACCGCAGCTTCACCACACATTGCGCCATCGTCTGCTATCGCGTCCGCTATGGCCTGTTTTGCTGCCTTGTGGGTGTATTCCTTATTCGAGTCCCTTAACCCCTTGGAAATGGCCATCTTTGCCGCCCATACTTCATTTTTGGGTTTGGTTGTTGGTATGCGTTCCAGCTTTTCCGCTTCCAGGTCATTCCATTCGATCGTTTCGTAATTGTCGCGCCTAGTCTTGTTGGTATCGGGTTGGTCGACCACAAATTCAAACCAGCCTTTCAGGTGCGCACGCATGATGCCAGCGAGGTAAGCAGGGTTTTCGAGTTGGGAAATGTCAACCCCGGCCAAACCATCATCAGGGTTCCCAATTCGCTTTATTGCGTCCGTTTTTAGCTTCAATTCAAATCGTTCAACCCGTTGACCTGGTTCAATGCCATTCTTTGCCCAAAAGTCGGCTATGTATCCTTTATCGTCCGCCTCCAGGGTATCGGATTTTACATAGGCGGTTGCGTGCTTAGAACTACCTTTTCGCCCCCAATCCCATCCAGTCGTTTCCCGGCCAATACTATGTTCTTGGTTGTACGTTGCGCGTCCTACATTCTCCAGCCCGCCCGCCTTCCAGCGCTTGTACAGGCCAATGAATGGCGAAGTGTAGCGAAGGCCCAACAATGGGTCATTGCTTACACAATTGGAATCAATAGCAATATCAAGGCGGGAAACATTATTGATTTCAACCCTCAAAGCAGACAGCAGCCGTTTTAGGCGAAGGGTAAACCCCTTTGCGTACAATTCGCGGTTCTCGACTTTGATTTGAGATAGGTAATCGGGTAGAATGCCGCCCTTTCGTGGGTAGGTGATCACAGTGGCGAAGGATTGCGCCTCACCATCGAAAAAAGCATTGTATTTGGCTTGGAAATGCTTTGTACCTGCAATGATTGGATTGCCTTTTGCGTCCTTTGCAGCCGTAACCAGCCGGACGCCCCCCGATAGATGGATTTCAAGTTCTGGAGTTTCTCCAGGTGCAAGATGCTGAATTTTATTTTTTGTGGTAAGCTCCAGGTAATCGCAGATAATCACCTGCCTTTTTGCTGAAATTGAGGCATTTAGAGCCGTTTCCCTGCTATGGGTATCGGAGGGTAATGTAAAGTTGACGTCCGTTATACTTATAGGACGTCCAGCAGACAAACCACCCCCGCCGCTTTGGCCAGGTAAACCCGGTTTGCTTTTTCGACTGATATTTTTTACCTTTAAAGCCATGATATTTTAAGATTTAATTGGCCACTGGTTCGCGCTTGTGGCCAATTTTGTTTTAAAAAAGCACCCTCCAGCGTATCAATAGCGCTGCCAGTGCTTGAGTCAAGCAGTCGTAAATTATGAGGTGTGATAAAATGAGAAGTCTACAAAGGTTGTGGTGTAGGTAAAGCTTTGTTATCGTTCATGCTTCAAGCGGCATTGGGACATTTTGTAATTCGAATCTTCCGCTAGAGTTTTACCCCTTTTTAGGGCGTCCGATTTGTCCAATTTTAAAAAGTGCCGGGGCATTTATCAGGCGTCCCCGGCTGCGCCCGCTCTTACGTTGAGTTCGACCAGCCGTTCAGAATGTCCCTAAACTATTCGACTGGTTTTTACTCCATTGAGCTATTTTCAAAGTAGGTCAACTACTTCTCCCTTTCTGGTTCATCGGGGTTCCTCGCTGTTTCCTCACTGCTTTTCCCTGCATAACCGCTTAACAGTTCCCGCAAAAATTCCGATGCAGATAGCCCCTTTGATTGAGCTATGTTCAAAATTATTTGCTGTTCAGCTTCCGAAACCCGGAATGTCATCATTACCTTTCGTTTCATAGTTTTTGTAGAATTTTTACAAATTTAACAAAAGCTGTCTTACGTAGGGCCTTTTGATACCAAAATTTGAAGATAAATTATTCATACACGCATATTTATACACTGCTGTATATGCATATATTTATTCGGTAAATCCCAAAATCCCACCTATTCACCTGTTTTAACCCAAACAATTCTAGGAATTTCCGCTATTTTTTGAGTTGATCCGCCGCCATATTCAAGCAGCTTTTTACCGTAACCCCGTGACCCCCCTTTGTTGTTTAAGTAGTACATTATGGCCGTTGTATCGCCCTCTTTGAGTCGTTTTATTAGGCTTTCCTCAGCTACATCCAAGGCAATTTCTTGGATTTCTTGCGCCTTTTCCCGGTATTCTTCATCATCCTTAATCCATTTGTAATGATTGAACCGGGAAACGTTGGCGACCTTTGCAGCAGCAGAAACGACCCCACACGAAACCTCCAGGGCCTCAAGCATCCTTTTTTTAAGTGCCTGATTTGTTGCTTTCCTCTTTGATTTTGCCTTTTCCCGGTCTTCTTTGCTGAATTTATGAACCATTTTTTTGTTGTTTTTGTGATTTTCAATAAAGATAATCAACATTTTTGGGTGTGGCCTACCGTATTTCAGGCAGGCACACAAACCAAATTCAGTACTTCACGGTAAAATTCAACCCATAACCGATTATTATTTTCGGCTTCAATTAATCGGCTTTGTACGGGTTTATTCATTCGTTCGAGGTAGCGTATTTTCTGGTAATATTTGGCGTGCCTTTTCCGGTAGAATTTAAGCCTTTGGGCAATTTGCCAATTATCCAGAATTATTTTTTCGTGTGCTATAAAGGGGTTAAAGGCTAATGTTTCCCGTTCCCGTTTCCATTGCTGGAATGACCGTTCAATAATTCCCCTGGTATCTGCTTTTTTGGCCGTCCTGGTTTCCCGTTGCCGTTTCCCAAATCGGGGGTTTGTTGCTTTACTGCAAGTTGGTCACGAAGGAATTTATTTTCATCCTCCAGGGCTTGTACGTCGACATGTGGAGCGGGTAGGGCTTGCGCTGGAGCTTGGTACATTAATCCAGTGGCCGCGCCCTGTTGGGCTTCATTGGTCAATCCGAAAGCCTCTGCACCCTTTTTAATGAAGTTGACCTCCAGTAGGTAGCCGAACATTATCACCATGCCCCCAAATAAAAACATGCTCCAAAATTCTGCACCTGACATTTTGAGATGTTGGAGGGAAAAGGATAACTCCAGTAGAGCCACAGCAGTGGCCGCCGTCGCGATTATTGCGGGTAGGGTAGACCGTTTGCCAGTCGGGTTAAGAAAGTCCACAAAAACGATTGCAAAGCGCCCGAATTGAATTGCTAAAGCAGCAGGGATTGAGATGTAAACGGGTAGGGGTATTGACCACACATTGAGCGCCGCCGTCACTCCATACGTTGCAAGTATGCCCCAAAAAGTGATTGCGGGCATGTTTCGAGTGATACCGTCAAAGATTGAGGCAAAAGCAGGATTTACAAAACCCTTGGTTTGTTGGATTGGATTTGACATTTTTGTAAAGATTTTCATTTTTGGAAATTGCCCTCGTTCATTTCCTGTCCGGTTGATGTTCGAGGGCTTTTTGTTTTCTTACCTGGTTTCAGTCATTGCGGTAAATTCACACCAAAAAAACTCAAAGTCGTTTTCATCCACTGGAGCGCCTTTGGGCAACCCGTCCACCCTGTACCGTAACTTCATAATTAAAAGCCTGTCACCGTCCTGTATTGTCGTTTCCTGCCTAGACAGGGGCAGGGTGATACCTGTCCGCTTTCGGATGTAATCGGCGTTCTGTTGGTACCCGATTGAGGAGGACAAAGCCCCATCACCGTACGCAGCACATAAGGCAGACAGAAACGTTTCTTTGTCGATCCGCTTTATTGTATAGGTGCCCTCCAGGGGCATCGATGCCGCGTTCATTACGTGGATCATGCGGCGGCGGGTTCTTGCTTGCCAGTACGGTAAAGTTCCACAGAGGGCAACCCGTTACGGATGATGCAATGAAAGACAATTTCACCCGGCTTTGGGCGATAGTCAGAGCGCACAATCAGACAGTTTTCCCCATCAGTGGCAACGTACTTTTCCCAACCGTGAAGGATGTTTTTGGGTGCAATGGCTTCAAAGTGATCTTTAGCCACTTGAGCAAATTGTAATGCATTCATTGTTTTGGATTTATTGAATTTGAAAATTAGATTGCTGTTTAATGTCGCTTAGTGCGTCCTGTGCTTCGTGGAGTAGTTCCTCAAATTGCCCGGAAAGTGGGTCGTTGTTCATCTTGAGCCATATGTAATGCGCATGTAACTGTTCGCAACATCCGGTTAAGTTGACCGGACATTGGGCCCGCGTGCCAATGCGTACTTTCGCCCTCAATAGCTCCAGCGATTCGGCAAAGCTTTCATCAAAAATTGATAGTGGTGAATCAGTCATGGTTTTTGCTTTTGTGGGTTGTTAGATTGCTTTTAGTTTGGCCTTGGCTGCATCCACAGCAACCCGCCGTTTGTCCCGCTTTTCTTCGTGGGTCAACCCTATGTAATCCATTAGCTGTTTTTCGGTAGTGTGGCCCGTTGCGCTTGCGATGTCTGCCAGAGGTAGCCCCATCTTTGCCCATAGGGTAGCAAATGACCGTCTACAAGTGTGTGAGCTTACCACCTGCCATTTTTCCAGCATTTCGGTTTTGACTTTTCCGCCGTTGGTTGTGATCCATTCGATTTTTGCAGTGATGCCAGCGCGACGGCAAAGGAATTTGATTGAGCGGTTGAATACTACACTACCATTGCCCCCCCTGGTTAGGGTAGGGGATTGGTTGCCATACTTCGCCAAAAGATCATCGAGGGATTGAGGAACCAAACCCGTGAACATGTCCATGTCAATTTCTACCAATGCACTGGTTTTTTGTTGGCGAAAGAATACCCCGCCCCCTTTGATTTGGTTTGGTTTGATGCTGGAGTAGTCGGAGTATCGTTGACCCGTGAAGACACCAATTAGAAACATGTCCCTGACTTTTTCATCTTGACCGGATAACTCCAGGGATGCCAAGCGGTTTAACTCTTCCAAAGTGAGGGTAACGGGTAGTTGCTTTACTGCCTGGTTCTTTACGCCTTGGAACCCGGTTTCAATCGAAATAGTATTGGAATGATGCCCACGTTTGCGGGACTCATTGATGAATTGCCCTAGCCTTTTTAGAGTTGCGGCGGTATAGGCGATGTTTAGGCCATTTGCAAGACAGTAGCGGGAAAACTTTTCCCTAAAGTTCCAATCTATTGCCTCAAACTTAATATCCTTGCCTTGCGCCTTTTTCCAATCAATCAGACCCCATCTAGCAGCATTGGAACCCGTCACTAAATTGTACAAAAGCGTTCCCGTGCTTCTTAATGCTTTGCGCTCGTTCTCTTCGCAGTATTGGCGGATGAATGCAAGTAGGTAGGGGGTTTTTGATGCCTCAATTTTCCCGGTTGCCTCATTCATCAGCTTTGTAAACTCCGATTGCTCCAAGTAACCAGCAGTGGAAAGCACCTTTTCCGCTATTGCTTCCAATTGGTGAAGCCGTTCCCGGACCTGGGGCAATTGTCCCCGCCGTGGCCTGTTCGTTTTTGCATCCCATAGGGTAGGGGTGATGTGCAACCCCGTCACCAGCTTCAAAGTTTTTTGAAAGTGGCGTACTATCAGGATGATCGATGATTTGTCCTTGGCTTGCTTGTCACGCAAATTAAATCGAATGTTCATACAGTGGCATTTTTGCCAAAGATGAAGGTTTTACGCCGTGGTCAGAATTGAGGTTGAAACCGTTGGCATTAATCCGCATCATTGGCGAAAGTTTTTTATTTTTGCCACTGAACAAGGCCAATAAGACCAATGGAGCAGGTTAACGAAGGTTAGCCAACAATCCCAGCGGGATCACTAACTATTCTCACATTAACCTGTGAATTAGTTACTTAAATGGCCTTACTTTTAAACAGTGGCTATTTTTGATGTTATTTCAATAAAAAGGGGTGCAAAACGTTGGTAGCGGGTGCATCCCTTTTTTCTTTTCAATCCCCCCCTTTGGGTTGATCCGGTTGCAGTTTTTCGGCTGCATCATCAATAACTTTTTCAAGCACTTGCAAAAGACTCATTCCCCAAACCTTGGAAAGCTTTTGCAACTTCTCATGTGAATCAGGGCTAAGGCGTGCATTCTTATATTGCTTTGGGTTGCCCTTTCTGTATTCCCTGACGGTTCTCTTTTCCATCATTTGTATACAAATTTTGGTTATTTAGGGATAACATACAAATCCAAAATGACGATGTACACAACTATTTATGGAACGGTATTACTTTTAGGTTAAACGGTATTTTATTTAAAGATGATCCTCCAAAACTTTTCCCTTTCCGACGTTTCAACGATGTTTTTTCACTGCTTTTTTTTCACTATTGGCAGCCGTTGCGCATTCTTCTCAATCAGTGCCAGCAATTCCGATTTCAAAACCCGTCTATGCTTGGAACCCGGCAACGTGTATAATGTCAAATGCCCCTTGTTTTGAAGTTGTCGAATATACTCGTCCGAACATCCGTAGATTAGTCCAGCATTTTTCGTATTTAGGAATATCACATCCTTGTTACTTTCTAAGGGCTTCAAATCCTTCAATGCTTCGCCCATCGCAGCGTGTACCGCGTCCGTGACAGCTTTTTGTATTTGTTGCTCCAGGCTCAAATGAAGAATTTTTGTACGTTGGCGTAATGGATTGTCTTAATCCAGCCTATACGGCCAATTTCCGCCCTGGTCAGATCGCGTAATTTCTGACAGTCGGCCAAATCGAAATAGCATTTGGTACGGTCGAACATAACCCGGTCATAAACTTTGTGAAAGGGAAGGGCATAAATGGACTCTTCAAAGGGATCAACAAAAACGATCGTTAGCGGCAACGTTTTAATGATCTCGCGGTATGTCCAGTAATCCGCACTATCAAAGCCCGTTTGATAGGTTGCAAAACGCCCTGGGTAGGTTTTAATCTCAATTGCAACAATATCAAAACCGCCGTCTTTGGCCTTCATTGCAACGCAATCCACCGGAGCGGCAATATCTGCCATGTGTGGGTAAACGTGCCAGCCTTGCGCCTGCAAATGAGCTTGTACAATCAATTCCCCAGCATCGCCCGTTTTGGTTGTAAGTAGGTCGTTAAACCTGGTCTTTGGTTGCGTCCTATACCCCATAAACCCGCGCTTTTCTGTTGAAAAAATCCTCCAGGTTATGCGCTTTGGCCATGCTGTAGTAAATGCCAACATTGAATTGTTTGGCGGACTGGTCAGAGATTACCCGGCCCACCTGGTTGCCTATTACCCGGCTCACTATGGGAGCCAACCCCGTGAAGCAATGAACAGGGATTTGATAAGGGAAAACAGCGCTTAAATGTTCCTGCACCACCTTAACCGCAGCTTCACCACACATTGCGCCATCGTCTGCTATCGCGTCCGCTATGGCCTGTTTTGCTGCCTTGTGGGTGTATTCCTTATTCGAGTCCCTTAACCCCTTGGAAATGGCCATCTTTGCCGCCCATACTTCATTTTTGGGTTTGGTTGTTGGTATGCGTTCCAGCTTTTCCGCTTCCAGGTCATTCCATTCGATCGTTTCGTAATTGTCGCGCCTAGTCTTGTTGGTATCGGGTTGGTCGACCACAAATTCAAACCAGCCTTTCAGGTGCGCACGCATGATGCCAGCGAGGTAAGCAGGGTTTTCGAGTTGGGAAATGTCAACCCCGGCCAAACCATCATCAGGGTTCCCAATTCGCTTTATTGCGTCCGTTTTTAGCTTCAATTCAAATCGTTCAACCCGTTGACCTGGTTCAATGCCATTCTTTGCCCAAAAGTCGGCTATGTATCCTTTATCGTCCGCCTCCAGGGTATCGGATTTTACATAGGCGGTTGCGTGCTTAGAACTACCTTTTCGCCCCCAATCCCATCCAGTCGTTTCCCGGCCAATACTATGTTCTTGGTTGTACGTTGCGCGTCCTACATTCTCCAGCCCGCCCGCCTTCCAGCGCTTGTACAGGCCAATGAATGGCGAAGTGTAGCGAAGGCCCAACAATGGGTCATTGCTTACACAATTGGAATCAATAGCAATATCAAGGCGGGAAACATTATTGATTTCAACCCTCAAAGCAGACAGCAGCCGTTTTAGGCGAAGGGTAAACCCCTTTGCGTACAATTCGCGGTTCTCGACTTTGATTTGAGATAGGTAATCGGGTAGAATGCCGCCCTTTCGTGGGTAGGTGATCACAGTGGCGAAGGATTGCGCCTCACCATCGAAAAAAGCATTGTATTTGGCTTGGAAATGCTTTGTACCTGCAATGATTGGATTGCCTTTTGCGTCCTTTGCAGCCGTAACCAGCCGGACGCCCCCCGATAGATGGATTTCAAGTTCTGGAGTTTCTCCAGGTGCAAGATGCTGAATTTTATTTTTTGTGGTAAGCTCCAGGTAATCGCAGATAATCACCTGCCTTTTTGCTGAAATTGAGGCATTTAGAGCCGTTTCCCTGCTATGGGTATCGGAGGGTAATGTAAAGTTGACGTCCGTTATACTTATAGGACGTCCAGCAGACAAACCACCCCCGCCGCTTTGGCCAGGTAAACCCGGTTTGCTTTTTCGACTGATATTTTTTACCTTTAAAGCCATGATATTTTAAGATTTAATTGGCCACTGGTTCGCGCTTGTGGCCAATTTTGTTTTAAAAAAGCACCCTCCAGCGTATCAATAGCGCTGCCAGTGCTTGAGTCAAGCAGTCGTAAATTATGAGGTGTGATAAAATGAGAAGTCTACAAAGGTTGTGGTGTAGGTAAAGCTTTGTTATCGTTCATGCTTCAAGCGGCATTGGGACATTTTGTAATTCGAATCTTCCGCTAGAGTTTTACCCCTTTTTAGGGCGTCCGATTTGTCCAATTTTAAAAAGTGCCGGGGCATTTATCAGGCGTCCCCGGCTGCGCCCGCTCTTACGTTGAGTTCGACCAGCCGTTCAGAATGTCCCTAAACTATTCGACTGGTTTTTACTCCATTGAGCTATTTTCAAAGTAGGTCAACTACTTCTCCCTTTCTGGTTCATCGGGGTTCCTCGCTGTTTCCTCACTGCTTTTCCCTGCATAACCGCTTAACAGTTCCCGCAAAAATTCCGATGCAGATAGCCCCTTTGATTGAGCTATGTTCAAAATTATTTGCTGTTCAGCTTCCGAAACCCGGAATGTCATCATTACCTTTCGTTTCATAGTTTTTGTAGAATTTTTACAAATTTAACAAAAGCTGTCTTACGTAGGGCCTTTTGATACCAAAATTTGAAGATAAATTATTCATACACGCATATTTATACACTGCTGTATATGCATATATTTATTCGGTAAATCCCAAAATCCCACCTATTCACCTGTTTTAACCCAAACAATTCTAGGAATTTCCGCTATTTTTTGAGTTGATCCGCCGCCATATTCAAGCAGCTTTTTACCGTAACCCCGTGACCCCCCTTTGTTGTTTAAGTAGTACATTATGGCCGTTGTATCGCCCTCTTTGAGTCGTTTTATTAGGCTTTCCTCAGCTACATCCAAGGCAATTTCTTGGATTTCTTGCGCCTTTTCCCGGTATTCTTCATCATCCTTAATCCATTTGTAATGATTGAACCGGGAAACGTTGGCGACCTTTGCAGCAGCAGAAACGACCCCACACGAAACCTCCAGGGCCTCAAGCATCCTTTTTTTAAGTGCCTGATTTGTTGCTTTCCTCTTTGATTTTGCCTTTTCCCGGTCTTCTTTGCTGAATTTATGAACCATTTTTTTGTTGTTTTTGTGATTTTCAATAAAGATAATCAACATTTTTGGGTGTGGCCTACCGTATTTCAGGCAGGCACACAAACCAAATTCAGTACTTCACGGTAAAATTCAACCCATAACCGATTATTATTTTCGGCTTCAATTAATCGGCTTTGTACGGGTTTATTCATTCGTTCGAGGTAGCGTATTTTCTGGTAATATTTGGCGTGCCTTTTCCGGTAGAATTTAAGCCTTTGGGCAATTTGCCAATTATCCAGAATTATTTTTTCGTGTGCTATAAAGGGGTTAAAGGCTAATGTTTCCCGTTCCCGTTTCCATTGCTGGAATGACCGTTCAATAATTCCCCTGGTATCTGCTTTTTTGGCCGTCCTGGTTTCCCGTTGCCGTTTCCCAAATCGGGGGTTTGTTGCTTTACTGCAAGTTGGTCACGAAGGAATTTATTTTCATCCTCCAGGGCTTGTACGTCGACATGTGGAGCGGGTAGGGCTTGCGCTGGAGCTTGGTACATTAATCCAGTGGCCGCGCCCTGTTGGGCTTCATTGGTCAATCCGAAAGCCTCTGCACCCTTTTTAATGAAGTTGACCTCCAGTAGGTAGCCGAACATTATCACCATGCCCCCAAATAAAAACATGCTCCAAAATTCTGCACCTGACATTTTGAGATGTTGGAGGGAAAAGGATAACTCCAGTAGAGCCACAGCAGTGGCCGCCGTCGCGATTATTGCGGGTAGGGTAGACCGTTTGCCAGTCGGGTTAAGAAAGTCCACAAAAACGATTGCAAAGCGCCCGAATTGAATTGCTAAAGCAGCAGGGATTGAGATGTAAACGGGTAGGGGTATTGACCACACATTGAGCGCCGCCGTCACTCCATACGTTGCAAGTATGCCCCAAAAAGTGATTGCGGGCATGTTTCGAGTGATACCGTCAAAGATTGAGGCAAAAGCAGGATTTACAAAACCCTTGGTTTGTTGGATTGGATTTGACATTTTTGTAAAGATTTTCATTTTTGGAAATTGCCCTCGTTCATTTCCTGTCCGGTTGATGTTCGAGGGCTTTTTGTTTTCTTACCTGGTTTCAGTCATTGCGGTAAATTCACACCAAAAAAACTCAAAGTCGTTTTCATCCACTGGAGCGCCTTTGGGCAACCCGTCCACCCTGTACCGTAACTTCATAATTAAAAGCCTGTCACCGTCCTGTATTGTCGTTTCCTGCCTAGACAGGGGCAGGGTGATACCTGTCCGCTTTCGGATGTAATCGGCGTTCTGTTGGTACCCGATTGAGGAGGACAAAGCCCCATCACCGTACGCAGCACATAAGGCAGACAGAAACGTTTCTTTGTCGATCCGCTTTATTGTATAGGTGCCCTCCAGGGGCATCGATGCCGCGTTCATTACGTGGATCATGCGGCGGCGGGTTCTTGCTTGCCAGTACGGTAAAGTTCCACAGAGGGCAACCCGTTACGGATGATGCAATGAAAGACAATTTCACCCGGCTTTGGGCGATAGTCAGAGCGCACAATCAGACAGTTTTCCCCATCAGTGGCAACGTACTTTTCCCAACCGTGAAGGATGTTTTTGGGTGCAATGGCTTCAAAGTGATCTTTAGCCACTTGAGCAAATTGTAATGCATTCATTGTTTTGGATTTATTGAATTTGAAAATTAGATTGCTGTTTAATGTCGCTTAGTGCGTCCTGTGCTTCGTGGAGTAGTTCCTCAAATTGCCCGGAAAGTGGGTCGTTGTTCATCTTGAGCCATATGTAATGCGCATGTAACTGTTCGCAACATCCGGTTAAGTTGACCGGACATTGGGCCCGCGTGCCAATGCGTACTTTCGCCCTCAATAGCTCCAGCGATTCGGCAAAGCTTTCATCAAAAATTGATAGTGGTGAATCAGTCATGGTTTTTGCTTTTGTGGGTTGTTAGATTGCTTTTAGTTTGGCCTTGGCTGCATCCACAGCAACCCGCCGTTTGTCCCGCTTTTCTTCGTGGGTCAACCCTATGTAATCCATTAGCTGTTTTTCGGTAGTGTGGCCCGTTGCGCTTGCGATGTCTGCCAGAGGTAGCCCCATCTTTGCCCATAGGGTAGCAAATGACCGTCTACAAGTGTGTGAGCTTACCACCTGCCATTTTTCCAGCATTTCGGTTTTGACTTTTCCGCCGTTGGTTGTGATCCATTCGATTTTTGCAGTGATGCCAGCGCGACGGCAAAGGAATTTGATTGAGCGGTTGAATACTACACTACCATTGCCCCCCCTGGTTAGGGTAGGGGATTGGTTGCCATACTTCGCCAAAAGATCATCGAGGGATTGAGGAACCAAACCCGTGAACATGTCCATGTCAATTTCTACCAATGCACTGGTTTTTTGTTGGCGAAAGAATACCCCGCCCCCTTTGATTTGGTTTGGTTTGATGCTGGAGTAGTCGGAGTATCGTTGACCCGTGAAGACACCAATTAGAAACATGTCCCTGACTTTTTCATCTTGACCGGATAACTCCAGGGATGCCAAGCGGTTTAACTCTTCCAAAGTGAGGGTAACGGGTAGTTGCTTTACTGCCTGGTTCTTTACGCCTTGGAACCCGGTTTCAATCGAAATAGTATTGGAATGATGCCCACGTTTGCGGGACTCATTGATGAATTGCCCTAGCCTTTTTAGAGTTGCGGCGGTATAGGCGATGTTTAGGCCATTTGCAAGACAGTAGCGGGAAAACTTTTCCCTAAAGTTCCAATCTATTGCCTCAAACTTAATATCCTTGCCTTGCGCCTTTTTCCAATCAATCAGACCCCATCTAGCAGCATTGGAACCCGTCACTAAATTGTACAAAAGCGTTCCCGTGCTTCTTAATGCTTTGCGCTCGTTCTCTTCGCAGTATTGGCGGATGAATGCAAGTAGGTAGGGGGTTTTTGATGCCTCAATTTTCCCGGTTGCCTCATTCATCAGCTTTGTAAACTCCGATTGCTCCAAGTAACCAGCAGTGGAAAGCACCTTTTCCGCTATTGCTTCCAATTGGTGAAGCCGTTCCCGGACCTGGGGCAATTGTCCCCGCCGTGGCCTGTTCGTTTTTGCATCCCATAGGGTAGGGGTGATGTGCAACCCCGTCACCAGCTTCAAAGTTTTTTGAAAGTGGCGTACTATCAGGATGATCGATGATTTGTCCTTGGCTTGCTTGTCACGCAAATTAAATCGAATGTTCATACAGTGGCATTTTTGCCAAAGATGAAGGTTTTACGCCGTGGTCAGAATTGAGGTTGAAACCGTTGGCATTAATCCGCATCATTGGCGAAAGTTTTTTATTTTTGCCACTGAACAAGGCCAATAAGACCAATGGAGCAGGTTAACGAAGGTTAGCCAACAATCCCAGCGGGATCACATCTTAAAAAAAGCCATAATTGGACGGTAACGTTTGATTGTGGCTTTTTTGTTTCGTTCTCTCACTCCTCTTCTCTCCCTTTTTCTTCATCAAAGTCTTTCAATTCATTGATCAGCATCATTTCCAATTCTTTCGTGGGCAATAGCAGTTGGTATTCAGCCACTCCAATCGGTTTATGGATATCTTGTAGAGCAATCTCCACATCGAGGTGATCTTTGTCGGCACAAAGTATAATTCCGATAGATGGGTTTTCTTCGGATTGTTTTTCGAGCCTGTCTAGCAGTCCCAGATAGAAGTTCATCTTACCTACGTATTCGGGCTTGAATGCACCGATTTTGAGTTCCAAGGCCACCAAAGAGCGCAGGCCTCGGTGGTACAGCAAGATGTCTACAAAATACTCTTTTCCGTTGTATTCCAATCGGTGCTGATTGCCGATAAACGTAAAACCTTTGCCCAGTTCCAGCACAAAATGCTTGATTTTTTCCACCAAGCGTTGTTCCAGTTCTTTTTCCCTTACAGATTGGGTCAAGCCCAAAAAGCCCAAATTGTAGCTGCTTTTCAGCATATCATCGGCTTGTTCAGCCAATATTTCTGGCAACGTTGTATGGAAATTATGGGATTTGGGTAAGTTTTTTTCAGCATGGTAGGCATCAGCTTTCAGGTAATTGAGCAAAATGTCTCTAGACCAGCCAAGCGCAATGGTTTTTTCGGCATAGAATAAGGCTTCTTCATTGTTTTTCACCTTGCTCAATATCAGTAAATTATGCTTCCATCCCAAAACTGCGACAGCTTGTCGCAGTTTTGGGTGAGCGTCTTTATATTGTTCGTAAAAACGCTTCATATCCCACAGATTACGAGGGGAAAGCCCCATATCTGGAAACTCCATTTTCAAATCTATGGACAATCTGTTAACCACTCCGGCACCATGCCCTTTTTCAATCTTCCTTTCCGAAAGCAGCTTGCCCAAATTCCAATACACGCCATTGGCGGCGGTGTTTATTTGTCGAGCAATTATAGTCTTTGCGCTTCTGATTTCAGAAACTGCCTGTTGAAAGATTTCGAAATAGTGTTGGTCTAAATCCATGACCTCGTTCTTTTGGTTCAGTTGAATTTTGTGATTTACTTTTTGTTGTAATTGACAGATTAAAATTAACAAAAAAAACAATTATCAAGGGATACTTGACGGTTCAAAAAGAAAAAACTGTTGGTAAACATCCTGTCTTTTTAATCTAAATGGCATTTGGTTTGTGCGTTGTTTTTCTTAGATTTTTTTAATTTTCATGATTTTAAGAAATAAATCATTGGTCACGAGTGCATTACTTTCCTCACCCCTTCCCAGCGGGATCACATCTTAAAAAAAGCCATAATTGGACGGTAACGTTTGATTGTGGCTTTTTTGTTTTTACGCCTTTATGCTGTGATTTGTGGGAACAGCTAAACAATCCAAATTTAAAGACATCGAATTCGATGCGTTTAATAATGAGTCTGGCTGTGAGGGGTGAACCTTTCCCTATTTTTTCGCGCAACAGGATCCCCGCTAGGCAGGGTCGATTGGTTCTAATATTTCGCGCAACGGGAGCCCCGCTAGGCAGGGTCGATTGGTTCTAATTTTATTCATTGAAGCAGCTTCGCTGCTTGCTTTTTTAATAACCGCGACGACGCGACGGCGCGACGAAAAGTGTGCTTCGCACATTTTTTCGTCGTTTTACGTCGCGCATTTGGCGCAGCCAAATGAATCATCGCGCCGTCGCGTCGTCGCGGTTATTAAAAACGATTGGGCGCAGCCCAATCCAAAATGGTTTAAAACTAGAACCAATCGACCCTGCCCGCTAGGGGCGCAAAATGGGTAGTCAATAAACGAGACCCCAATATTTCTCGGAGTCCTGTAGGGACGAAATGTAGGTATATCACCCGTCTAAATACCCATATTTCGTCCCTACAGGACTTTGGAAAATCCGAATATCACCCATTTGCTACCCATATCGTGCCCCTGGCGGGACTCCTATTATACGAAAAAAATAGAATCAATTCAAGGCTCTTGCTTAGATTCAGGCACCAATCCATTAGCGGCTAGAAAATCACTCAATTTACCGTACTCCCCATTCCAGATGGTCTCATCAAAATCAGGGTCATCTTGGATGTCTGAATCCTGATAAACGATGTTTTCCGCAGGCACCACAAAGCCATTTTCGGTCAACAATAACGCATCTCGAAATCCCAGTTTTTGGGTTTCAAGATCCAACAATACGACATCTTCTAGGCTTTGTCCTTGGTGTAATAAATCGAGTGCTTCAGTGGTTGTCATTGGTTTTGCCATTGGATCTATTTGACACTTTTGACCGTCTTCTCTGGTGGCTCCTTATCATGCCTAATGCCCAAAACCTGCACCTGCTTTTTGGTTGAAAAGATTCTAAATAGAATTTTGAATGACCATTTCTTGGTATAGCGAACAGGTGGATCCATATCTTCTGTGCCAGGAAGAATAGGTTTCCGATGAGGAAATGTCTTGAGCTTCTTGGTAGAATCAATTAATTCTTCTCTAACATTATCCGCTACTTTCGGAGAAGCAGTTTTTTTGTAATAATCGGAAACATCTCGAAGATTGCGGCGAGCCTTCGAAGTGAATACGACTTTGAAAATATTTACCATTCCTCCATTTCCTTTTCTAGGTCTTCAATTGAAATATATTCACCTCTATCTGCCTCTGCTATACTTTCCTTCAATTCTTCCATCAATTCTTCTTCAGTCATTTGTTTCCACGAGCCATCCTGGTCATGCTTAGCGATGGCTTGGGCCAATTCGGCATCTTCCTCTTCTTCCTCTTCTTCCTCTTCTTCCAGATCAACCTCCGTCATTACATCATAAACCATCATCAGCAAATGCTCGTCTGCTAGGTCGATGCGCTGGTGCAGTTCTTCTCTTATTTGTGCTAAGCTCATTTTTCTTTTTTTTACGGCAATAAAAATAAACATTATTCCAACATTAATCAAGGTAGAGGATCCTTAAAAAACAGATCCTGGTGATACAGCTAAGCCATCATAAAAAACTCCCCAAGCTTCCTCCCTCTTTTTAAATTTTATCGTACTTTTCAGCATCTACCTTATTCGTTAGCCTGGTAACCTTTTACCCCCAGCCAACGTATAAGCAAACATAAAACTCAAGGTACAAACCAAGCACTCCTCCATGTTCGAACAAACCTTCAAAAACATCGACGACATTCTCCACAAAGACGCGGGTTGCAGCAGCGAATTGGACTACGTGGAACAAACCTCCTGGATACTCTTCCTCAAATACCTCGACGACCTGGAGCAAGACAAAGCCACGGCCGCTGAACTCACTGGCAAACCCTATCGAAACATCATCAGCCCAGAATTTCAATGGACGACCTGGGCTGCGCCTAAGCTTGCCCTGAGCGGAGCCGAAGGGGACAAAGACGGCAAACTGGATCACCAACGCGCCCTCACCGGTGACGACCTCACGGACTTTGTCAACATCCAACTTTTCCCCTACCTCAAAAAATTCAAAACCGAGGCCGAAGGACCCGATACCATCGAATACAAAATCGGTGAAATATTCAGCGAACTCAAAAACCGCATCCAGAGCGGTTACAACCTGCGGGAAGTCATCAACCGCATCGACGAGCTGCGCTTCCGCACCCACGCGGAAAAGCACGAAATGAGCCACCTCTACGAGGACAAGATCAAAAACATGGGCAACGCCGGGCGCAACGGCGGCGAATACTACACCCCTCGCCCACTGATCAAAACCATCGTCAAAGTGGTTGCGCCCCAAATTGGCCAAACCATTTACGACGGTGCCGTAGGCTCAGCAGGCTTCCTGGTGGAGGCTTTTGAATACCTGAAAAACAGTACGGGCGACCTTCACGGTCGCACCACCCTTTCTACCAAAGACTTCGAAACCCTGCAAAAACGCACCTTCTACGGCAAAGAGAAAAAATCCCTGGCCTACATCATCGGCATCATGAACATGATTTTGCACGGTGTGGAAGCCCCCAATATTGTACACACCAACACCCTGGCCGAAAACCTGAGCGACATCCAGGAAAAAGACCGCTACGACATCATCCTGGCCAATCCCCCCTTTGGTGGCAAGGAACGCGCCGAAGTGCAACAAAACTTCCCCATCAAAACGGGTGAAACCGCCAGCCTCTTTTTGCAGCATTTCATCAAAATCCTCAAAGCAGGTGGCAAAGCCGGAGTGGTGATCAAAAACACCTTTTTGAGCAATACCGACAACGCCTCCATCAGCTTGCGCAAACTGCTCCTGGAAAACTGCAACCTGCACACCGTGCTCGACCTCCCGGGTGGAACCTTCACCGGAGCAGGCGTAAAAACGGTGGTTTTGTTTTTTGAAAAAGGTGCCCCCACCCAAAAGGTCTGGTTCTACCAACTGAACCTGGAGCGCAACCTGGGTAAAACCAATGCCCTGAATGAAAAGGATTTGGCAGAGTTTGTGGCCCTGCAACAAGTAAGGGCAGCCCAGGCGGAAGGCCCCGAAACGGAAAATTCTTGGAACCTCAACGTAAAAAACATCGACCAAAACACCTTTGACCTGAGTGCGAAAAACCCGAATAAAAAAGAGGAAAGCGCCCTGCGCCAGCCGGAGGAGATTTTGGCGGAAATGCGGGCTTTGGATGAGGAGAGTGCGGATATTTTGAACGCGATAATGGAGATGATATGAGAGAGAGGTGGGAAATGAAAAAGTTAGGGGAAGTTGTTGAAATCCTCGATAACTTAAGAAAACCAATTACGAAAAGAGATCGCGTAGATGGTCAGTATCCTTATTATGGTGCAACAGGAATTTTAAGTTATGTTCATAATTATATTTTTTCTGAAAAATTAGTCTTAGTTGGAGAAGATGGAGCAAAATGGTTGTCGGGAGATCATACTTCATTTATTGCTGAAGGTAAATTTTGGGTAAATAATCACGCTCATGTCATTAGACCAATTCGTAAGGTTATTCTAGATGAATGGATAGTGTACTTTCTAAATTTCAGCGATTTAACTCCTTTTATAACTGGTATGACTGTGCCTAAGTTAAATCAAGAAAAGCTGAGAAGTATTCCAATCCCTCTCCCCCCCCTCCCCGAACAACAACGCATCGTCGCCATCCTCGACGAAGCCTTCGCCGCCATTGCCAATGCAAAAGCCAATGCCGAACAAAACCTCAAAAACGCGAAGGAGCTTTTTGAAAGTTATTTGCAAGGGGTGTTTGAGCAGCGGGGGGAAGGTTGGGAAGAGAAAACTTTGGGAGAAGTATGTGAAATATCTTCAAAGCTTATTGACCCAAAAAAACCTGAATTCCACGACCTTATTCATGTTGGGGCTGGAAATATAGAATCTCAAAAAGGCACATTGTTTGATTTAAAAACAGCAAAAGAAGAAAATCTCATCTCTGGAAAATTCTTATTCGATGAATCAATGGTTCTTTACAGCAAGATTCGTCCCTACCTCATGAAGGTAGTAAATTGTAATTTTCAGGGTTTATGTAGCGCAGATATTTATCCACTGTTGCCATTCAAGGAAAAAATGGCAAAGGATTTTTTATATCATTTATTGTTGACTAAAGATTTTACGGAATATGCGATATTAGGTTCTCAAAGAGCGGGAATGCCAAAGGTAAATCGTGAACATCTTTTTGCATACAGATTTTATCTTCCACCAATAACAACCCAACAATCCATCGTCCAAAAACTCGATGCCCTTTCCGCCCAAACCAAAAAGCTCGAAGCCATCTACCAGCAAAAAATCAATGACCTGGAGGAGTTGAAAAAATCCATTTTGCAGAAAGCCTTTAGTGGGGAATTAAAAACCTTAAACGCCGTAGCCGTATGAGTAAGGATTTAACCAATTCCAGTTTAGACCGGAAAAACATCTTGAACAACAATCTTGCCATCCAGGAAGTCTATGAACAAATTGGTTTCTATGGCATCAAGTTTGAAGGTAAATACCGCTTTACCAAACAACAACTGGCGCAGTATTATGAAGTAGACATCAGAACCATTGATCGTTTGCTCGAAAACCACAAAGAAGAATTAACCGATAGTGGCTATGAGTTATTTACTGGCTTCAAACTCAAATCATACAAGGAGCAAGTATTTGATTTTGTGCGGAATGCGCACAAAAAAGGGGATGTTCACGACATGAATGTCGTGAACATCCTCCAACTCAATGAAAATGAGCTAGATAGTTTAGCTAAGGCCCCCCAGTTGTCCATTTTCACCTACAAGGCTTTTTTGAACATTGGGATGTTGTTGACCGGCTCGGAAAAAGCTCAAATTTTGCGGTCGGCCATTTTAGATATTGTCATTGATGTGCTCAACAAAAAACTGGGCGGCAAAACCAAGTACATCAACCAACGGGAAGAAGACTTTTTACCAAGTGCAATTCGAGAGTACAATTATCGACAGGAATTCACCAACGCACTGGATTTTTATATAAATGACAACAAATTCAAATACAGCCAACTTACGGACAAAATCTACAAAAGTATCTTCAGAGAAAATGCCAAGGAATATCGGCAAATACTTAGCCTGAATGCCAATGAAAGTGTTCGAAGTACCATGTATGCTGAGGTGCTAGACTTAGTAGCGAGTTACGAAAACGGTTTTGCAGAATACCTCAAACAAAAATCTACGGCACAAGCGCGAAAATTGTCCTTATCGGAAGCACATCTGTTGTTCAGCGAATACGAACGAATGACAGAAGCCACGCTGGTTCCGCTGAAAGAAAAAGCGAGAAGTTTGATGGCCAGCAGGGACTTGGTGTTTAGAGATGCTTTGCACGAAAAGCTAAAAGAATACGTCAATGCAGTCAGTTCAGAAGACTTTGAGCGGTTTTTGGGCGAAAAAAGTATGGATTTGGAAAGAAGAATTGAAGAAAACAAAGATGTTTTCAAACGCCTAAAAGACCGCTAGTTATGGACCTGATTTATTTCTCATCAGCATATGCAATAAAAATCCACGACAAAATCATTGCCATTTCTGGAGGCAGGGAAGGGATAAAAGATTTTGGGAATATAGATAGTCCTTTGTACCACATCCAAAATGATGACTACTACCCAAGCTTTGAAGAAAAACTGACCCATTTAATCTTTTCATTCAACAAGTTTCATGCTTTTAATGACGGCAACAAAAGAACCTCCATCGCAATGGGCGCTTTTTTATTGGAAGTCAATGGTTTGGATATATTCGTAAATAAGTTTATCATTGAAATGGAAAACATTGCTGTTAGTGTTGCAGACAATGTCATTGACAAAGATTTGCTTTTAGAGATCGTCACTTCCATCATCAACGAAGAAGACTACAGTGAGGAGCTTAAACTGAAAATAATCAGCAAATTAGAGCAAGGAAGCGTGAACGATGATCCCATAACTTTAGGAATTGATTTTTATAAAGAATTGTACTAAGCCATGAACGAAGCCGAAACCCGTGCCGAACTCATCGACCCCGCCCTCAAGGCCTGCGGCTGGGGTGTAGTAGAAGGTTCTCGCATCCTGCGGGAGTACCACATCACTGCGGGTAAAATCCAGACGGGTGGCCAGCGGGCCAAAAAGCTCAGTGCCGATTACGTGCTGGTGTACAAAGGCATCAAACTGGCCGTCATCGAAGCCAAAAGTGCTGAGCTGGAAGTAGGTGAAGGTGTGGCCCAGGCCAAACAATACGCCGAAAAACTCAATGTAGAAACCACCTACAGCACCAACGGCAAAGCGATTTACAGCATTTGTATGAAAACGGGCGTGGAAGCTTTGGTGGATCAATACCTCAGCCCCCAGGAGCTTTGGCGCAAAACCTACCCCCAGGCAGGCAATCCCGGCGAAGCTCAGGCGGAAGCCTGGCGTGAAAAATTTGCCGCCGTTCCCTTTGAAGACAAAAGTGGCACCTGGCAGCTGCGCTACTACCAGGAGCTCGCCGTCAAAAACACCCTGGAGGCCGTCGCTCAACA